>Ga0335071_10000273_pt1 | contig 59161 bp, 53 predicted proteins | sample Lox_Sample_15_FD_206724 | JGI IMG/M metagenome (GOLD analysis project Ga0335071, IMG submission 206724) | Soil microbial communities from Loxahatchee National Wildlife Refuge, Florida, United States - Lox_Sample_1.5 | ecosystem: Environmental > Terrestrial > Soil > Wetlands | place: USA... | reverse complement strand
GGCTGATCTCGCCCCGCCTCCGCCTCCCCCGGCCATCCCCGAGGTCGCTCCCGCCTCTCCGCAGCCGGTCGCCGCGCCCGGGGAGACGCGCACGCCGGTGAGCGGCAAGCGCAAGGTCATCGCCGAGAGGCTGTCCCGCTCGATGTTCACCGCGCCGCACTACTACCTCCGGGTCTCGGTCGAGGTGGACCACCTCCTCGCTGCGCGGGACGGGATCGGCGCCACGGGGCGGAAGCCCTCCCTTAACGCCTTCCTCATGAAGTACGCCGCCGAGGCCATCAAGAGGCATCCCGCCCTCAACACCTCGTGGGAGGGCGACGCGATCGTATCCCGTCCCGCGATCGACATCGGGCTGGCGGTGGCACAGGCAGACGGCCTCATCACCCCGGTGGTCCGGGACTGTGGCTCGAAGGGTGTGCTGGCCATCGACGCTGAGCTCCAGCCCCTGGTGGAGAGGGCGCTCGCCGGAAAGCTTCTCCCGGCCGAATACAGCGGCGCAACCTTCACCATCAGCAACCTGGGCTCCTTCGGTATCGACGAGTTCACGGCCATCATCAATCCCCCCGGTTCGGCCATCCTGGCGGTGGGGGCGATTCGAAACGAGCCGGTCATCGATCCCGCCGGAGCGGTCGTCGTGCGGAACAGGATGCGGCTCACTCTCTCCTGCGACCACCGGGTGCTCGATGGAGCGGTCGGGGCGAGATTCCTCCGGTTCCTGGCGGACGTCCTCGAAGACCCGTCGCGGTTGCTTCTCTGAGAAGAGCCATGCCCGAGAACCAGTACGACGTCGCGATCCTCGGGGGCGGACCCGCCGGGTACGTGGCCGGAATCCGCGCCGCCCAGCTCGGCCTTCGGCCATGCGTCGTGGAACGAGATCGGCTGGGTGGGGTCTGCCTGAACCTCGGGTGCATCCCCTCCAAGGCGCTCATCCACCAGGCAGACCTGTTCGCCTCCACCGCTGCGCTCGAGGAGATGGGAATCGCCGTGGACCGAAGCGGGTTCTCCTATCGCAAGGTCTTCGAGCGGTCGCGCCAGGTTGCCGATCGGATGTCGGCAGGGGTGAATTACCTCCTCAAGAAGAACCGGGTGGACGTTCTCCACGGGACCGGTAGGATCGTCGGCCGCAACACCATCGCGCTGCAGGACGGGACCAAGGTTCACGGGAGGAACATCCTCGTGGCCACGGGCTCGCGGCCCCGCGAGCTCCCCGGGTTCCCCTTCGACGGTCACACGGTCATCTCCTCAGACGACGCCCTCATGGCCACCGCGCTTCCGGGGAAGATGCTCATCCTGGGCGGGGGAGCGATCGGCTGCGAGTTCGCTCATATCCTGGCGGGGTTCGGCTGCGGCGTGACCCTGGTCGAATTGCAGGAGCAGCTGCTTCCGCTCGAGGACGTGGACAGCGCTTCGATCGTGACGCGATCCTTCCGACGAAGGGGGATCACGGTCCTCACCCGGACCCGGGCGACGGCGATGGAGCGGCTCGAAACGGGAGCGCGAGTTCGCCTCGAGACCGAGGGTGAAAAGGCCGAGGAACTGATCACCGATCAGATCCTGGTGGTGGTGGGGAGGGTCCCCAACACCGCAGGGATCGGCCTAGAAAGCGTGGGCCTCGGCCTTCAAAGGGGGTTCATTGCGGTCGGCGACTACTACCAGACCGAGGTCGCCGGGATCTACGCCGCCGGTGACGTGATCGACAGCCCCTTGCTCGCGCACCTTGCCTCGAAGGAGGCGGAGGTCGCGGTCGAGCATATGGCGGGCCGCCCCACCCCGCGTCGCATCGACCCGGGGGCGGTGCCTGCGGCGGTCTACTGCGAGCCGCAGGTGGCGAGCTTCGGGCTCTCGGAGAAACGGGCCCAGGCCGAGGGGATCCCCTTCGAGAAGGCCGTGTTCCCTTTCCGGGCCGTGGGCAAGGCGGTTTCCATCGGAAAGCACGAGGGCCAGGTCAAGGTGCTCGTGGACCCGGGTACGCACGAGATCCTCGGGGCGCACATCGTCGGCGAGTCCGCCCCCGAGCTCGTGCATGAGCTGCTGCTCGCCCGTACTGCGGAGCTGCTCCCCGAAGACATCGCGAGGATGATCCACGTCCACCCCACTCTCTCCGAGGCAGTCATGGAGGCGATGAGGGCAGTGGAGGGCTGGGCGATCCACATGTGAGGACGCCCTTGACGGCTCCACGGCGGTGCGCGTATTGTCGCAGCATACGAAAGCATTTTCGGAAGTTGCAATTTTTTGCCACCTGCCCAGGCCGGGACCCCGCTCCTGCTTCCGGCGCGGGCCGCGGAAAGACTCGGGTCTCGCCAAGGCGCTCGGACTGGTCAGGGGAGCGAAAGGAGGTGACCGCGGCCCAACTCCACTCGGATGCGGGTGGACAGTGGTGCCCGCCTGCGTTGGCGGGAAGGAGTAGGTTGGTCTCGTCGAGACGAATCTCGTAGCGCGTGCACTCGAACCGTTGCGCTTGGTGCACATGTGAAGGAGGACTCCGTGAAAAGACTTCTGGGCATCTTCGTTGCGCTTTCCTTCATGATTGCCAGTCCGTTGTCGGCGCGGGCGCAGATGAAGACTGGACCGGTGCAGGTCAAGAAGGAGTACCGGTTCGTGATGATCCCGATCCTCGTGCAAGCCTGGTTCGACATCGTCCACAACGCCTCGGTCGACGCGGCGGAGAAGCTGGGCAAGGCCATGGGGACGAAGATCGTCATCGACTACCAGGCCCCCGCTCAGGCGGACCTTCAGGAACAGAACAAGCTGCTCGAGCGAGCGATCGCCACCAAGCCGGACGGCATCGCCATCGACTGCAACGACGTCAACGCCAGCCTTCCGATCCTCAAGGAAGCCCAGAAACACGGGATTCCCGTGGTGCTGTTCGTCTCCACCTCTCCGGAAGGGTCGCAGCTCCCGTACATCTCCAACAACTTCTACGACCAGGGGATCATCGAGGGTAAGGAGTTGCTGAAGCGGCTCGGGAACAAGGGAAAGGTGGCCATCATCCACGGCGTCCCGACCAACTCCGCGCACGCCGACCGATTCCAGGCCCTGAACGACCTCTTCAAGAAGTACCCCGACATCAAGATCGTCGCCACCGGCTTCGACTACGACGACGTGGAGAAGGCCCAGACCGAGGCGGCCCGGATCCTCTCCGCCAACCCCGATCTCGACGGCTTCGCGGTCGTCGACGCCGCTGGTCCTGTGGGCGTGGGCCTGGCCATCAAGGAGGCCAAGAAGGTGGGCAAGGTGAAGTACGTCGGCATCGACGACGTGCCCCAGCTGCAGGAGTTGATGCGGCAGGGCGTGCTGGACCTCTCCATCGCCACGCGGCCGCACACCATCGGCCGGCTCGTCACCGTCTCGCTGATGATGCAGAACCTGGGGATCGAGTCGCCGCTTTGGTACAACACCGGCATCGGTTACCTCGTGCCGGAGATGGTCAAGAACGGCAACATCGAGGGGTTCTAGCGACCCAGGCGGGAGGAGGTGGCCTGGGGCCGTCTCCTCCCGCGAACTCTTCCGGTATGCTCGCGGGACGCTGAGAACGGGAGCCCCGGCAAATGATCGTTCTCCAGGCGAAAGGGATCAGCAAACGCTTTCCCGGGGTGGTCGCGCTCGACCACGTGGATCTCACCGTCAACAGCGGTGAGGTGCATTGCGTTGTGGGAGAAAACGGTGCCGGCAAGAGCACGCTGGTGAAGATTCTCACCGGCCTTTATCGAGCCGACGAGGGGAGTGTCTCCATCCGGGGAACCCAGTTGCACCACGGCGACCCGGGGTTCCGGGCGGTCGCCTACGTCCCGCAGGAGCTGAACCTCTTCGGCAACATGAGCGTGGCCGAGAACCTGTTCCTCCCCTTCGATCAGCAGGGGGTTCGCTCGCCCATCTTCAGCCGCCGGAAGTGCGAGGAGCAGGCGCGGGCGTACCTGGACAAGTTGCGGATGACGGCGTCGCCGCGGGACGTCGTGAACGAGATCCCCGTCGCCGAGCAGCAGCTCCTCCAGGTGGCGCGAGCACTGGCCAACGACAAGTTTCAGGTGCTGATCCTCGACGAGCCCACCGCCTCCCTCACCAAGCCCGAGGTGGACCGCCTCTTCACGGTGGTGGATCTTCTGCGGCGCGAGGGGAAGGCCATCGTCTTCATCACCCACAAGCTGGAAGAGGTCTTTCGCCTCAACGATGTGGTCACGGTCCTGCGGAACGGACTGCTGGCAGGCCACTCCGCGGTGGAACAGATCTCGGTCGACTGGATCATCAAGCGCATGACGGGCAAGGAGGTCGACCTGGATCAGGTCTACCGGCCCACCCGGACGCCGGGGAGGTCGTTGCTCGAGGTCCGTGGACTCAGCGGGACCCGGTTCGAGGACGTGAGCTTCTCGCTGCGAGAGGGTGAGATCGTCGGGTTCGCCGGGCTGGTGGGCGCCGGCCGCACCGAGATCATGCAGACGATCTTCGGCTACCTGCCCGAGAGGCGGGGCGAGGTGCGCTTCCTGGGCGAGCCGTGGAAGTTCAGGGACCCGAGCTATGCCATCCGCAAGGGCCTGCTCTACCTTTCGGAGGAGCGAAAAGCTCAGGGGATCTTCGCTCACCTCAGCGTCCAGCAAAACGTGTGCGCCCTGCTCCTGAGGAAGGTGTCGCACGCGGGTGTGCTCGACGGGGCCAAAGAACGTGCCCTGACGAGGTCGGTGATCGAGGGATACAATGTGCGGGCGCGGTCAGCAGACCAGGAGATCGAGTTCCTGAGCGGCGGGAACCAACAGAAGGTCCTCATCGGCCGGACGATGGAGGCCGCCCCCCGGGTGCTCTTCCTCGACGAGCCTACCCGCGGCATCGACGTGAAGGCGAAGGACGAGATCTATTCGCTCATGAAGAAGATCGCGGAAGAACAGCGCGTGGGGATCGTCCTCATCTCGTCCGAATTGGAGGAGTTGCTGAAATGCGCAAACCGGGTCATCACGATCTACCACGGCCGGATCTACGGGGAGCTGGGGGAGAATCAGCTGACCCTGGAACGGGTGCTGAGCCTGGTGATCGGGATCGGGGAGCAGCAAGCGAGCCCGCCGCAGGCGTGACCCCAAGGGGTCGCGAGTTCCGGAAGCTCGCCGGTGCAGCCCGGGGCCTCAGGCTGGGCAAGCTCACGGGTGTGCTGGGCGCGTTCGTCATCATCTTCGGCGCATCATGCTTCATCTCCGAGAACTTTCTCACCAGCTACAACCTGGCGATCATGGCACGCGACCTCGCCTTCATCGGCATCGTTGCCATCGCCCAGGGCCTCCTCCTCCTCCTCGGCGACATCGACATCTCTATCGGCGCCATCGCCGGCCTGTGCGCGGTGGTCTGCGCCAAGCTCCTCGTCGACTATCACATGAACCCGGTGCTGGCCATGGGCGTGGGCGTCGCCGCCGGTGCGCTCCTCGGGTGCATCAATGGCCTGCTCATCACCGGGTTCAACCTCAACTCGCTAGTGTTGACCATCGGGACGCAAACCGCGTTCACGGGGCTCAACCTCCTCGTCACCAGGGGTCGGACCATCGTCGGGCTCCCCGAAAACGTCACCTTCCTCGGAGCCGGATCCCTGGTCGGGGTGCCCATCCCCGTGTTCTTCATGATCGGTGTCTTCATCATCGCCCTCTTCGTCACCACGAAGACCGTGTTCGGGCGAAAGCTCTACGCCGTGGGAAATAGCCGAGAGGCGGCCAAGATCGTGGGAATTAAGGAAAACAACGTTCGCATCACCGCCTATGCCATCGCGGGGACATTTTCCGGATTGGCCGGCATCCTCATGGCCTTCCGGTTGATCTCGGCCCAGACCGCCATCGGGCAGACTTGGGTCCTGCCCTCCATCGCTGCCCCGGTCATCGGTGGGATCGCCACCACCGGCGGCATCGGCACCATCTCCGGTGCCCTCATCGGCGGTGCCATCATGGGGGTCATCGGGAACATCATCGTGCTGGGGGGCGTGGACGTGTATTGGCAGCAGGTCTTCAACGGCGTCATCGTAGTGCTGGCCATCACCATCGACTCCCTGACGCGCCGGATTGGGAAGAAAGCCTGATGGCCTAGTGCAACAAACGGAAGGAAAGGGAGAGGACCATGGTTACACCCGCGAAGATTTCACAGATTGCCGTCGTCGTTCGGGATCTCGACAAAGCGATGAAGGCCTATCACCAGACGCTCGGCTGGGGCCCGTTCAGTGTGTACGAGCACGTGCCGCCCGCTCTGCACGACACGCAACTGCGGGGCGTGGCAACCAAGTACTCGATGCTTGGTGCCGAGACGATGGTCCACGGAGTGTGCTTCGAGCTCATCCAGCCGCTGGATGGCCCCAGCATCTACAAGGAGTGGCTTGACCAGCACGGCGAGGGATTCCACCACCTCGCGGTCATGAAGCACACGGCAGAGGAATCCGACCAGTTCAAGAAGGACATGGCCAAGCAAGGGATGCGCGTTCTCATGGGCGGCCGAATCGGGGAGACCATCGAGTTCTACTACCTCGACACCGTTCCGGTCCTGAAGATCATCATCGAGTCGGGGAGCGGACACGCCATCGACCTGAAGCCAACTCGCCAGTATCCCTAGCCGGGACCCGGCACAGGCGGGCAACGCGGCCGCTGGAGCCGGCAGTACGAAATCAACTCCCATCGATCCAGGCGGTGGCGAACGCCGGGAGGATATCGTGAGCTACGTTGTCAACGTCGACGTCGGCACGGGAAGTGGAAGGGCGATCGCCTTCGACGAGGACGGACGCCAGGTCGCGATCTCGCAACGGGAGTGGTTGCCGAAGACCGACCCCAGGTACCCGGGCGCACAAGACTTCGACACTGCCAATGCCTGGCAGCTCCTTTCCGAGTGCCTGAGAGACGTGGTCGGCCAGATCGGAGCGCGCAAGTCCTCCATCGCCGCCGTCACCTCGACCTCGATGCGCGAGGGGATGGTCCTGTACGATCAGCGGGGCCGGGAAATCTGGGCCTGCCCGAACGTCGATGGACGCGCCGGCGACGAGGCCGTGGAGATGATGCGGCGTGGCATGGCGGACCGCATCTACGAGACGGGAGGCGACTGGCTGGGGATCATCAGCCCGCCTCGCTTCTGGTGGATCCGGAACCATTCGCCCGACACCTACCGGCAAATCGCGAAGATGAACATGTTGAACGACTGGGTGTTGTATCGCCTCTCGGGCGAGTTCTGCACCACGCCATCGAGCGGCTCCAGTTCCGGAATCTTCGACCTCCGGAAGCGGGCCTGGGCGGAACCGCTCATCCACGACATCGAGTTGCCGGAGGGGATCTACCCGCCCGTCGTCGAGAGCGGGACGCGGGTGGGGGTCGTGACGTCGGTCGCCGCCAGCCAGACCGGGATCCCCGCCGGCACGCCGGTCATCGCCGGGGGCGCCGACACCCAGATGGCGCTGGTGGGAGCGGGCCTGGTGAACCCGGGCGCCTTCGCGGTGTGCGCCGGGACATTCTGGCAGACGGCCCTGGTGGCGGACGCTCCCCTCATCGATCCCCAACGGCGGCCGCGTACTCTATGCCACGCCGTTCCCGGGCAATGGATGACCGAAGGGATCGGCTTCTATCACGGGTTCACCATGCGCTGGTTCCGGGACGGCTTCTGTGACTTGGAGCGCCAGGAGGCCGAGAAGAGGGGAGTCGACGCCTACACCGTGATGGAGGAGCGCGCCCGGGGCGTGCCCCCCGGGTCGAACGGAGTGCACGGCATCTTCTCGAACGTGATGGAGGCGAAGCGCTGGCGGCACGGGCCACCGTCGCTCGTCGGGTTCAACCTTCTCGACGCCGCCGGCACGGGGAAGGCCGCGTGCATCCGAGCGATCGAGGAGAACGCCGCCTACGTCACCCGGGGACACCTGGAGATCTTGAAGGAACTCTCGAAGCAGTCCCCGGAGGAGATCGTCTTCATGGGAGGAGCCTCCAAGGGCTTCTTGTGGCCGCAGATCGTGGCGGACGTGACCGGCGTGGCCCTGCGGATCCCGGTGGTCAAGGAGACCACCTCGCTGGGCGGCGCCATCGCCGGTTTCCGATCCATCGGCGTGTTCGACAGCTGGGCACAGGCGGCCTCGGCTGTGGTCCGTACCGAACGGATGGTGGAGCCGAAGCCTGATGCAGTTCGGGCGTACGATGAGGCCTACGCGCGCTGGCGAAGGGTGACGGACCGTATGGTGGCGATGGCGGACGACAGGGTCCTGCCACCCCTCTGGCGTGCCCCGGGGGCCTAGGCGCAGTGCCTCCTTCGACCCCTCAGTGGAGCGAGCCGTGATCTACGAGAACGAGAGGCAGCAGGTCATCGACACAGGAATCCTCCTAGACCGCTACCGGCTGATCAGCCTGTCGGGGGGAAACGTCAGCATGCGGATGGGTGGTCACATCCTGGTGACGCCGTCAGGCATGTCCTACGAGGGGCTGACACCCAGGGACATCGTGGTCATGGACCCGGGAGGTAAGGTGATCGATGGCGACCGGCGGCCATCGGTCGATACGGTGGCACTTCTCCATATCTTTCGAGAGAAGGCGGGCATCAACGCCATCATCCATACGCACCAGCCGTACGCGACCGCGATCGGTCTCGTGATGGACGAGCTCCCCGCGTTCTGCACGACGCTCGTGAATGCCACGCTCGGCGCGGTCAGGGTTGCGCCTTACAGCTCAGCGGCGAGCCTGGACATGGGTATCAAGACCGTCGAGCACATCGGCGACAAGAGGGCGGTGATCCTGAGGAACCACGGCGTGGTCGCGGTGGGACCGACGTTGAAGGACGCGCTCTACGCTGCGGTCTATCTGGAGGATGCCTGCCGGGCTTTCTTGGCGGCCCGAACTCTCGGAGAGCCCCGGGTGCTGACGGACGCACAGGTGGCAGAGGCCGTTGAGGTGTTTAGGCACTACGGTCAAGAGAAACGCTGAAGAGTCGGCCGAGTTCGTCGGCTCCGCGGCCACGGGAGGTAACGCGCATGAACCGGGTCATTAACAATCCTGATGAGGTCGTGAACGACATGCTGAAGGGGTACCTGCGTGTTCATGCGGACCTCGTCACAACCACCAACAATCCACGAGTCCTCCGCCACGTACGCGCGCCCAATCCGGCCAAGGTCGGTCTCGTGACCGGAGGGGGGTCGGGCCACGAGCCGGCCTTCCTCGGCTACGTCGGCGACAACCTTCTCGATGCCGTCGCCATCGGGGAGATCTTCTCCTCTCCCACCGCGCGCGCCTTCCACGATGCGTTTAAAGCTGCCAACGGCGGGAGAGGGGTGGCTTGCCTGTACGGGAACTACGCCGGCGACAACATGAACGTGAAGATGGCCATCAAGATGGCTGAGAAGGAAGGCATCAGCGTTCGAACGGTGGTTGCCAATGATGATGTCCCGTCTGCTCCGAAGACGGAACGTGAGAAGCGGCGTGGCGTCGCGGGCGAGATCGTCATGTGGAAGGTGGCAGGCGCGAAGGCGGCGATGGGGGCGAACCTCGACGAGGTGATCGCCGCGGCCCAGAAGGCGGTCGACAACACCCGCTCGATGGGGATCGGCCTGTCCGCCTGCACCATCCCGGCAGTGGGGAAGCCCAACTTCCACATTGACGACGGTCAGATGGAGGTGGGCATCGGACACCACGGGGAACCGGGTGTCCAGGTCATGAAGACGACCACCGCTCGGGAGATGGCCGACCTGACCCTGAGTGCCATCCTGCCGGATCTCCCGTTCGAGAAGGGCATGGAGGTGTCCCTGCTCGTCTCCGGCCTCGGAGCGACTCCCATCATGGAGCTCTACATTCTGCAGGATCGGCTGGCGGAGGTCCTGGAGGCCCAAGGGATGCGAATCCGGTTCAACTTTCTCGGAAACCTGTTCACCTCCCTCGACATGATGGGCGTGACGGTGACGGTCACGAAGGTCGACGAGGAGTTGGCGCGATGCCTCGCCTACCCCTGCCGATCGCTTGGCCTGAACGTCGCCGGGTGATTCACCATGCTGACCGTCCCCACCGAAACCGCAAGCGATCTCGTTCTCGACATGATCCAGACGATCACCGCCCACCGGGTCCAGCTGTCAGAGATCGACGGGGCCATCGGCGACGGAGATCACGGGATCAACATGAGCAAGGGGTTCGCGGCTGCAGGGGGCGGCCTCGGCCCTCGATCGGCCCTGGGCCCGGCGTTGGCGCGGCTGGGCGAGACCCTCATCGAGGGGGTCGGTGGCTCCATGGGGCCTCTCTACGGTGGGTTCTTCAGCAGCATGGCAGACGCGCTCGGAACTCGCGCGGAGGTCGATGCCAAAGTTTTCTCGGCCATGCTTGCTGCGGCCCAAGCATCCGTCCAAGACATGGGGAATGCGAAGGTCGGGGACAAGACCTTGCTTGACACGCTCGTGCCCGCCCGAGAGGCCTTCGACGATGCCGTGGCTGCCGGCCTCTCGTTCGCGGAATGCCTCGACCGGATGGTGACCGCGGCCCGGGTGGGCAGAGATTCTACCCGGGACCTCGTGGCGCGAGTCGGCCGGGCCAGCCGCCTTGGCGAGCGTTCGCGTGGCGTACTCGATGCCGGGGCGACGTCCTGCTGCTTGATCCTGGAGTCGATGGCGGCGTCACTTCAGCGCGCCCTCTCCCTGTAGCGCTAGGAGAGCCGGGCGTTCCAGCGCCGGTTGCGACCACCCGTTAGGGTTTCTCTGGGTTGAAGAACCTCCCGGAACATGATACAAGACTGTAAGGTATTGCGACGTGTGCAATAATTTGCAGCCCTCCCGTACGGTGTAATGGTGTTCAACTCCATCGCAGACTACGTCGACACGAAGGCCATCCACCTTCAAATGAACGCGACGGACTGGGTGGACGTCGTGGCGCTCATGAGCTGCCGTTTGCTCGCGGGCGGGAACGTCCAGCCCGCTTTCGTGCAGTCCGTTATGACGCGCGAACAGGCGCATCCCACAGGAGTTCGGCTCAAGAGCGGGCTTTGCGTGGCGCTTCCCCGCACGGACCCCGAGCTGGTCCTCCGTCCGTGCCTGGCGCTCGCCACTCTCGCACGCCCGGTGCTCTTCGGGTCGATCGGCGACCCCGCCGCCAGGCTACCGGTTCGCCTCGTGATCATGGCCGCCTCGAGCGACCAGGCCGGGCATGTTCGGGCGTTGAGCCGGATCGCCGGCATGTTCCAGGGGACCCGAACGATCGAGAACCTGGTCGACGCCCAGAGCATCGCCTATGTGGCCGCCGCCATCTTCAACTCCCGCGATGCCCTGGTAGCGACTTCCCCGACGGGCCAGCTCGCCGACGACCTCAGGTTCATGCAGTGACGGTGGCCTACCGAGAGGCCAGCTCACACCGGGTGCATCTCGAGGGGGCGGGTCCCGAGGATCAGCCCTTCACTGAGCCGGCCAGGAGCCCGCGGACGAAGTACCTGCCGAACACCACGTACACGAGGAGGGTGGGCAGCGCCGCCAGGAGCGCGCCTGCCATGGGGAGGTTCCACTTCACCGCCTCGCCTCCCGCCAGCTGAGCGAGGGCCACGGTGATGGGCTGGCTCGCTGGGTTGGACAGGCTCACCGCGAACAGGAACTCGTTCCAGATCTGAGTGAACTGCCAGATGATCACCACCACGAACCCCGGCAGGGACAGGGGAAAGACGCCGAACCGGTAGATCCCGAAGAACCCGGCCCCGTCGATGCACATCGACTCCACGATCTCCGAGGGGATCTCCACGTAGGTGTTGCGAAAGATGAGGGTGGTGATGGGGAGGCCATAGACGGTGTGCACGAGCACGAGCCCCCAGATGCTGCCGTACAGGCCGATCGCCTTCACGAACTGGAAGAGCGGGATGAGGATCGCCTGGTAGGGGATGAACATGCCGAAGAGCATGAAGGAGAAGAGGGCCCGCGAGCCGGGGAAGGGCCACTTGGCGAGCGCGTAGCCGTTTAAAGACCCCACCACCGCGGAGATGGCGGAGGCGCTCACGGTTAGGATGAGGCTGTTTAAGAGCTTGGGCCTGAACGCCCTCCAAGCCTCGGCGAAGCTCAGCCAGTTCCAGACCTGCGGAAGTTGCCAGGCCGTGTCGAGGTTGATGGCCCGCGGCTCCTTGAAGGCCGTGACGAGCATCATGTAGACCGGCATGAGGAAGAACGAGACCGCCAGCACCAGGAGGACGTACAGGGCGAGGCGCAGCCCCCAGCGGGGCTTCCGGCGGCCGGCCTTCACGCCCGCCCCCTCCGCCTGAGCTGGCTGCGCAGGTAGGGCAGGATGACGAGCGCCACCAGGAGGAGCAGGATGACGCCGATGGAGGCCCCCTTGGCGAACTGGTTCCCGCGGAAGGTCGTGATGAACATGAGCAGCGCCGGCACGTCCGTGTAGGCGTTGTCCGGCCCGGCCATGGCGAAGACCAGGTCGAAGATCTTTAGGCTGATGTGGCCGAGGATGATCATCGCAGACAGGGTGATGGGGGCGACGAGGGGCAGCATGATGCGGGTGTAGAGCTGCCAGTCGTTGGCGCCGTCCACGATCGCCGCCTCTCTGAGCTCGATGGGGATCCCGGTCAGCCCGGCGAGGTAGAGGGCCATGGTGTAGCCCGCCATCTGCCAGACAGCGGCCACTACGATTCCCACGAACGCCAGGTTGAACCCGTGCAGCTCCGGAAAGGGGAGGAGCACGAGGCCCCGGGCCGCGCCCAGGGCCCCTGCGAGCAGGCCCGCCGCCACCGCGGCCAGGGCGACCGCCCGCCGGCCCCGCCGAGCGCGGTAGGCCGAGAGCGCCATGAGCAAAAGGACCAGGGCGGCGAGGACCAGGACGATGGCCGGCAGATGGTTCCATTCGAACCGCCACACCTGATCTCGCGAGGTGAGCCAGGCGAACTCTCCCGGTGGGAGCCCGACCATGGTGGGCAACCGGTTCACGCCGCCGCGAGGCTGGAGGAGCCAGCGCCAGATGGTGCCAGTGACCACGAACGACAGGGAGAAGGGGAACAGGAACACCCCGCGGAAGAGGCCCTCGGCCCGCGGACGGTGGTCGATGGCCACCGCCAAGAGAAGCCCGAGGAGGAGGCAGCCGGCGATGAAGAAGGCGGTGAAGAACAGGGTGCTGACCAGGTCCTGCCGGAAGCGGACGTCGATGACCCCGGTGAATAGCTCGCGGTAGTTGTCGAGCCCGATGAAGTGGGTTTCCGGGTTCAGGGCCAGCGCCTGGCTGGGATCCCGCCCCCAGTCGCTGAGCGACGCCGCCACGGTGCGGGCGATGAAGTAGTAAACGAAGATCGCGATGAGCACGAGCGAGGGGAGGAGGACGAGGAAGGAGGTCAGCTCGTTCCTCTTCTTCCGCCAGCGCATGTTGCCCTTTCGAAGGGGGGAGCGGCGCCTCCTTGGGGAAGGATCCGGCGGGAGGCGCCGCCTTCAAGTCTCGTCACTTGCGGCCGAGGCCGACCTGGTCGGCGATGGCCTGGGCGGCGTTGGCTGCGGCTTGGGCGTTCTTCCCAGCCAGGTAGATCTCCATCACCGTCCCGAACTGGCTGCCGAAGCTCTCCGGAGCGACCGCTCCGTGGACCAGGCTCCCCACGATCTTGTCGGCCTTCCAGTCCTTGGCTGCCGACTGGGAGTACGCGTTGTACTTCGAGAGGTCGGAGTCGAGGCGCGCCGCGATGGAACCCTTCAGCGGGTTGAAGACGTCCTGCCCCTCCTTCGACCCGAGCAGCTTCAGCCACTTCAAGGTGGCGTCCCGGTGCTTCACGCCCTTGGGCAGGCCGAACGAGTCGGAGAGCATCATGAAGGTCCCTCCCGTGCTCGGCGACGGCGCCCAGCCGAACCCATTCCCCGGTTCGAGCTTCAGGGTGGTGGCCATGTAGCCCGCCGCCCAGTCGCCCATGATGTTGAAGGCCGAGTCGCCCTTCACCACCCGGTCCACCGCTTGCTGCCAGGAGAGGCCGGACGCATCCGAGTTGGTGCAGGCGAGCACCTTCCCGAAGGTGTCCCACACCGCCACGGCCTTGGGGCTATTGAACTTCAGCTTGCCCGTCCACAGCTCGCTCCACCCCTCCGGCCCCAGGACGCCGAGGGCCACCGACTCCCACAGGTGGTTGACGGTCCAGTTCTCGCCCAGGGCGAGCGGCGCGTCCACTCCCTTGCTCTTCAGGGTCTGGCAGGTGGCGATGAGCTCATCCCATGTCTTGGGGGGCTTTACACCCCACTCCGAGAGCTTGGCGGGAACGAACCACATGACGTTGGAGCGGTGAATGTTCACCGGCACGCTCCAGATGCCGCCCTTCGAGGACAGGAGTGCTACGAGGCCCGGGGGGAAGACCGTGGCCCATTTCTCGGACTGGAAGAGGCCGCTTAGATCCTCCATCCGGTTGGCCACCACCCAGGTGCCGATGAGCTCTTGGCCCGCGTGGACCTGGAAGGAGTCGGGCGGATCACCACCCAGCATCCGCGTCTTCAACACCGCGCGGGCATTCACCCCGGAGCCGCCGGTGACGGTGGAGTTGGTGACCTCGATGTTGGGATACAGCTGTTGGTAACGGGAGATGAGTGCCTGCAAGGCCGGACCTTCATCGCCGGCCCACCAGGAGAAGATCTCCAGCTTGTCCTGTGCACGCACCGTGACGGCGCCCAGCGCCAAGAACACGAGCAGAATCGAGAAGAGCCATCGCTTCATGGGAACACCTCCAAATACAGATGACGGTGGACCAGGGCGAGATCTTTGTCGCCGTATCTTCTTGGTTGCCGCCGAGGTGGCTAGGGGGTGTCGTTCCCCGTCTCGTCCCGAGACATGTCCCCGCCGGGCTAAGCCCAAGGGATGGTCCCGCCAGGTTCCGTTTCAAATGGCACCGGGGGACGGCGCCGGCTTTCCCCTTTGTGTCGAGCCAGTCATCTGGCCGCGAGAGCGGCTCTTTCGACAACACTGGAGTGGGAGGCGACTACTAGCTATAGCTAGCCTCTCTCCACGGCCGGTTCGTCCGCTTGCGGCTCTGACCGAGGATGAGTGCACCATCCCCGAGGCCACCCGCGCGCCCACGCATATGAACCGGCCGTCTCATTGGGTTTAGGCGACGACGCGGCTGCTCCCGCCGATGGCGCGAGGGCTTTACCCGCACGGAGCACGACTAGCCGAGGGTCCGAGGCACCCAGGTGGTCCGATCGTCTCGACCGCCTCAAGGGCCCTCTCCTCAACGTTGCGTTCGGGGCCCTCGAGCGGCGTTCCTGCCGCCGCAGCGCCCTGGCAGGCTCGGCCCGTGCCGACCCTGCGGACCCGCCTCGACACCTGACCGGAGCTTCTCCCTTGGCCTTCTGGCGGCTCTGGGGCGGCGCCCTCCTCTCGGCGCTCGCCACCTTCGTCCTCCCCTTCCTGATATTCCTCACCTCGCGCGGCATCGGAGTGAGGGAGGCAGGGCAGGTGGCAGCCCTATACGGGGTGGGGATCCTCGTGGCCGGGCCGGTGGTGGGGACCCTAGCCGACGTCCTCAACCGGTGGCCGACGATGGTCGGCTCCCTCCTCTGCGCCGCGTTGCCGCGGTCGCTTCTCCGTCCGCTCTCTCGGGCGCGGTGCTCCTCGTGGGGGTGAGCGCGGCGCCCTACCGCCCGGCGGCCATGGTCCTCGGTGCCGACGTGGTCCCGGTCCAGGGCGGACGCGCGTCTGCGGGATGCTCCGCTGGGGCAATACCGGTCCCGTTGAGGTCAAGGTGCGATGACGCTGAGCCGCAGGAAGTACGTCCGGTAACGTGGCAGCGTCGCGTGTAAGCGACTGGTGACCGGCGACGGCTGCGTGCGCGCCGATGAAGAAGTCCGACCGCGGAACGGGCCGGTACCCGCCCCGACGTTTATACGCAGGTCTTCCCACAGGAAGGCCGCTTCGTAGGGCAGAGGCTCGCGGCTAAAGACCTCGGGCGGCAGCGCCTTCTCAAGGTCCTCGATTCGGTGGAACCCGACCGACACCTCGGCGAAGACGATGGGGTTCATGACGAGTATCCCCTGATCGGCTGCCCGCGCGAGCGCCTGTGAGGACCATTCGCCCCACCTCCGATCCTCGGTGGCCACATCGAGGATGATGTTGCTATCGACGAGTATCGCCATCAGCTCGGGCGCGTGAGGGCCATGATCTCGTCGGTACTCATCCGGACCGTTGCTAGCCCGCGCAGCCGGTTCACGGCTGCGGCGCCACGTGTGGCGCGCTGAGGCTTCTTCGCCCGCCGGAGCCGAACACCCTTGCTATCAACCTCGAACTCGACCTCGGTGTTCGGGAGCAACCCCTCTTCTCGCGGATCTCCACCGGGATTGGTCACTTGGCCCTTGGCGGTGATGCGCATGACCGATCCTCCTTACTCTTCCCTGTAAGAGTAATACCGGGTCCGGAGCCTTTCAGGCGGACCGGCGCGACGAGGGAGGTGTTCTTCGGCGGCGCGGCGAGCCAAAACTTCGTCGCTCTTCTTATCGTCTGGCCACTCGCAGACGAGCCAAGCCTTCGGGCGCGACCTTTCCCCCGCCTACCAGTTCCCGCAGTTGCGCCCGTTCCTCCTGCGAAAGCGTCACTCGATAGCGTACATTCACGAAAGCGCCTCCTCGGAGGAGCTTTCGATCACCTGGCCGCCCTCATGTCCACTTTGTCACCCGAGCCCCGGTTCACCGTGAAGCAAGGCCAATACCTCGCTTTCATCCACGCCCATGCCCTGGTGAACGGCAGGCCCTCCGGCAGAGGCCGATCTGAAGCGCCTCTTCGGTGTCTCGCCGCCCAGCATCCATCGAATGGTCGTCGAACTCGGGCAGCGCGGACTCATCCACCGCTACCGCGCTAGCCGCGAAGGATGGCGGTAACCCTCGACCCAGATGAACTCCCCCACTTGCTCCGACCGATCAAACCACTGTGTCCGTCTACTAGTCCGGTTGCGGTGCCCCGGAGATCACCGAGGCACCGCAGCGAGGGGGCGTCAGAAGTTCGAGTTGTAGTAGTCCACCATGCTCTTCATGGCCTTCTCCGGGGGGGTGCGGTCGAGCACCACGTCCTGGATCTGGCCGGCGAGCTGGTATCCCCAGTCGTTCAGGCCCGGGACAGGGCTGAACTCGAAGCCCGCATACTTGATGGTCTTGTCCCAAGCGCTGAAGATATTGATCTGGCTCGCGTTGGTCTTCTGGAAACCAGCATCGTCGAACACGGACTTCCGGGTCGGCCAGGACATATCGCTGCCGCGGAGTTGCATTTCCTTGCTGGTGACGAACTGGGTGAAGTACCAGGCCGCAACCTTGTTCTTGCTGGAGGACGCGACCGCAATGTTCCAGGCCCACATGAATGACCGAGCCTTCGAGGGATCCGGGCCCTTGAGGGGCTCGGCGAAGGCGATATGCCCTTTGGCGACGGAGTCGTTTCCGGAGTTGATCCACCCGCCGATGGCGCAGGCATCGAGAGCCATCGCCGCCTTGCCGGACTGGAGATCGGTCATGACGTCATACCAGGTCATGCTCGCCCAGTTGTTGATGTTGCCGACCTCCTTGATCATCCGCTTCCAGTCGTTAAGCCCCTGGTACATGCCCGGGGAGGCGAAGGCGGGCTTCATCGACGCATCGAAGTCCGTCGCGCCGTAGCTCTCCAGCGTGGACCACACCCCGCCAAACAGCTGCTGGATCTCCTTAACGCCGCGGGTGGCCATGCCGTACATTCCCGACTCCTTCTCCTGAATGGTCTTCCCGACCTTGATCGCCTCGTCGATGGTGGTGGGAACCTTGAGGTTGTACTTGTCGAAAATGTCCTTGCGGTACATCAGCATGTTCACCATTTCACCAAGCGGCAACGCCCAGAGCTTGGCGCTGTCCCCGGTCCCGAAGCGGTGCCCCTTCACCCCATCCCACTTCACGTTCTTCAGCACATTGGGGAAGAAGTCCTCAATGTGCTGATCGGGGTTCGTGTACTGGGGGTTGGAGACGTACTGGTCGAGGGGCTCGAGCCATTTCGCGGGGACCCAGTCGATCATGTTCGGGAACCCGACCATGTAGTTGTCGTACTCTCCGGCCCCGGCTGCCGCGACCAACTGCACCTTGTTGAAGAAGTCCGTCTCCGGGAGGAAGTTGGCCACCACCTTGATCCCGGTCTTCTCCTCGAAGAGGGGGATCGCCTCCTGGATGGTCTTGTTGTAGGGTCCGGCGCACCCCAGCAAGTGGATGGTCGTTCCCGAGTATTTCTTCCAGTCAAACGTAGACGACGCACCAAGAGCCGTCAGCGGTGCCGTGATCCCGACGCACAGGCAACACAGCGCGGCCCAATTCCTCAACACAGCTTTCGACATTTCCTTGCTCCTCTCTTCTTGAGGCAGCCCTCGCGAATGTGCTTCAACACCGAAATTGCGTCTCCTCCTTTCAGAGCCTGATGCGATCAGATGCGCGATCGATCTCAGCGGTTTCCCATCGCTAGAGGCGAAGCCCGGACTCGGGTGAGAAGAAGAGCAGCCGCTCGGGGTCCAGGTAGACGGTACAGGTCTTCCCCCGGTCCAGCCGGCCGGTGGGGGTGACCGAGGCCACGAGCATCTGGCCCTGATCCAGTTCCACCGCAAGGTTCGTGCTTTCTCCGAGGAACTCGGAGTAGCGAAGGGTGCCGGATAGGCTCTGGGCGGCGCTCGTTGGGGGAGACAGGTAGACGTCACGCGGCCGAAGGCCGACCAGCACCTTTCCGTTCCCTGGCACGACCGTATCGGCCTGGCGTTGCGACAGGCCGACGCGGAAACTGCCTTTCTCCGAGCGCGCCGTCACCCGTCCGGCGCTCTGCGTCAGATCGCAGGGGATGAGATTGATGGCGGGCTCTCCCACGAAGGCGGCCACGAAGGTGTTTGTGGGCGCCTCGATGATCTCCTGACGAGTCCCGACCTGTAAGAGGCGGCCGTTCTCCATGATGGCGATGCGGTCGGCGAGAGCGAGCGCCTCCTCTTGGTTATGGGTGACGTAGACCATGGTGATGCCCATCCGGTGATGAAGCTCGCGGATGCGCATCGAGGTCTCGAGGCGGGTCATCGTGTCCAGGTGGGAGATGGGCTCGTCGAGAAGGATGACGTTGGGCTTTCGCACGATGGCGCGAGACAGGGAGACGAGCTGCTGCTGTCCACCGCTCAGGCTCCCGGGGCGGGTCTCGAGCAGGTCCTCGATCCCCAGCACCTGAGCGATCTGGGTGACGCGGGAAATCCTCTCGGCATCGGGCACACCACGGGAGGAGAGGCAGAAGCCGATGTTGTCCCCGACCGTCATGTGCTGATAGAGGGCATACGATTCGAAGGCCAGGGCGACGTTGCGCTCGGCGGGGGAGAGCGGGTTGACCTCCCGACCGTTCATGCGGATCGTGCCGTAGGTGACGGCCTCGAGCCCCGCGATCATCCGCATGGTCGACGACTTGCCGCAGCCGGACGGTCCCAGGATCGCCAGGAGCTCGCCATCCGCAATCTCCAGGCTCAGGTCGTCGACGGCGTGGACGATGCTCCGTCCGGACCGGTAGTACTTGTGGACGCTGTTCAGCTCAAGAGTGGCCAAGGGCGGTCCTCCCCAGGGCGCCGGTGGAAGCGGAGATCCGCATGCCCCCCTCGTCGAAGAGAAGGGTTCGGTCCCATTGCGGTTGGAGCCAGATGGGACTGCCCTCGACGGGATCGCGGTAGGTGTCGGTCAAAGCGAGCCAGCTAGAGTTGTCTCGGTCAGCGCGAATGACACCCTTGTAGTTGCGGATCTCGTATAGCCCGATCTTGGCTTCCACCCATCGCTCCGCGTCCGCGGGACGTGAGTGGGAGAGGTTCCAGAACTGGGGGCGAATCCCGAGGATCACGGTCTGAGCTTTGGCGGCCTCGAGCGCCTGGGCGATCTCTCCGGAGAGCGGCAACCTCACCGGGCCGACGTCGGCGCAAAGGGCCCCGTTTTCGGTGACGATCCTGGCCCTCAAGAGATTGATGGCCGGTTGGCCGACGAGGCGCGCGACGGTGATGTTCGAGGGACGGTAGTAGACGTCCTCGGGCGTGCCGATCTGCTGGAGGCTTCCCGCGACCAGAACGCCGATGCGATCGGCGAGCGACAGCGCCTCGAGGTAGTCGTGGGTGACGTAGATGACCGCGCCCCGGCTCAGGAACGACTTGATGTCGTGGAACTTGGCCCGGAGCTCGTGTCGGATGCGGGCGTCGAGGTGGGCGAGCGGTTCGTCGAGGAGGAGGAGGTTGGATTCGACGATGAGCGCTCTTCCCAGCGACACCCGTTGGCGCTGGCCACCGCTCAGTTCCCGGGGAGCGCGATCCAAAAGCGTCTCGAGGCCGAGCATGGTGGCGATGCGGTCGATCCGCTCGGCGACCTCCCTCTTGTTTGCCTTCTGGGCACGAAGGGGGCTGGCGAGGTTCTCGCGAACGGAGAGGTGGGGGTAGAGGGAGTAGTTCTCGAAGGCCATCCGAGCGTTGCGCGCCTGGGGAGGGACGTCGTTCATCACCCGCTCGCCGAACCGGACCACTCCCGAGCTGGGCGACTCGAGACCCGCTAGCACCCGCAGCGTCGTTGTCTTGCCGGCTCCGGAGGGGCCGATGAGCACGAAGAATTCACCTGGCTGGACCTCGAAAGAGACGTCGGCCAAAGCGACCTTGGACCCGAAGCGCTTCCAGATGTGCGACAGCGCGATCGTCGTACTCACGCTCAACCCTCCACGGGGCGACAGCGCCTACTTACGGACCGCTCCCATGCTCATCCCGCTGACGAGGTACTTCGCGGCAACCTGAGAGACGAGAATCATGGGAAGCGTCGCAAGCATCATGGCGGCGGCAATCCGTCCGTAGTTCATGTCGGTGATGTCGTAGAAGCTCAGGATCTTCACGGTCACCGGCTGCAGTCGGGTGGTCGCGAGGACGAAGCCGAAGGTGAAGTTGTTCCAGACCGCGATGAAGGAGATGATGATCGACGCGGCGATCCCAGGCTTGGCGAGGGGGAGGATGATGCGGAAGAACACGTCCCGTCGGGTGTGCCCGTCCATGAGCGCCGCTTCCTCGATCTCGAGGGGAATGTCGTCCATGTACGAACGGGTGATCCAGACGACGAAGGGGATCGAGACGAGGGACGAGGCCCAGATGACGCCGAAGTACGTCCCGTACAGTCCGATCTTCTGGTAGATGAGATAGAGGGGGATGATGACCAGGAGCTGGGGAACGAAGCGGAAGCTCAAGAAGGTGAAGGCCAGCTGGTCCTTCAGGGCATTCTTGTAGCGCGAGAGCCCGTAGGCCGCGGGAATACCGACCAAGGCGGAGATCGCGACCGAGAAGAACGACACCACGGTGGTGTTGAGCATCCCCTGGAGAAATTCGGTGGACTTGATCTCCATGAGGCTCGCCTTGGACACCGAGCTGTAGGAGACCCCGATGTTCAGGACGCTCCGGTAGTTCTCGAGCGTGAAGCTCGAGAACAGATCCGGCGGCATCGAGGTGATCTGGGCCTGGCTCTTGAAGGAAAGGACGACCATCCAGGCGATGGGAAAGAGAAAGGCGACGCCGACCACTCCCAGGGCGACGTTCACGTAGGCCCGCACCCTCAAAGGTTCCCGTTCCGTGGCCAGGATGCGTTGCCGGACGGCGCTGTCGTTCGCAGGCGTGGTAGCCATCGTTGTTTCCGATCCCGCTAGGCGAGACGCTTTCGCGCCCGGTTCCACTGCTTCACGAGCTGCTGGCTCACGAGGAAGACAATGAGCCACGCCACGACCAGGACGGCCGTGCCCTTGGCGACGTCGAGCGAGAGGAAGGCGCGGACGTACCCGGTGATCGAGTAGACGGTGGTGGCGTTTCCCGGCCCTCCACCGGTCATTCCCCAGACGATGTCGAAGGCGATGATCGAGTCGATGACCCGGAAAATCAGGGCGATAAGAACCGTGGGCATCATCATGGGGAGGATGACCTTCCGGGTCACGGCGATCGTGCCCGCACCATCCACGCTCGCCGCGGCGATGGGATCTTTGGCAATGCCGCGCTTTCCGGCAAATAGGATGAGCACGACGAAGGGCGTGAAGATCCATACATCGACGAGAACGACGGTGAGCATCGCGGTGTTGGAGGAGGCCGCCCAGGGAAAGTTCCGCAGCCCCGCGAAGCCCAGCAGGTAGTTGACCACGCCGAATCGGTTGTTCAGCATGAGCTTGAGCAGGAGGGTGCCGATGATCGGGGCCACCATGAAGGGAAGGACGATCAGGCGGCGCATGATCCTCGACATCACCGTTTCGTGGTCGAGCAGGGTGGCGATGTAGTAGCCGAGGACCATCTCGATGGCGACCGCCCCGGCCGTATAGACGAAGGTGATGAAGGTCGACTGCCAGAAGTACCAGGAGGTGAAGAGGATCCGGTAATTGGCTCCCCAGTTGAACACCTGCCGAGGTAAGTTCAGGCGGTAGCCCGTGAGGCTGAGGTAGATCCCCCACAAGAAGGGGATGAGGAACAGAATCGTGAGGACAATCCCCGGAAGGACGATGAGGGTGTAGGGCCGCCGCTGCCTGCGGATCTGCAGTTGCTGCTTTCGCTCACCTTCCTCGAGCGCCTGAAGCGTGTCGAGGTGCAGCTGGGGAGTCATTCGTCTCTCTCCTACCGTAGTGCTGTGCCGGGAACGGGATCAGCTCTCCGGCACGTTGTGACCCTGGCTCTCGACGGTCCCACCGCAAAACTCTCAAGGGGAGCGAAGGAGGGACGCTCGGCTGTGCCTCCGGTCGTTCTCTGAGCACGTCCCGGGGCTGGGAGGGAGGACTCGCCCCCGAACTGCTTGACGCCGCGCAGGGTTCATCCGCCAACCGGAGGCGCGAGCGGTCTCGAGAAGGCATGCAAAAAGTTTCAGACTCCGAAACGAGTTTCTGAAGTGGAGACGATACGCGTAGACTTCGAGGGCGTCAAGGTGTTCCGCCTCCGGCATGGCAGGGCGAAGGGGGTCGGCCAGAGGGCGCGAGTGCAAAGTTTTCCAGTTGACTGCAATCACTTACACGAAATGGAAGCGACCGCTGAGAAACGAAATCCTTCGACGACGCGGCGCGCCGAAATCGCCGGACGCGCCGCGTAACCGGGTCGGGCATTTCCTTGGAGGGGCTTCTTCAGGTCTCTTGCACCGGCTCGCCGGGCGCCCTGGCGCCTCTTGAGCGGCTGGTGACGCGAGGCAACACGGTCGTGCTGCACGGCTTTACGGACGAGTTCCCGGTCCTGTCATCGGCCGATGGTCGTCGCGGGGACTGCAGCGCTCAGCGCGCCTCCGCTCGCCGGGGCCGTGTCCGTCGGCGCCCGGGCGTCGGGCCCGCCTTGGTCGGAGGGGGGACCCGCAGGTATCCGGGCACCCTCGCGCCTCGGAGCGCGGCGAGCACGCGGTGGTTCGTCTCGGGTAAAGAGAGCGGGGTGATCGAGGCCAACCCGTCGAGGAGGACGGTGTTGCAGTCGGACCCGGGAATGTCCTCGTTCTTGGGCCCACCTTCCTCCCCGATCCAGTAGTACTTCCGGCCGCGCGGGTCGGTCTTCTCCACGACCCGGTTGCCGTAGGTGCGGCGTCCGAGGGGCGAGAACCGATACCCGCGCACCGGCCCGGCTGGCACATTCACGTTGAGAAGAAGCAACTCGCGAGCACGGCGTGGGAAGAGCTCGCGGACCAGCGCGGCGGTGAACCGCGCCGCGTCGGTGAAGTGATGGGGAGGGGGGGCGGCCAGCGAGACTGCCACGGAAGAGATCCCGAGCAGTGCTCCCTCCATGGCCGCCGCCACCGTTCCGGAATAGTGGATGTCATTTCCGAGGTTGGCGCCGTGGTTGATCCCCGACACGACCACGTCGGGCCGTGCCTCGCGGAGGATCTTGCAGAGCCCCACGAACACCGCGTCGGAGGGGGTGCCATCCACGGCGATGATTTGTGGTTGCACCTCGGTGATGCGCAGCGGGCGGTGCAGCGAGATGGAATGGGAGGCCGCCGACTGCTCGCGGTCGGGCGCGACCATCCACACCTCGTCGCCCTCGAAAGCCTCCGCGAGTGCGCGGATACCCGCCGCGTGGACGCCGTCGTCGTTGGATAGGAGCACACGCATGGCGGTCCGTTTCATCGTAAGTGCTCGCAAGGAAAGCGGCCACTGTGACCGCGAGCACGGAGCCCCCGGCGTTCCCCGTGCCTACCTCTTCGTCGAATTTCGCCTTCCGAAGAAGGTCGAAAACCGACGCGCGTTAGGCTTCCTGGGCGAGGGGTTGCCCACATCCTCTTCGACACCTTGAGGTGTTCGAACGACCCGCGAAGCCGACGCCTTCCGCGGCAGCTCCCACGCGGTCTTCTCATTCACCCACGAGGATCGAGATCCTCAACCGCCTCATACCCCTTACGAGTATACCATCATCTTGAACTGGACGGGCCCAAGACGAGGACCATCTCTCTGACGCATGTCCGATCCGCGTGATGCCACCTGGACCGTTTCCCCTCGGAGGAGCGTGATGAAGATCGCACTCGGATGTGACGAGGCCGCTTACGACCTGAAGGAGCTCCTGAAAAGGTTCCTCGCCGATCAGGGGGTCGAGGTCGTGGACTTCGGTGCTCAGGCTGGGCAGACGGTGCCTTATCCCAGGGTCGCCTTCGCCGTGGCGGAGGCAGTGGCCGCGGGAACGTTCGAGCGCGCCATCCTTTGCTGTGGCACGGGCATTGGGATGGCCATCTGCGCGAACAAGGTGCCCGGGGTCCGGGCCGCCCTGGCGCACGATACCTACTCCGCGGAGCGAGCCCGAAAGAGCAATGACGCCCAGGTCCTCACCATGGGGGCGCGAGTGATCGGACCGGAGTTGGCGAAGGCCATCGTGAAGACCTGGCTCACGGCGGAGTTCGAGCCCGAACGTTCGGGGGAAAAGGTCGCTCTCATCCGAGCGCATGACAGAGGACTCGCGAGCGCGGACCGGGGAAAGCCGGAGCACTGAAGTCGGCGCGCCATACCCAGGGGCTACCGCCGAAGCCAACGGTGAACGTGACGAGACGGAGGTCTTGGTTCTGGCAGGGGACGAACGAACGGCTCCCCGGTCGCGGTTCGGCGAGCGGGTCCGATCGAGGTGCCCTCTCGCCGATTGGTTCCGGCGAAGTCGTCCGGTGAACGGGAGGGGAGGGCCAGGAAGGGGGGCTTTGTCGCCTGCGAGCCCGCAGGAGTTACGCGGCCGTTGCTGTGCACGATCGCCATGCCCTCCGCCGGACGATGGTCATCCTGCGACGCAGCCCCGGGGTCCCCGGTACCTCGCCCTCGATGGCGTAAAGGTTCTCTTCGAGCTTCTCGAGGGGGCGGTGCGGGAGGACGATCCGCGGCCCGGGGTCCTTCGGCGTCGGCATGGCTTCTCCAGTGGTCGTCGTCGCGGGAGGCGGCGGAGGCAGCGATGGGTGAAGGGTCAGGACGTTTTGAAGGAGCTCCGCCAGGGTGGCGATGACCGGGCGAGAACGGGGTGGCTTAATGTGCCACCTTGGTCCGAAGCTGGTAAGGGGCGCCTGAGACCAGTTCTCCGACCAGCTGTGCGAGGCAGGTGCTGCAGGAAGCTTGAACGATGGTCTCGTCGTGGTTCTTGATGTACTCGGGGACGAAGTCCCAGCGACCGTCCTCGCCCCGGCGCTGCACTCGTCGACAGAACGCGCACATGCGGATGAGGCCGTCGCCGCCGCGGTAGAGGTCGCCGCGGACCGGATGCGTGGCGTGAAGCTCGGCGATGGGGCAGGAACGAACCAGGCTATACACGGCCACGGCGCCGACGGTTCGATGGCTGCGACTGGAGTGGACGGGCTCGAACCTGTTCAAGATGACCCGACCCACTTCCGCCGAGTTGCATTCACTGAGGAACGAGGCGGGGTCCCCGCGCAGAGCCGACTCCATGTAGCTCATCACGGCGTCCGCGACTCGTTCTCCTCGGAGCCCCGCTCACCGCCTGGCCGAGGGCCGCTGGGTCACCTCCGTTCTCGCGCGCGAATAGATCCCAGGCCGGATTGCAATACACGATGCAGCCGTCTAGGCCCACCAGGCAGGCAGGAGCCTGCTCCTCCTCTAGAACGTAGGTGGCCTTGGACAACTCCAGGTGTTCCATGCGGTCGGCTCAGTATCGCTCTGCGGATCGAGGGAGGCCAGACAACTCGATGAGCCTGCCGGCGCCGACCCTGGGGAGGCCGCAGCGGTGAGAACCTTAGTTTTCCCGGTAGCTGGGGCGGTACGCAAAAGCCGGGCTCCTTGAGCGTGCTCGGTGCAGGCTTTGAGTCCCCGAAAGAGGGTGATTCGCGAAAGGTGGCGGCCCACGTCACTCCTAAGGGGGCGGCTCGCGCAGATCATCGGCCGGCGCTCCTCTACAGTCGGCACGCAAGGCCTCCTCGGGTCACTCGGGAAGGCGCGAGCTCGCGGCGCCCATCCTCCAAGGCGCACCCTCGCCAACACGAGCCAGATCCAGGCGACGGTGGACGCGATCGCGGCGCAGCAGATGCCGAACCAGTTTGGCACGCAGCGCAAAGCGCTCCTGTTCAAGCCCGGTACCTATGGCACGGCCGCCGATCCACTCATCATAGAGGTCGGGTACTACACGGAGGTGGCGGGCCTGGGCCGATCTCCGGGCGACGTGGTGATCAACGGGCACGTCGACGTGTACAACCAGTGCGACGCAAGCGGGTGCACCGCGCTGGTGAGTTTCTGGCGCTCGGTATCGAACCTGACCATCCAGGTGATGGGCCTCTCCGGTTGCCAGGCGTCGGCGGACTTCTGGGCGGTTTCCCAAGCGTCGCCGATGCGGCGGGTCGATGTCGCGGGCGGCAACCTCTCGCTCATGGACTACTGCAGCGCCGGCCCGCAGTTCGGGAGCGGCGGCTTCATCGCCGACTCGAGGACAAGTTTCGTGATCAACGGGTCGCAGGAGCAGTTCCTGGTCCGGGACAGCGTCATCGGCGGCTGGTCGAACGGCGTCTGGTACCAGGTCTTCGCCGGAGCGGTGGGAGCGCCCGCTCAGGCGTTTCCGACCCCGCCGTACACCACCTTGACCACCGATCCGGTGAGCCGCGAGAGGCCGTACCTGTATCTCGACGCGTCGAACGCCTTCTGCGTCTTCGTTCCCGCTCTCCGGACGGACTCCTCGGGGACGACCTGGGCCAACGGACCGACAGCCGGCACCTCGATCCCCATCGAGGACGTCTTCGTGGCTCGGCCAAGCGACTCGGTGGAGACTCTGAACGGCCAACTGGCCCGGGGCAAGCATCTGCTCCTCACGCCCGGCGTGTACTCCGTCGACCGGACCATCCTGGTCGGGCGGCCCGGTACCATCGTGCTCGGCCTGGGCTTCCCCACGCTCGCCGCCATGGATGGGGCGGTTCCCATGGGGGTGGCCGACGTGGACGGCGTCGACCTCGCCGGCCTCATGTTCGACGCCGGCGCAGTCGAGTCGCCAGCGCTGCTGCGGATCGGCGTGCGGCGCGGCGAGGGGAAGCGGCGCGGCCACGACGATCGGTGCACCCCGATCGGTCTCCAGGACGTCTTCTTCCGCATCGGCGGGCCACAGATCGGCAAGGCTCGCCTCAGCCTCGAGGTTGACGCCGACGGCGCCATCGTCGACGACGTCTGGGCCTGGCGGGCGGACCACGGCAACGGGGTGGGCTGGACCGTCAACACGGCCGACACCGGCGTCGTCGTCACCGGCGATGACGTGACCGCCACAGGCCTCTTTGTCGAGCACTACCAGAAGTACAACGTCATCTGGGCCGGCGAGCGTGGCAGGACGATCTTCTTCCAGAACGAACTGCCCTATGATCCGCCGAACCAGGCCGCCTGGCAGCATGACGGCAGCCTGGGGTGGGCAGCCTACAAGGTGGCCGACTGGGTCCAGACCCACGTCCTCTGGGGAGGGGGCGGCTACATCTTCACGAACGTCGATCCCTACATCCACGCGAGCCGAGGGTTTGAGGTGCCGGTCACGTCGGGGGTGCAGTTACACGACCTACTCACGGTCGAGCTGGGCGCCGGCACCATCGACCACGTCGTGAACGACACGGGCGACCCGGTCACCTCGGGGGCGATCGGGGTCCCGAGCTTCGTGGTCACGTTCCCGTGAGAGGGTCTCACCCCGGTCGCGTCCGACGGCTGACCATGAAGGGGCCGCTCCCCGAGCACCAAGCGCGGGGGCAAGCACGGTGCCGACCCTCTTCCACGGCAAACCTGTCCGAGGCCAGAACCTCTGAGTTCCTTTTGGCTCAGCGCGCGGGGACGCTCCGGGCAGCGGGATTGGGCTTCGCCACGGCTACGCGGCGGAGCACGTTCCTGTCTCGGTGAAGGAAGGGTTCGGGACGGCCGGCGATCTGGAGCAGCGTCTCCTGCTCGTAGCCGAGCGTGCCATCGGGCTCGGTCGTGACCGTGATGGTGTACTCGAGCGTACGGAAGTTCTCGTGAAGGAAGGGAGCGGCGACGATGCCGGCCGTGGGAGAGCCGAAGGTCGCCTTGACGGTGAACCGGCGCGCGTCGGGCTCCGCTGTCCCCGAAGCCTGGGCCACGAGGCCCCGGGGAATGGCGATCGTCTGGAGGATCGTTCTCGTGGAGGGCTCCCAGAGCCAGTAGCCCAGCTGGTCGTGAAACGTGGTGCCGTCATCGGCCTTGGTCACGCGGGTGTGATACCGAAGCCCGTACAGGAGCTGGGGGCCGTTGAGCTGGGGGTCGAGGAGCTCGAGCACCATCTGCTCTCGGTACGGTTCGTCCAGGGTACCGTCGGCGACCGGATGGGTGTCGAGGCCGTTGCCTTCGAAGACCCCGACCATCGCGGTGAGCGGACCCAAGTTGCGAATCGTCTCGGCGTCTACGCTCACCGGTTCGGTGTAAATGTCGCGTTCCATGGGGCCTCCGGGTGGATCTACCCCTGAGTTGCGAGATGGCCCTACTTGGAAGCTGGCTTCACCGGGTCCTTCTGATCCTTATTGTCCGCACTCCGGGGAGCCGCGCCGGACTCCTCCTCGTCCTTGCCCTCGAGTGCTCTCTTGAACGAGCGCAGGCCCTTACCCAGGCCGGCGCCCAGCTGCGGGATCCTCGACCCTCCGAAGAGGATCACGACGATGAGGAGGATGATCAGCATGTCCTCGAGCTTCATGGCGTGTCCCTCCTCTCCTTCCTGAAACAAGGCGATGCGCCGCGATTCCACGATCTGGCTGGCGCCAGTCTAGCCCGTCTCCGGGAGAAGAGCATGCTCCTCGGCCATGTCGTGCCTTGGGTGCCGTGCCTCGATTGGGCCTGGAGCGCTTGCCCTGGTATCCAAGGGTTGGGCCGACCCTGGACCAGGACACCGGTCGAAAGGTCCAGGAGGCGCGGTCGCCCCTTGTCGGGGTCGTCGAAAGATGTCCTTAAGAGTCGAGGAGCGGGGTCGAGTAGATGCGCTTGCTAGAGGTCAATGGGGGGCGTTCTGGGGTTCACCGCGTGGTGCCAGCCGACACCGACACCCAGGTTCCCTGCGCTGCTGAACGCAGCACCGCGTCGACGACCTGAGCCGATCGCATCCCATCGGCAAACGTCGGCACTCCATCTCGGGCCGCGCCATCGATCATCGCATACGTATCCCCGACGAATGCCTCGAAGCAATCCACGTACCCCTGCGTCAATCCAGCGGGCAGAACCGCGAGCCGGCGCTGTTCCGCTGAGCCTCGGGTGGGGTCCTTGACCCTGAGATCCATGCCCTCGAGGCTGCCGATCCACAACTGCTCGGGCAGTTCCTGATCAAATATCAGGCTGCGCTTGGCGCCATCGATCTCGAACCAGAGTCGGTTCTTTCTCCCGGCCGAGACCTGGCTCACGGTCAAGGTGCAGAGCACCCCGGAGCCAGTGCGCAGCAGCACGGCGGCAACGTCCTCGGTGGTCACCGCTCGCAACTCCTGGTCCGCAGCAACTGCCTCGGGGGCGGCGAAGGTGAGCCGGCTGGTAGCCGGTCGCCGGGATACGGTGGTCGCGAGGGCGGCCACGAGCGACGCGAAGCGGTCGGCAGTGATCCACTCAAGCAGATCGCACCAATGGGAGCCGATGTCAGCGAAGGCGCGCGAGGCACCGCCCTGGCCCGGATCGACCCGCCAGTTGGTGGCGTTTGCGCTGAGCAGCCAATCCTGGAGGTAACTGCCGTGGACCAGTTGCAGGGCCCCGAGCTCGCTCATCCGAGCGCGAGCCTCGCGCGCCATGGGGTGGTATCGGTAGACGAAGGGGACGGTCGCAACCCGGTCGACGGAGTGAGCCAGGTCCGCCAGCTCGCTCGCCTCGGCCAGAGTCATGGCCAACGGTTTCTCGCAGACGACGTGCTTTCGGGCCTGGAGCGCGGCCTTCGCCAAGCGGTGATGAAGGGCGTTCGGGGTACAGATGTGGACGACCTCGACCGAGGGGTCGGCGAACACTGATTCTGGGTCAGGATAGGCGACCCCGCCCCAGCGCCCGGCAACCTCCCGGGCTCGGGCCGGACTGGAGCCCACCACCCCCGCGAGCACTCCCCCCACAGCCACGATGGCCTTTCGGTGTACGTTTCCAATGAGGCCGGTTCCGATGATGGCTGCCCTGTGTTGCATGGCCATACGCCCTCCGTGCAAGCGGCGACCCCTGGGGGCGCGCCGTCTCAGGCCTTACTTCTTGCGGAAACGGTCGGTGATCACCGCCAACATGATCACCACGCCGATGGCGACTTGCTGCCAGTTCGCGTCCACGTTGAGGATGTTGAGCCCGTTGCGTAGGCCGGCGATCACCAGGGCCCCGAAAACGGTTCCGATCATCGACCCCACACCGCCGGAGAGGCTCGTCCCCCCCATCACCGCCGCGGCGATGGCGTCGAGCTCGTAGCCCATGCCGGCGATGGGCTCGGCTGCATTGATTCGGGCCATGAGGATGATGGCCCCGAGCACCGAGCACGCGCCGGAGAAGACGTAGACCAGGGTCTTGTAGCCGGTCACATTCACCCCCGCGAGCCGGGTGGCCTCCTCGTTGCCGCCCATGGCGGTGGCGTACTCACCGAAGTGCGTCCGGCGGAGAAGGAACGTGGAAACCACGACCATGGCCAGCACGATGAGCACCGGGATGGGAATCACCCACAGCGAGCCGTTGCCGATAAACCGGATACCGGCGGGAACGCCGTACACCGGCATCCCCTTGGTGAACACGAGGCCGAGCCCCCGTAGATAGCTCATGCTTCCCAGCGTGACGATGAAGGGCGCCAACCTGATTCGGGCAATGAAGAGGCCGTTCAACAGTCCGGCGACGATCCCCACCCCGAAGCCGAGCACCACGGCGAGAGCGGGCGACAACCCCGCCTTCATCAGGGTCGCCATCATCACTGCCGAGAGAGCCACCACCGAGCCCACCGACAGGTCGATTCCCCCGCTGATGATGACGAGGGTCATCCCGAAGGCGATCACCGCGATGATGGAGGACTGCTTGGCGATATTGAGCAGGTTCTCGACGGTGAAGAAGTACTTGGAGGAGAGGCCGAAGACCAGCAGCATCAGCACGAAGCCGACGGAGATGCCCAGCTCGGCTACGCCCGAGAGCCGGAACCGCCGGGGCTGGGCCTCCTGCCAGACGGCGCTACTGGGCGAGGTCGGAGACGGCACGGCGTTCACCTCCCATGGCCAGCTTGATGATGGCCTCTTGCGTCGCCCCAGGCGGTTCGACCACGCCGGCGATCTCGCCGTTGTGCATCACCATGATCCGGTCGCTCATGGCGATGACCTCTGGGAGCTCCGAAGAGATCATGACGATACCGAATCCTTGGGCGGCCAGGTCGCACATGAGCGCATAGATCTCGTGTTTGGCCCCAACATCGATGCCGCGGGTGGGCTCGTCGAGGATGAGCAGGGGTGCATCGGTGGCTAGCCAGCGGGCGATGAGCACCTTCTGCTGGTTCCCGCCGGACAGGTTCTTGATGAGGGCGTCCATCGAGGGAGTCTTGATCTGCAGCTTTCGTTGGTAACGCTCGCCCAGCTCCCGCCGCACCCGCTTTCGGAGCACGCCGAAGAGGCACAGCCGGTCCAGAACGGCCAGGCTCACGTTGGACTCGACCGACATCTCCGGGACCACCCCGTACCGCTTTCGGTCCTCGGAGAGGTAGCCGATTCCGTGGCGGAGCGCGTCGGTGGGGTTGCGGATCGTGACCTTGCGGCCGTGCAGGTAGATCGCCCCGCTCCGAATCGGATCGAGCCCGAAGATGGCCTGGGCCATCTCGGTCCGCCCCGCCCCGACCAGCCCGGCGATTCCCACGATCTCGCCCTTGGAGACGCGGAAGTTGATCTTCCGCACCTTGCTGGAGGAGAGGTTCTCGACCCTGAGTACCTCCTCGCCGATGGGGACGTCCTTCTTGACGAACATGTCGGTGAGCTCCCGGCCCACCATCAAGCGAACCACACGAGCGGTGTCGGCCTCCTCGATCCCCAGTGTCTCGACCGTGGCCCCGTCGCGGAGCACCGTGACCCTGTCGGCGATACGGAAGATCTCCTCGAGCCGGTGGGAGATGTAGATGATGCTCACCCCCTCGCCTTTGAGCCGGTGGATGAGGGCGAAGAGTTGCTCGATCTCCTTGGTGGTGAGCGTGGCGGTGGGCTCGTCCATCACCAGGATGCGGACGTTGCGCGACACGGCCTTCGCGATCTCGACCATCTGCTGCTGGGCGATGCCCAGCTTGCGGATGGGGGTCCGTGGGTCGATGAACAGCTCGAACCGCCCCAGGATCTCGGCCGCTTGAGCATTCATCCGGCGCGGGTTCAGGACTCCGGCCCGCGATGGGCTCCGGCCGAGGAAGATGTTTTGGGCCACGCTCATGTCTGGGACGAGCATGAGCTCCTGGTGGATGATGCTGATCCCCAATTCGGTGGCCCGGTGGGGGGAGTGGATCTCGACCGGGTGCCCCTGGATTCGGATCTCGCCAGCGTCCCGGGAATAGATGCCGCCGAGCACTTTCATCAGGGTGCTCTTCCCGGCGCCGTTCTCACCCACCAAGGCGTGAACCTCGCCCGGCTGCACGGCCAGGCTCACCCCGCGCAGCGCCAGCACCCCGGGGAAGGACTTGGAGATGGAGAGCATCTCCACCATGGGCTGGCTCATTGGCTCGTCCTTCGGGCTCGCAGAGGCATGAGAGGCGGGGCCCGCCGGGAGTCTAGCGGGACAGCCCCGCCACCCGCGCCCGGGCCGATGGCCCGAGCGCGGCACCGTGCGGCGTTACTTGAAGTACTTCGAATAGTTCTCCTTCGTGACGAGCACCATCGGTGAGACGACCACTTCGGGTACCTTCTGGCCTTCGAGGAGGCGCACCGCCACCTCCGCCGCGATCTGTCCCATGGCGTAGGGGAAGGCGGCGATGGTCCCGGTCATCTCGCCGGCCTTGATGGAGCGCTGAGCGTCGGGCACGCCGTCAGTTCCAATGACCATGATCTGGCCCTTCTTGCCGGCGTTGATGACCGCCTCCATCACGCCCAGGCCCATGGTGTCGTTGCAAGCATAGATGGCTTTCACGTTGGGATGCGCTTGGAGGATGTTCTCCATCGCGTTCAGCGACTTCATGCGATCCCAGTCGCCGGGCTGGCTGGCGACGAGCTTGAGGTCGGGGGACTTGGAGACCGCCTCCTTGAAGCCGGCCACCCGCTGGATGCTGGCGCTCGAGCCAGACATCCCCTCGATCAGCGCGACCTCCACCGGCCCCTTGCCCTTGAAGGCCTGGGCGAAATACTCGCCGGCCAGCACCCCCATCTGCTTGTGGTTCGCCCCCACGAACACGTTGGGGACAGAGGTGATCCGGGCGTCGTCCACGTTGATGATGGGCACCTTCTTCGCGGCGGCCTTCTCCAGCGCCGGAACGAGGTTGGTCTCCGCCAGGGGCGAGACGCACAGGGCGTCATAGTTCTTGGACAGCATGGTTTCGGCCAGGTCGAGTTGCTCCGTGAGGGAACTCTCGGTCTTGGCTGCCCCCACCTCGACGTCGACCCCGAGCGCTTTGGCCTGGTCCTCGTATCCGCGCTTCATCTCCTGCCAGTGCTCGTTGATGAGGGTCTTCTCGATGGCCCCGATCTTGTAGCGCTTGGAAGCCTTCACTTTCCCAAGCGTCTTCTCGAGCTGATCCGAGTTAATGGTCTGGCCGGTGGCGATGTTCACTGCCTTTCCGCTCTGGGCGGAAGCCGATCCCAACGGGAAGGCCAGAGCCATCGCTGCGACGAGCAGGCCGCTGATCGTGCACTTCATGGAACCTCCTGAGCGAGTGATTAGGGAACGCCAGAACCGGGAAACGTTTCCAGCCGTGTAGCATGACCCTCGCAAGGCCGTCAACGAGGCCTTTCCGGGGAGACGGCTTGACGGTTCCATGGTCAGAATGTAGAAACGTTTCTACAAACCATCCGGTCCCCGAGGGCTTCGCTGATGCCCAACGCCTCCTCTACCCGGAAGCGCTTGACTGACAGGCTCCGAGCGGCGCAGGCAGACGGCGAACTGGGGCGGTTCCGCGTCGTCGCCCTGCACGACTTCTCCCTCGACCGAATCATCGGCATCCGCGCCTTCCCGCCCTTCGTTCAGACCGCGACCCGAATCCTTTCCCAGGGAGGCGGCTTGCTCCCTGACTCCTCCCAGTCGGTGCAGCCCGGGGGGTGCGCAGCGGGCGCAGCCACGACCGTGGCGCGCCTGGGGATCGAGACCCATTTCGTCTGCCGCACGGACGAGCTGGGCGGCTACCTCCTTCGCTACTACTTGGGTCGCCGAGGGGTGAACCTCGAGCATGTCCGAACCGACGGGCGCTTGGCCCTGGCCGCTTGCATCGAGGTGGGCGCCGATCGCCACAACATCATGATCAACGACCAGGCCTCATTCGCGGACTTCGGCTACGAGAACCTGACCGCGGCCGATCTGGAGCTGATGGACACGGCTGACGTGATCGGGGTCTTCGACTGGTGCCTGAATCGCAAAGGGACCGGCCTGGCGGCGGGCCTGTGCGAGCGCTTCGGGACCGCGGGGAGGAAGATCTATTTCGATACATCCGATCCGGCGCCGCGGCGGGAGGAGATCCCGGAACTCGTGGCCAAGGTCTTCCGCCACCCTGGGCTCTCCTTCTTGAACCTCAACGAGAACGAGCTCCACCACTTCTCCGGGGACTTGGGCGGGGGCTCCTCCTTGGAACGATTGGTGGAACTGACCCAGGCGCTCCAGGCCCGCATCCATCCCCAGCTCACCGTTCACACCATACACTTCTCGCTCGACGTGAGTCGGGGAGTGACGGTGGTCCCCACATTCTGTATTGCGCCGCGCCGAGCGACCGGCAGCGGGGACACCTGGAACGGCGGGAATATCGCCGGTCACCTGCTGGGCCTCGAGCCCGACGAGCGGTTGATGATGGCCAATGCCGTCGCCGGGTATTACTGCGCCATGGAGTCGGGGGACCGTCCCACCCTGGACCGACTGATCGAGTTCCTCGAGGACCCGGGACTGAGGCTCAACGAGCTTGAAGCGGCCCCGGCCCGGTGCCTGACGGGCGGCGCCAGGGGTCCTTCATGCTGACCCTTTCGGCGTCCGTGGCGTGCATGAACCCGCTCACCTACCGGGAGACCATCCCCGCCCTCGACGCGGAAGGGCTTTCGGCCTATCACTTCGATGTCTGCGACGGCCACTTCGCCCGGACGTTCCTCCTCTACCCCGGCCTCTTGTCCCGCCTGCGGTCGATCACCAAGCGGCGGTTCGACGTACACCTCTACTGCGTCCGGCCGTCTTGGTACCTGGACGAGTTCATCGCCTCCGGGGCGGACACGATCATCGTCCACGTGGAAGCGGAGGAGGATCCCCGCCCGGTGATCGAGCGGATCCTGGCTCGGGGCGTCGGGGCTGGGCTGGCCTACCTGCCCAACACGCCAGTGCCCGACTCCGTGAGGGCCCTCCTGCCTTTTCTCCGGGTGGTCCTCGCCAACAGCGTCGGCCCCGCCTACGCCGGGCAGGCCTTCGATCCCCGGGGACTCGCCAACATGCGCCGGCTCCGGGAACTGGCGGTGGCGATCGGCAAGCCGCTGGAGGTGGCTGCCGATGGCAGCGTCCGCGAGGATCGACTCGCCGACTTCTTTGCCGCCGGCAGCGACCACTTGGTGCTGGGCACCTCCAGTGTCTTTGCCGCCTCCGGCGATCCCATCGCCGCGTTCCGCACCTTCCGCCGGGTGGCCGAGGCGGCCTTCTCCGCGCACACCACGAGAAGCGATGGGGAGGAGCGACCGTGAAATCCAGCGCCGCTCTTCTCGGGAAGAAAAGGCCCTCGCCCTCGGGGAGGCGGGCTGCCGCCCCCCGGCGATCGCACATCCAAGACGTGGCCGAACGGGCCGGGGTGGCCATCTCCACCGTGTCCCGGGTTCTGAACAGCTCCGGTTATGCCAGCAAGAAGACCCGGCGCAAGGTGCTGGCGGCGGTGAAGACCCTCGGTTACCGACAGAACAACGTGGCCCGAAGCCTGCGCCGAAAGCGATCGAACCTTGTCGGTCTCTTGGTTCCCGACATCTCCAATCAGTTCTATGCCTGCGTCGCCAAGGTCATCGAGAACCAGCTGTCCCGCGCCGGTTTCCACCTCTTTCTCTGCAATACCGAGGAGAGCGAAGAGGTGGAGAACGCGATCCTCGACTCCATGATCAACAACCAGGTGGGGGGGTTCGTGGTGATCGGCTCGGGAGAGCAGATCAATAGCCGCCTGCTCCGCAGCGACGTGCCCACGGTGATGTTCGATCGGAGCGACGCCCAGATCGACAATGCCCATATCGCCTTCGTGAAGACGGATAACTACCGGGGCGGGGCGTTAGCGACCGAAACACTCTTGGCGAGGGGCTGCCGCCGCCTGGCCATGATCCGCACCAATCACCCCACCGTCCCCATGGATGAGCGCGAGGCCGCCTTCCTGGACACCCTGCGCCGTCACGGCCTCCCTCGGGGAAGCTACGACGTCTACTCCGTGAGCATCTCCTCGCAGGAGGCGATGCTGAAGGTGAAGGAGATCTTCGCTCGCCACGCCTACGATGGCTTGTTCTGCGCCGCAGATATCCTGGCTATCGGAGCGGTGCGGGCCCTGCGCGACCTGAAGCGGTCGATCCCCGATGACGTGCAGATCGTGGGGTTCGACGATATTCCGCTCGCTTCCTTCCTCACCCCCTCCATCAGCACCATCGCGAGCGACCTATCCCGGATCGGAATCACTCTGGCCACGGCGATCGTCAAATTGATGAGAGGGCAGGAGGTGGAGAAGGTGAGCGTGCTGCCCGTTCGTTATGTCGAGAGGGAATCGACCCTGAAGGAAATGCCATGCAAGAATGGATGAAGGATGTGTCCGGTGCGGTGGTCCGCGCAAAGCGGGAACTTCGGCGGAAGGTCCCCGACTTGGCCGAGCGATACCGCGCGGTCACCGATCGGGTGGAACGCGAGGTTGCGCAGGTGGTCGAGGAGGCCCGACGGGGCGAGGTCATTCCCGAACTCCCCTTCTCGCAGGTGGCCGGGGGCCAGTTCCCGGCGGCCCTGGCGGCCCGGATCAGGCGCCGAGGGTGTGCCATCGTTCGGGGAGTATTCCCCCGGGCCCAGATCGAGGCCTGGAACGACGAGATCGGCGAGTACATCGAGCGGAACCACTACGTTGAGAAGAGCCGACAGAAGGTTGGCCTCGACAACTACTTCGGGACCCTCGCCGCGGCCAGCCCCCAGATCTTCGGCCTCTACTGGTCACGCCCCCAGGTCCTGGCCCGGCAAAGCGAGGACCTGGCTACGGTACGAGCCGCTCTCAACCGACTGTGGAGGGTCGATCGGCCGGCGGGCCCGGCATTCGACCCAACCAGGGAATGCACTTACGGCGATCGTCTCCGGAGACGTCAGCCGGGCGATACCACCCTCGGCCTCTCCGCCCATGTGGACGGCGCTTCCGTCGAGCGCTGGTGTGACCCTAGCTACCACCGCGTCTATCACGACGTCTTCTTCGGGGCGCCCGGGACCTATGACCCCCATGACGGAAGGTACCGCGTGAGCACCAGCGAGATCTCTTCCGCCGCAGTCACGAGCGTGTTCCGGACCTACCAGGGCTGGACCGCCATGTCACGGCAGGGTGCGGGCGACGGCACGCTCCAGCTGATCCCCATTGCCAGCCTGATGGAGTGGATGCTGCTCCGGCCCCTTCAGGAGGACGTTCCCCCCGACGATCTGTGTGGGGCCAAGCCCGGCCACGCCTTGCCTTTCGATCCCCGTTGGCACGGCGCCGCGGCCCCTGGGCTGGTTTCGATCCCCGTGGTCGAGCCGGGGGACACCGTGTGGTGGCACTGCGATATGGTGCACGCAGTCGAGAAAGAGCACCGCGGCGCCTCGTCGAGCAACGTCATTTACATCGCCGCCGTGCCCCAGTGCGAAAAGAACGCCGGCTTCCTACCCGGACAGGCGCGCGCCTTCCTCGAGGGGCGCAGCGTTCCGGACTTTGCCCCCGAGGATTACGAGGTCGACTTTGTCGGTCGCGCCACTCTCGACGATCTGACGCCATTGGGAAGGCGCCAGATGGGGTTTGAGCCATGGTAACCACTCCGCCCTCCACCGGCATCGGCCTCGACCGCGGCCGGTTCGCGCTCAATCGGTCTATCGCCCCTCGCCTCGACCTGGCTGGCTTTCTCGACCTGACACTACGGGCCGGTCTCCAGAAGGTGGAGCTCCGCAACGACCTGGGGCGTGCTAGCCCGATCGACGGCCTGACTCCCGCGGCCGCAGATCGCCTTCTGTCCGGCCAGGGGATCGAGGTGCTCTCCATCAACGCGGTCCTGAAGTTCAATCTGCCGGCGGCGCAAGCCGAGGTGATGGCGGAACTTCGTCGCCTCCTCGAAGTGGCGCAGCGGATTCGTTGCCGAGGGATCGTTCTTTGCCCGTTCGCAGACCCAACCGACCGAAGGAGCGAGGGCGAGCGCGCAAGCGATACTTCCGCGGCGCTGGCGGCCTATGGCCCCCACTTCGACGCCGAGGGGATCCTCGGTTATGTCGAGCCCCTTGGCTACCCCTGGTCCTCCCTGCGGTCGCTGGTGTCGGCCCAGCAGGCGATCCGGGCGTCGGGCTTCTCCTGCTACCGCGTGCTCTACGATACCTTTCAACACGTCTGGGGGGGCGAGGGAGAGGCAGTGCTCGGTGGCGCATACGACGTGGCACTGACAGGCCTCGTCCACGTCTCGAGCGCGCCCCGACCGATTGACTGGACAAAGGTGCGCGACGCCGATCGTACGCTGGTCGGGGCGGACGATGCCATCGGCAACCGCGACCAACTGCGCCGGCTCGTGCAGCTGGGGTATCGGGGAAGCTTCTCCTTCGAGCCCTTCGTGGCGTCGCTCCAAGAAATGGGGTCGGCCGAACTGGCCCAGGCTGTCCGGGCGAGCACGGATGAGCTTTGCCGCTGAGCGTCAACATGGAGGCGCGCGCACCGAAGCCGCGGATCGCCGTTGTCGGTAGCGCCAATGTGGACGTCATCATGAGGGTCGAGCGGGTGCCCGACCGCGGCGAGACGGTGACTGGCGGCAAAGTTTCCATATCACCCGGTGGAAAGGGGGCTAACCAGGCGGTGGCGTTGGCCCGGCTGGGCGCCAGCGTCGAACTGGCGGCTCGCGTGGGCAAGGACCTCTTCGCTGAGCTAATCCTGGGGAGCCTACGAGGTGCCGGCATCTCGGCTGACGGCTTGGCTCTGGATCCTCATCACCCTACCGGTACGGCACTCATCCTGGTGGACGCAAGGGGTGACAACCGCATCGCCGTAGACTACGGAGCCAACCTCTTCCTTTGCCCAAACGATGCCCGGAGGATCCTCGACGCGGTCCGAGAATTCGATCTCGTGCTCATCCAGTGCGAGGTGGACGAAGAGCTGAACCTCCAGGTGGTGCGGAAGGCCAGGGCCGGGGGCGTGCCGGTCGTGCTGAATCCCGCCTCGGTGCTGCCTCGAAGCCTGGAACTCCTCACCCTCGTCGAACTCATCACCCCCAACCTCGTTGAAGCAAAGGCCTTAGCGGGCCTCCACGGCCCTCCCGTACCCGCCAATGGCCACCCCTTCGACCAGGCAAGAATCGCCGCACAGGCGCTGCTGAGGGCCGGCGTACATCGAATCGTGGTCACGCTGGGGAAACACGGAGCGCTGTACCTCTCAGGAGAGGAGCAACTCGAGCTGGGCGTTTACCCCACGACACAGGTCGATGCTACCGGCGCGGGAGACGCCTTCACCGCAGCCATGGCTCATGGCCTTGCCCAGGGGAAAGCGTCTGAGGCTTGTGTCCGCTTCGCGAGTGCCGCCGCCGCGCTGGCGGTGGCCCGGCTCGGGGCCCAACCCTCCTTCCCGACCATGGCCGAGGTGTGTCAGTTCATGGCCGAGACTTCCATGAATCCTGCTCGCGCGTGATGAGAAATGGCCGCTGGGGTTCGAAACCGCAGGGCGCCAGGACGCCGTTGGCGCTCTTCGAGGGGAGCATGGAGGTCATCGGCTCGTAGTAGCGCGCTTGGGGGTGGGCGCCGTTGCGACGGCACCCGGCCGAGGTGTCCACTTCGTCCGATCGCTCGCAGGACAACCCAGCGATAGCCCGAAAGTTCGCCAGCTGGCAGTGCCTCGGTCTCCTCTGAGAAGTCGTCGCGAACTCGCCGTGATCCGCGCTTTGGGATGCCCGCCCCCACGTCGCGGCGCGCGCTGGCTCGCTCCATCGTCGCGGCTCGCCTCGCCGGGGTAGCTCCGTCACGCGACCCACGTGTGAGAAGCGCCCACCCGAACGTCGCGATAGCGTCGGAAGCAAAGGGGAAGACCGATGGCAAATCCGTTTGTGCACGTCGAGCTCAACACGACTGATCTCGCCAAGGCGAAATCGTTCTACGGGAAGCTGTTCGATTGGAAGTTCGAAGACATGCCGACGGGTCCAGGCGAGACCTACACGATGATCACGGTCGGCGAGGGGACCGGCGGTGGGATGCTCAAGCACCCGGTGCCCGGGGCGCCCTCGGCGTGGCTGGCGTACGTGGCTGTTGATGACATACGCGCGGCGACCGACAAGGCGAGGTCACTGGGGGCGAAGGTCATGAAGGAACCGACCGAGGTGCCCAACGCCGGCTGGTTCAGCGTCATCGTCGATCCGACCGGAGCGGCGCTCGCGCTCTGGAAGCCGAGCCGGAAATAGCCGTCCTCGTCCACCGTTTCGCGCGGGACGTCATGGCGAGATGCCCGCGAAGGATGCTCCGTTTGTGAAGAAGGGCAACGTATCGAGCCTCGAGATTAGGGAACTGGAGTAGGGCCCCGCTGGTCGCGTGATGCGGTCGGTTCGTCGTGTCGATCGATACGCGCATCGTCGACGGCTCGACCCTGAAGCACGATGCTCAAGGGCGGCGTGTCTACGCGGTGGCCCATGGCGCGTGTGCGCCGTGGCTACCCGGCCGCCCCCAAGACCCTCGGCGGCCTCCAGGGAGGCAAGCGACCGGGGGGTAGCGCCTCCTTGACGCACCCACTCGCGCGTGGCTCCCGGAAGGTGATGAAACGTAAAGGTTCAGTGATCTCGGAAGAAGGAGAAGGCCTTCTGGTAGCCGCCCGAACTCAGCCGTGGGCGAGCTTCGCGCTGACTAAGCGATTGAGCGAGACCTTGGACTCTGCGGCCTCGATGGAGAGCCGCCTATGCACCTCGGGGGGAATTCACACCTTGAACTGACCGCTGCAGCGACCGGTCGCGAGCGGCTCGGGAATGGTTTCCTGCGCCTTCAGCATCTCTCGAACGGCAGCCCTAACGACGTCTACGATTCCTCGGAGCGCGGCCTCCTGCGAGCGATCCAGCCAGCTCAAGCTCGGGAACTCCGCGCAGAGGCCCACGTGTTCCTGGCCTTCCTCGGACCAGATGACCCGGTACGTGTACTTCTTGACGACGTCGATCCTCTTCACGGCTTCTTCTCCTCGAGCAAGCGATCGATGGCCTGCAGGATCTGCCGTATCTGGTACGCCTCGGCTTTCTCGCCTGCATTCCGGAGGTAGATGCGAGGGTCACTCGCCAGGGCATCTTCCAGTTGAGGGGGCTCGACCCTCTGTGCCTTGGCGCCCCGGAGAAGTGAGTGGCCACCTGGCGCGCATCGGCGAAGCGGATGCCCGCAGGGTTTCCGCGCATCTCGGAGAGGAGGCCCCCGACACTCTTGCCCCCACTGGCCTAGTGTCATTAATGGCACCATTCGGGCAAGGACAGGTGAAACATCGGCACAGGGACGATCACCCCACGACTCAAACGGCCGAGCCCGACTTCTTGATCTTGGTTGGCATCGGTTGGTCCCGCGCTTGCTTCGCGAGTCTCTTCGCCAGCTCAATGCCCCTCGCCTGCGTCGACTGTGACGCCCTGGAACCAGGCGCGAGAAGACTTCAACCAACAGCAGACCTGAACACCCCTCGAGCACGGGCGATGTTGCCGAGCGCGGTCGTGATGAACGCGGGCCCTCCTCGAGACAGGCGTCCCAGCAGCGGGCGATGTCCGCCTCCGTCTTGAGGTGCTCGCGCAAGACGGGTCAGATCTGACGAGGGAGGGGCTCTACAAGGCACACTCGCCAAGCGGAACCCCGAAGTTCGGTACCGTGATGAGGGTCATCCGCGCGACTCGCACTCGAATTGAGAGGCATGGTGGCGAGGGGTGAGAGCCTTCGTTCGCGCCGAAGGCTCTCGCGTTGCTGCGACGCGGAATGCTAGAAATTATGCGATCCAGCGCGTGACCTGCTGAGGCAAGTCCGGCCCTCATCGCCGCCGACAACGCTCTCAACCCCGCCCGATGGGATGGGTGGAGACGTGGCGCGGAGTCGAAGGCGAGAGCGGGGCGGCTTCCGGCCGAATCCGGGGTCCCGGTCGGCGCAGGGGGAAGGGCGACGCCTGACCACATCCCCGCACCCGCGGCCTCGACAGCACACCCGCGCCCATCACATGGTCGCGGGACACGCAGCCTGGGGCCAGGGGATGGCGCGCCGACGACCGGGCCGGTCGGGCGCGGGAGCAAGGGTCGAGGATGACGGAGTCGATTGTCGGGCCGCCGCCCGATCTCAGGCAGGAGGCCTTCGCGGCCGTGACGGCGGCATTCGCCTCGCTGGACCGCGTGTGCCTGGCGCTCGACGTGGGCTTCCGGATCCGGCACGTTTCGCCGCGGCTCGATGACGTGCTCGGCCCGGGCGCGGCGCTTCGGTGCCGGGGTGCGCCCGCGGAGGATCTCCTCGGGTCGGAGCTTCTGGGCCCGGCGGGCCGGATGCGCGCGGCGCTGCTGGCGGGCGAGCGGCGCGAGGGCTGGCTGGCATGGCTCAAGGTCGAGCCGGAGGGGTCGCGGCTCGTCTCGGTGGCCGCCGCCCCGCTCATCCACGCGTCGGGCGCCTGCGATCCCGAGGCGGCCTACCTCGTCGTGCTCCATCCGGTAGACGAGGAGGAAGGGACGGTGCGGGTGGGCGGGCCCATCGCCTTCTCCGGCCTGGTGGCCAGATCGCGTCCGATGCGCGAACTGCTCGGCCTGGTCGAGCGGCTGCAGCACTCCGACGTTACCATCCTCATCACCGGCGAGACCGGAGTGGGAAAGGGCCTGGTCGCGCGGGCCATCCACGCCCACTCGCTCCGTCGCGGTGGGCCGTTCGTGGCGGTGAACTGCGCGGCGCTCCCCGACGCGCTCCTGGAGAGTGAGCTCTTCGGTCACATCCGCGGCGCCTTCACCGGTGCGGTGCGTGATCGGGTAGGTCGCTTCGAGGCCGCGGCCCGGGGAACGCTGTTCCTCGACGAGGTGGGGGACCTGCCGCTCCACATCCAGACCAAACTCCTGCGCGTCCTGCAGGACCGGGTCTTCGAACGGGTGGGGGAGAGCGTCCCCGTCACCGCCGACGTGCGGGTGATCGGGGCCACCCATCGCGACCTTCGCCGGGCGGTCGCGGAGGGCCGCTTCCGCGAGGACCTTTACTACCGGCTGCGCGTCTTCCCCATCGAGATCCCTCCGCTCCGCGAGCGCCGGGAGGACGTGGCTCCGCTCGCGCACCACCTGCTTGCGCGCATCGGCCTCCGCGCCGGCCGCGTGCTGCGCTTCTCCCCCGATGCCATCCGTACCCTGCTCGCTTGGGACTGGCCCGGCAACGTGCGCGAGCTCGAGAACGCGCTTGAGTATGCGAGCACGGTCGCTGCTAGCGACACGCTGCGACCCGAGGACCTGCCTCGCGAGGTGCAGGAAGGTGGGCACGAGCATGCCGGGGAGCTCCGCTCCGGCGACGAGATGGAGAGGGACCCGGCCGATCGAGCGCCTGGCCCCGTGCGCCGGCGCGGGGTTTCGCTCGGGCGCGATGCGATCCTGGGCGCTCTCGAGGCACAGCGGTGGCGGGTGGCCGACGCGGCGAGGGCGCTGGGGATCTCGCGCACGACGCTCTGGCGCCGCATGCGCGAGTTCGGCCTCTTGCACTGAGCGGAACGCGAGGTTCCATCGGGAACGCAGCGGTGCAACGGCCCGTTTCGCCGGGCGGGTGTAAGCCGTGATGGGTCGTGCACAACCTCCCGTGATCAGGGGACATGGATCGCTGGCACGGCGCGCGCTTGAGGCCGGGGTCGACCCGGCGCCGGCTCCCAGTGGAGCCGGTCGAGTGGCGAGTGGCGAAACCTGATCGACGGACGGGAGCCCGGATGTCCAGAACAGCGATTCGAGGGAAGTCGGTGGCGGTGGTGGTGACACTGGCGCTGGCGCTGGCGACGGCGTTGCTGGGGTCGGCCGCCCGGGGGGACGACGACTACGAGTCGAGATGCACCTACACCTACAGCGCTTGGAGCGCCTGCCAGGCGAACGGGACCCAGACGCGGACCGTGCTGTCGGTCTCGCCGCAGGGATGCGCCGGGAGACCGGTGCTGACGCGGTCCTGCAGGAACGTACCGCCACCCTCGAGCTGTACCTACAGCTACAGCGCCTGGAGCGCCTGCCAGTCCGACAACACCGAGACACGGACGGTGGTCTCGGCCACCCCCACCGGCTGCAGGGGCACTCCGGTGCTGACGCAGTCCTGCATCTACGTGCCGCCGAGCAGCACTGCCTTCAAGGTCTTCGCGAACAACGACCTGGGCATGCACTGCGTCGACAGGAGCTTCGCGGTGTTCTCCATCCTGCCCCCCTACAACGTGGTCGACGCCCAGGTGGTCGCGCTGCAGAGCAGCGGCCCCCCGGTGGTCCTCGACCAGACGGCTGCGGACGTGCGTTATGCGCCGGTGGCAGACGCGACCGGCTCGGTGAACTCGACCAGTCCCGGCAAGACCGACTTCTGGGAGTATGTGCTCCCGCTCTACGGTCTCGCGCTGTCGCAGGGCCAGGGGCTGCAAGGGATGTGGATGCCGGCCGACGCGCCCAACCAGGCCGCCACCACCCTCACCTGGGATGCAAGCCTCGGGCTCTTCAAGGCGCCGGGGATCCCCATCTTCCCCATCGATGACGCCGGTCAGGTGAACCGGTATCCCTTGCTCAGGTTCTCGGCGTACGACAAGACGGGCCAGACCCTGGGGTCGACCGACGTCGTCCTCCCGGTATCGGAGGAGACGTCCTGCCAGAACTGCCACGCGACCGGCAACGTCGCCGCGCCCGCCGGCACGCTGTCCTGGTCGACCGATCCCGATCTCGAGGCCCAGGCCCGCCGCAACGTGCTCATCCTCCACAACGCGCGCATCGGCACAAACCTTCAGCCGCCGGTCCTCTGCGCCACCTGCCACTACTCGCGGGCGCTCGATCTGGCCGGCAGTGGGCCCTCCGTGCAGCAGACCGGGAACGCCACCATGTCGAGCGCCATGCATGCCTTCCACTCCGCGCAGATGGCGGCTTCCGGCCTGAGCGACGCTCCTGTGCCGGTGGGCGGCACAGTACCCATCCCGACCCAGCAGGCCTGCTACCAGTGCCACCCCGGCGCGACCACCCAGTGCCTGCGTGGGGCGATGACGGCCGTGGTCGACTGCCAGAACTGCCACGGCGACATGGCGGCGGTGGGCGGACTGACGCCGCTCGTGGCAGGCGGCAGCATCGACGGGCTGAACGACGGAAATCCGCGCCGGCCCTGGCTCGACCTGCCCCGCTGCCAGAGCTGCCACGCGAACGATGCGGTGGCGAAAACCGCGATCGTGAACCCGCCGCCCCTCGAGCCCGACGGCCTCCGCTTCAGCGCGGCCTTCCGCCCCACCGACGCCTCGGCCTCGCCCATCCTGGCCACCAACACCCGCTTCGCCGAGGAGGCGGGCAAGCTCTACCGCAAGAGCAAGGGGCACGGCGGGCTCTCCTGCGAGGGCTGCCACGGCAGCACCCACGCCATCTGGGCTGCCAACGCCAACGACAACGTGGCGGCAACCGAGCTGCAGGGGCATGCGGGGACCATCGCTGAGTGCTCCGCCTGCCACCAGTCGCCGCCCTCGAACGGCCTGGGCGGCCCGCACGGCATGCACCCGGTGGGCAGCAGCTGGGTGAGCGCGCACCCGAACATCGCCGAGCGGGGCACCTCGGCCTGCCAGCCCTGCCACGGGACCGACTACCGCGGGACGGTGCTCTCGCGCATGCTCGCCACTCGCACAGTGGCGGGCCGCACGCTTACGGCCGGAACCGTCGTCGGCTGTTACACCTGCCACAACGGGCCGAGCGGCGGCTGACAATGGGAGGACCTGACGTCCCCAACTACGGGGGGCCGGGCACTCGGTCAGCGTGCCCAGGCCCAGGGGATCGCGGCGCTGCACGCCCTCCGGGAGCGAGGAGGTGAGCTCGGCGGGACCGCCGGGCGAAGGCGACGAAGCGAGGCGGGAGAGATCGCGAGACAACGCGCAAGTACTGGATGTCGATGCTCGTCGGTGGCCAAGCTGAACGCGATGCCGACCAGCCGTGTCGGCCCGCTTCGGCCGGGTGGCCGCCTCGAAGCCCCGGTGTTGGAGGAGCGGCCCGATCCCGCTGGCCAAAAAGCGCGCGCCCGGCCGCCCCGACCGTTCCTAGCGGGTTCCCGGGCCTTAACGACGGCGAGACCTCGCGGCTCGCGGCCGGCACAGATCGCCACCTGTGGGTGCACGACACCTCCGCCTGGTCCGCACTCGCCGACGCCCACCCACAACCGAGGTAGACTGCCGGCTGGGCTCGCCCACGCGGCAAGCCGCACAGACGAGACACCGGCGGAGGCGTCATGGGAAAGGGACACCTGACGCGGCGGCAATTCCTCGCACGGGGGGGCCGGCTGGCGCTGGGTGTGGCTGGGATGGCAGGGCTTCCCGGCCCGGCCTCCGCGACCGCACCCCGCGACGTCGTGAGCATCGTCCGGATCAGGAACGGCAAGATCGAGCCGGCGGTCGAGGAGGCCATCGAACTGCTTGGCGGGATGTCGGCACTCACCCGCGGCAAGGAACGGATTCTCCTCAAGCCGAACTTGGTGCGCGACGAGGTCTTCCCGACCACCAAGCCCGAGGTGGTCGCGACGCTGTGCCTTCTCATGAAGAAGGCCGGCAAGGAGGTCTCCATCGGCGAGGGCTCGTCCTCGATCGCCGGCTTCAACATGTTCGGCCGGGAAGAGTTCCGGACGCGCAAGGTCTCGACGCTCGAACCCATGCAGCGCCACGTCTTCGACCGGCTCGGCTACACCGAGCTTTCGCGGCGCATCGGCGTCCCGCTCGTGAACCTGCACGTGGGCGAGATGGTCACCGTTCCCATCCCCGACGGCCTAGCCTATCCGGAGGTGCAACTGCACCGGTCGCTGGTCGACACCGACCTGTTATGCTCGGTTCCGATGATGAAAACCCATGCCCTGGCGACGGTGACGCTGGGGATGAAGAACCTGATGGGACTGTACGCCGGCACGGTGTACGGGACGGTTCGTTCGGAGGTTCACAACCACGCCGCCGACCTGGGCTCGCCGGGGGTTGCCTACGAGATCCTCGACATGGTTCGGGCCAACAAGCTCGGGCTGGTGGTCGTCGACGCTAGCAAGGCGATGGAGGGGAACGGGCCGGTTGATGGACACGTCGTGGACATGGACCTGATCATCGCCGGCACCAATCCACTGGCGACGGACATGGTGGCCGCCAGCGCCATGGGGATCGATGCCAGAGAGGTCCCGACCTTCACGGTCGCCAACCGCATTGGGATGACGCCGACGCGCCTGGAGCAGGTCGAAATCCGGGGGGCGTCTCTCCACCAGGTCCGGCAGCGGTTCGTCCGCCCGATGGTGGCCACCTGGAACCAGATCCGGTCCTTCCTCGGCGCACGCGAGCTGTGATGGCGCCCTCGCACCACCCGCAAACGCGGTGATCTTCCGGCGCGGCTCAGCCCTGGCGCGCCTCGCGCGAGGTGGCGTTCCTCGCAGCCTAGAGCCCGCGCGTGTACGCAGGTGAGGCTGCAAAGCTCGACGTGCTCCTCTCCACTGGGGACGATGAACTTGCAGCGCCTCCGTGGCCAGGATGGGGGGGCCCTTCGGCTTGTGCCTGAGGGGCGAAGGGATCATTCGGGAAGCACACCGGACGACGGCGGCCGATTCGGAGCGGAAGCTGCCTGGATTGAGCGGGCAGAGTAAGGCGGGCCCTTGCCCCCCCGCCTGGCAGGCCCGGCACTGGGCTCGAGGCAAACCGCGGGAATTGCTTCACCCGCGCGCGGTGGCGATCGACTTCTTGTGAGCCTCGCTGGACTCATCGTGAATGAGGCGCTTCACGCGGTCCGTCAATTCCGGCGTGACCGTCATCTTGTGGACGCTCTGAGCGTGCGCCCCCGCTCGCGCTAGCACTTCCTCTTCCGTGTTTCCCCTCGCGACGAAGTCACAGCTCATCCCGGCATCACGGCAATGAAAGTCCTTCATGGATACACCTCCGGTGCCTCTTCGTAAGGCGAACGGGACGGCTCGCCCAGGAAGACTTGGGTGCACGAGTCCCCCGAGAGCCGTCGCAAGAAAGAGCCGTCCTGCGCGGAGGGGGAGGCAGAGCGACGAGCGGATGGATTCCTGGACGGCTGCTGCGACCTCGCCGGGTGAGCCTCGAGTCCTATCGGAGAGCCGTTCGTTTCGAGGAGGATCGGATCCCAGGAGTCCTCGCAGATGCTCCGCGATCCCTCATCTCTGGCCGAGATCTCGCGTCTCCCCTCCGGAACGGATTCCGCACTCGGTGCCCCTGCCCTTGCATATACTGAGACGGATGCCCCAGTGAGTGGGGCCCCCTCCACATGAGTGGGCGATCGCTCCCAGAGCCGGGCGTGGCGGCCGGTCCTTTGAGGCTGGGTTGGGCGGTGGCCGCGGCCGCCGGTGCCGCGCTCCTCGTTCACCTCCTCTGCGGCAATCGCTACGGCGTCTTCCGGGACGAGCTCTACTACCTCGCCTGCGGTCGACATCTGGCCTGGGGTTATGTGGACCAACCACCGGTCATCGCCCTCCTGGCTCGATTCGCCGCTGAGCTATTCGGCACCTCTCCCATGGGGCTCCGCATCCCGGCCTATCTGGCCCACGCCGGTGCGGTCCTCGTGACGGCTCTTCTCGCGACCCGACTGGGCGGTGGGCGCTATGCCCAGTTCCTTGCCGCGTCTTTCGTGCTGACCGTGCCGGCGGTTCTCGGGTCGGCCCATCTGCTCACCATGAACGCCTTCGAACCGCTCCTCTGGACGGGGCTCACCCTGGCCGTGCTCCAGGCGGTGGAGGGGGACCGTCCTCGCGGGTGGCTGGGGGTAGGAGCCTGGGTCGGGATCGGATTCCTCACCAAGTACTCGATGGCCTTCTGGAGCTTCGGGCTGCTCGTCGGTCTGTTGGCGACATCCGGGCGGCGGGCGTTTAAGAGCCCCTGGTTCCTCGTCGGGGTGGGGATCGGGGTGGCGCTCGCGCTCCCGAACTTCCTCTGGCAGGCGCGACAGGGCTTTCCCATGCTGGAGTTGCTCCGCCAGCAGGGGGACAAGAACACCCCCTTCACCTGGCTCGGCTATGTCACCGAGGATCTGAAAGCCGAGAACCCGTTCTCGATCCTCCTGTGGGGTCCGGGGCTCGCTTTCCTGCTCCTGGATCGGCCTTGGGGGCGGCGCTGGCTCGGTCTCGGCTTTCTCGCAACGGCGATCCTGCTCGGAGTCCTCCACTCCAAGCCGTACTACCTGTGGCCGGCCTTCCCGTCGCTCTTCGCGGCGAGCGCCTGCACCATGGAAGAGCTCGTCCGTCGCCGTTCGCTCCGGGTTGCGATCGTCGTCGGTCTCTTCGTGACGGCGGCTCCGCTCGCCCCGCTTGCCCTACCGCTTCTCTCCCCCGAGGCCTTCGAGTCGGTCATGGCCCGAACAGGGATGGGGGTCCGGCCGAACGAACGACTCGATGTCGCTGCACCGCTTCCCCAGCACTTCGCGGATCAGTTCGGGTGGCCGGAGCTGGTGGAGTCGGTGGCCCGTGTCCATCGAGCGCTGCCCGAAGAGGAGCGAGCTCGCACGGCCATCCTCGCTCCGGACTACGGGATCGCGGCAGCCATCGATCTCTACGGTCCTCCCTTGGGCCTGCCGCCGGCGGTGAGTGGCCACAACAACTACTGGCTCTGGGGGCCGCCCCCGGCGGACACTCGCGCGGTGCTGTTCGTGGGTCCAAGCGCGGGGGACATTCGCGCGGCTCACGCGGCCTGTGGCACCTTCGACCGGGTCGGAGAGACGCCCGATTCACGCTGGAACATGCCCTACGAGCGTCTGCGCCCCATCTACCTGTGTGTCGGTCCGGGCGATCTGCTTGGCAGCTCCTGGCGACGATTCAGGTTTGTGCGCTGAGGCGGTGGCGGCTCGAAACCCGCTGGCTGGGTAGGATCGTCGCACTCGATTTGCACTACCCGGCGACTCCTTCTTGCGGGCGATCGCCCCTCGCGATCGACCCTGGGCATGCTAGGCGGCGGTTCGCGGTCGCAGGCCTGACGCGGAGTTGATCGGTCCGGAGTGGGGGGCGCTCGTCGCGACGCCAACGCCGAGCCTTCGCAGCTCTGGCGCAACCAGGGCCAGTGTGATGGCTGCGGAGATGCCGTCCGAGAGCGGGTTTGCCACCCAGACGCCCGAAAGGCCGAAGAGCGGAGGGAGCGCCAAGAGCAGCGGGACGAGCACCACCACCTGGCGCAGCAGGTTGGCGAAGAACGACATCCCCGCCCGGCCGATGGCCTGGAAGTAGCCCGCGCCCAAAACCTGCGCTCCGACGAGCGGCAACAAGGCGAAGAAAGTGCGGACCGCTGCGGGGCCGATGCCCATCACCCCGGTGTCGTCGCCCACGAAGAGCCGCACGATGGGGCCGGGCCAGGCGATGAGCGGAAGCCAGGCGATCGTGCAGAAGGCGGTGGCCGCGGCGAGCACGACTCGGAGCGCCCCGCGTACCCGTCCTAGGTTGTTTGCGCCGAAGTTAAAGCCGAGCACCGGCTGAACCCCGGCGGAGAGCCCGGCCAGGGGGAGCAGGATGAGCGGGTAGAGGACGTAGAGGATGCCCATGACCGCTATGCCGGTCGCGCCTCCGTGGGCGGCCACGGCGCGGTTGGAGATGGCCATGATGACGGTCAGGGCGAGCTGCATGCAGAAGGGCGGCGCTCCGAGCGTCAGCACCTCCTTTGCCACGCCGGGGGCGGGGAAAAGGTGGGCCCGCCGCAACGGGAGCGCGCTGCCTCTACGGCAGGCGTGGGCCAGGGCGAGCCCGAAGCTCGTGACCTCGGCGAGGCAGGTGGCCAGCGCGGAGCCGGCCACACCGAGACGCAGGCCGAAGAGGAAGAGCGGGTTCAGGACCAGGTTCACCGCCGTGCCCACCAGAGCGATCCGGAAGGCGACCGCCGGCTCCCCGGCGCTGCGCATGGAGACGCTGAGCGTCCCGGCCAGCGCCTGGAAGACGAGCCCCACCAGCGAGATGGCGGCGAAGCGCTCCGCCTGGGCCAGGACCTCGCCGCTCCCGCCGAAGGCGACCAAGATGGGCCGGAGCCACAGGGCCGCGGCGGCCGCAGCCACCAGCGCCACCACCCCGCTGGCGGCCACGGCGGTGCCCTGCGCCGCCTCTGCGCGGGCCCGATCGCGCCGGCCCAGCGAGAGCGATATGACGGCGCCCGCGCCCTGCCCGAACCACATCCCCACGCCGGAGAGGACGATGAAGAGGGGGAAGGAGACGGTAATCCCGGCCAGGGCGGCGCGACCGACGGCGCGGCCCACGAAGACGCGGTCCGCCATGTTGTAGAGCGCCGCCACCACCAGGTTGGCGATCACCGGCGCGGAGAAGCGGAAGATGAGCCGGCCCAGGGGCTCGCTCGCGAGCCGCTCGGTGCGCAGGTCGGAGTGCATGGCCTTGGTCGTACCATACTGACTGACAGTCAGTCAATCACGGTTCGCGGTGCCCCCAACTGCAAGAGAGAGGGGCGAGAGTCAACGGCGCCCCTCGCCGGAGCTGCGGTCCGTGCGACGACTCGCCGCTGGGCGCGTGCCGAAGCCGAGGCCGGGGATGCCAAGGAGGAAACTGAAGAGCTCGGCTAGCATCCGACGCCGGTAGGCGTACTCCTGGTCGGTCCAGCCGAGGAGCTCTTGGTCGAAAAGGGTGTGCACCATGAGGGCGAGCGTCTCGCCCAGCAGGGCTGCCTCGCCGGGGCGGAAGCCCTGGTCGCGCTGGCCACGGCGGATGGTCGCGGCGTAGAGCGGCGCCAACGCGCGGACCGTGCCGGCGAGGAGCTTGGCGTGCGCGTCGGCGCCCGGAATGCCCACCAGCTCCCGGGCGCGGTCGGCGTCGTGGTCGAGCTGAGTGCGTGCCATGGTCTCGAGCGCGGCGCGGGGATCGAGGGTCGAGTCCTGGGCGACGGCTCGGAGACGGTCCACCACCTCGGAGAGATGCGCCTCGACCATAGCGTCGAAAGCCGCCTCCTTGGACTCGAAGTAGTAGTAGAAGGTCCCCTGCGCGACCCCGACCTCGCGGACGATGCGGCTCACCGAGACCTCGGCGAACCCGTCGCGCACGAAGAGGCGGCGAGCCGCCTTGAGGAGCTCGGCACGGCGCTCCGCCGTCCCTCGGGTTTGCTGTGCCACCGTGGTGTCTCCCATGGTTTGCCCGCGGTCCTGGGACCCGGCGCGGACTCTAGCCCGGCGGCCCGCCCGCTGACCACCTCTGCGATTGCCTCGCGCTTTACGGTCGTTCCGCGGATACACCCCCGCCGGAAAACCAGCGCGAAGACGTCCTTCGGTGGTTTGCAGGGCTACTTGCCGCCTGTCACCTGTCCTGAGAGTGAGATTTGTCCGCAAAGAAAGGGTCTTTGTGGCGGGAAAGACGCCAACGGGGCTCCAGAGTTTGATCCGTTTTCCTGAACTCCCGCTTTCCGTCGCGCACGTGATTAGGTCGTATCAGGGCACGTGTGCGACGAGGCCGAGACACTCGGGCTCAACCGGTCTTGACGGCCGGGCATCGGCGGGATGAGCGCGGGCCGCATGCCGCGTGCGCGGGCCTTTAGGGACCGCGGCGAGACGTGGGATACTCTGCCGCCCCAGGCCACCCGACCGGGAGGAACCCGATGAGCGCCGTGGAGAAGCAGGGGACCTCGCCCGTGGGGAGGCTTCTCGCGCAGTACTCGCTCCCCGCGGTGGCTGGCTTCCTCGCGAACGCCCTCTACCAGCTCGTCGACCGGATCCTGGTCGGGCGGGGCGTGGGAACCGAGGGGATGGCGGCGGTGACCTGTGCCTATCCTCTCACCATCCTTTCCATGGGAATCGGCCTCTTGCTCGGGACCGGGACCGGCAACCACATCTCGACGTACCTGGGGCAGGGGCGGCGCGCGGAGGCGGAGCGGGTGCTGGGGCAGTCCGTTCGGCTGGGGCTCCTCTTGGGAGGAGCGGTTGCGGCCGCCTACGTCCTGTTGGCCCGGCCCATCCTGCGCCTCTGTGGCGCCGACGGGCGGGTGCTGGAGATGGCCGTCCCGTACCTCAGGATCAACGCCCTCGGCCAAGTCTGCCTCATCTGCATCATCTCCATGGGGAACATCCTTCGGGTCCAGGGGCGCCCGGGGCTGGGCCTCGTGTTCATGGCCGGAGGGAACCTCCTCAACGCCCTTCTCGCGGCCTGGGCAATCTTCGGGCTCCACCTCGGTGTCATGGGCGCTGCCCTGGCCACCACCGTCTCGGTGGCGGCGAACCTTATCCTGATCGTCGCCTTCGTGCAGGGGCGGCATAGCATTCTTCACATCCGGCGCATCCACCTCGGCCCCGACCGGTCACTGGCCCGGTCGATCGTCGCGCTCGGGGCGCCCGTTCTTCTGATGCAGGTCCTGGGGATGCTGGTGTTCCTCGCTGCGAACCAGGGCGCGGCCACGCTCGACGGCCCCCGAGGGGTGGCGGCGGTGGGCGTGTTCAACACCGTGAGCATGCTGCTTCTGTACCCGCAGGTGGGCGTCGCTCAGGCGATGCAGCCACTCGTGGCCTACAATCGCGGGGCGGGAAGGCCGGACCGAGTTCAGGGGCTCCTCTGGCGAGTGCTCCTCGTGACCACGTCGATGGGCTGCCTCGCCGCGGCAGCGGTCGCCCTTCTCCCCGGGGCGGTGGCCTCGCTCTTCACCCGCACCGACGCGAGGCTAGTCGAGATCGTGAGCCGGGGCCTGCCCTGGTTCATGGTCTCGGTGGTGCTGTTCGGCGTCCAGGGGACGGTTGCCCACTACTTCCTCGCCGTCCACCGCCCAGGCCGGGCCGGGCTCTTGCTCCTCGGACGGCAGCTTCTGGCCATGCCGCTCTTCATCGTGTTGCCGAGGGTGCTCGGCTTCACCGGGCTCTACGTGGTCGCGGTCCTCTGCGATCTTCCGTTCGCAACCGTCTCGGCCCTGCTCCTCCGAGCGGAGTGGCAGGTCCTCTCCGGGTCGCCCAAGGTGGTGAGGGTGGCGAGCTCGCAACGTCCACCCGGCCTCCTCGCCGGCGGTTGAGCTTCCGGTTCCAGGGCCCGGTGAAGGCGCGCGTCCGGGCGGGTCTGTCCTCTCGTCCTGACGCTCGCATCCGGCGGGATCGGACGGATGAGGTGACAGGACGGCTGCGAGGGCCCACGAGGGCACGTCGGGAACTGAACCGACAGCTCCTCTCGAGCTGCGCCGGGCGGAGAGGCGGCCACGGCCATGTTCGGCGTGGACTTCGGGAAGATGGAAAGGTTCTTCGGCCGCCTACGCAAGGGGACGGGCACGGCAGGTTCGGCCCTCGGGCGGGATGCTTGCGTGGCCCAGGCGGGCGCTGACGGCGAGCCTACTCGGGCCCATCGGTCCCTTCTCGCCGTCGCCCGTCTCGAGGAGAACTTGGCCGACAGGCCCATCCGCCCACCCCCTCGGCACGAGGAGTCTCACCCGGGAGCGCATGCTGTGCTTGCCTGGAGGAACAGGCACGACGACAATCCCGCGGCAGCAACACGGGTGCCGAACAAGTTTGGGCCGGTGCTGGCCGCGGCCAGGCGGGAGCTTTTGCACGGAGGAGACGGCCACAGACCCCGCATCAGGGAGGAAGACCATGGCAGACGCCCCCGCCAACTACCCCGCGACCCTCGACATCGAGTACCCGGATCGGCAGCTCGATCGGATCACCACCCTCCTTCGGCCTTTCGCCGTGATCCCCATCGCCATCGTCCTCTACCTGGTCATGGGACCAAATGCGAGAGCGAACTCCCCGAATCCTGGGCTCGCGGCGGGGGGCTTCGTCACCACCGCCACGCTGCTCATGCTCGTATTCCGCAGGAAATACCCGCGCTGGTGGTTCGATTGGAACCTCGCCCTGGTGAGATTCTCCATCCGCGTGGTGGCCTACCTCGCTCTCTTACGAGATGAGTATCCCTCGACCGACGAGGAGCAAGCGATCCACGCGGAGATTCTCTACCCCGATGCAGCGCGCGAGTTGAACCGCTGGCTTCCGCTCGTGAAATGGCTGCTCGCCGTCCCTCACTACATCGTGCTCGTGTTCGTCGCCATTGCGGCGCTCGCCTGCGTCATCGCGGCGTGGTTCGCCATCGTCTTCACCGGTCGGTATCCGCGGGGCCTGTTCGATTTCGTCGTGGGCGCGTTCCGTTGGTGGCTGCGGGTCGCGGCCTATGCATTCCTCCTGACGACCGATCGCTACCCGCCGTTCAGGCTGTCCGCGTAGCCCCCAAGTGCGCGGGCGCGAAGGAGGCCGGGGGCGCCCGCTTCACGGGCTGCTCTTCGGGCCTCCCCAGGGGGAGCGACGGGAGAACTCTGACCGTGAGCCCCGCGCACGCTAGGGCCTAAGACCCCGATCGGGGCATGATGCGGCCAATCCTCTTTGAGACGTTCAGTTCGGTGAATTCGGAGGTTTCGCTCCGGGCCGGCGTCGCCGATTCGGCCGTTCGTGTAGCGAGGCTATAGGCTCAAGGGAGGGTGGATGAGCTATCGCCCGCCTCGTCGCACCCGGTACCTGATCCACAATAGGTCGCCCCGCCGGCGCTCCACCGACAACAGCCTCAGGTACCTGGGTCTCCCAGAACCCTTCCTCGCATCGAAGAGCGACGGGGTTCCGATGCCTCCGTCAGCCAGGGGTGCGACCAGGAGGCTGAGTTCGTCGATGGCGTCGGCGGCGAGGAACGAGCCGTTGATCTTGCCCCCACCTTCGAGGAGAAGCTTACGGATGCCGAAGCATGCCCGGAGCTTCTTCAGGACCTTCGGGACATCGATCCGGCTCTTGCCGCCGAACAGGTAAGAGACGCCCTTCGAGCGGAGAAACTCGAGGTAACGGTCTGAGACCTGCTCGGTGAGGACCGTGACGGCGTGCTCTTCATCGAGTGAGCCGGATTCCCAGCGGAGCTTGCCGCTCGGGTCAATTGCGATGGCGTAGGACGGGGCGTCGGTGCGGGCGACGAGGTCGGCGCGAGGGATGGGGGCAGCGCGCGCTCCTCTCATCGGCGCGTTCCCGGCGTACGGCTCCATCGAGATGCGGCCGATGATCCACGCGTCGGCCTGGAACGAAGAGGCTGTGCGTTCATACTCGGCGGTGAGGGGGGTGTGCGGCAGGCGCCAGAAGCGAGTCACGATCCTTCCGTCCACCGATGGAGCCATGTGACAGACGACGTACGGACGCTGGGACATGCGCATGCTCCTGGTATAGCTCAACGAGCCCTCACCGCGAGGTGATCCCGGGTGTGCTTGGGTGCGGATCGGGTGAGCGCGGTCGGCTTTCGGAGTGAAGCCGCCGTGAAGGGGCCGCGACGCCGATCGCGCCGTTCGGCGTCGCGCTTTCGAGGAAGCTCGAGCAAAGGCCCTAACCCCGAAAGCCTCTTGAGCAAGGTGCGCACGTGTTTCGCGCCAGAGGGGGGGGCGAGATGTGCGGCGGCCGCGTGGGCGAGGTGGGAAGGACCTTCCGTCGACCGAAGGGGTGACGGCGGGATCGCCCCGCTCGACCACCATGTGGATCGAGGGTGTTCAGAAGGAGATTGACGAGATGGAGAGCGCAGCGTAGGCGCAACGCTCGGGGGTGTAGCCAGGAGCGCCAGGAGCATGCTCGAAAGGAGTCCTCCGTGGACAAGCTGCGGTCCCATTTCCGAAAAGCGGAAGGCATATCACACGCGTCTCTTGAAGCTCGACTCCAGAGTGTACGAGGCGTTCACCGCCCTGGAGCGGGCCACCTTCTGCGACGGGGAGCTGCCGAAGAAGCACAAGGAACTCATCGCGATCGGTGGCTCGGTCGTGAAGGATTGCGAGTCCTGCATGCAGTGGCATATCGAGCAAGCGCGCGCGGCAAGCGCGTCCTTCCGAGGGGTCCTGGAGGCCGTCGAGGTCGGCAACGAGATGGGCGGGGGACCCGCCACGGTGTCCGCTCGGTTCGCCTTGGAGGTCATGGACTCTGTGTTCGGCGAGGAAGCTCCGGGCACTTGAGTCGACGGGGACGAGCGAGGCCGACGAGCTGCGATCTTTGACAAAGCCGCGGCCATTGACAACGGAACCGGAGAGTGACTGATGGAACCTTCATGGGCGGTCTTCCCGAGCGACCCACTTCTCGAGGGCGGGGATCATCGAGACGACGGAGAGGCGGGGCAGGTGGGGGAGGATCCGCTGACGAAACGGCCAACTCGGGGGTGCGAACCCCCAACCGAGCAGAGAGGATAGCTGAGGGCAATCCAGGCCCCCAAGGACGCACCCACAAGCTCCGTGCCGGGCGCCGGGACGATCTCGCGCGCCGCCCGCAGCGGATCTCCCCGTCCGCCGTCTGGCTGGTGAGCGTCGCGGGCCAACGTAGACGCACGATCTGCGTTATCGGACCACGCCTACTGTTTCGAAAGGCGGCGGTGGAGTTCTTCCACCGGGATTCGCTCGAGCCGCGTCGCAACCGTGCCGCCCGCTGCCGTTGCTGCCTTGGACTGTAGAGGCGCCGATCGAGCAAGCCCCGATGCCAGTGCGGCTTTTGAAGAGGGAGATAGCGGCCCCGGGCCTACCGCAGCTCGACCGTTCCGGCGGCGCGAACGGGCCCGCCGTTCGGCTCCTGGGCGAACACCACGAGACGGTCGGCCCCGGCCATGCCGGGGCGCGGGACGCGCACCGACCCTTGGAACGAGCCGGTGCCATGACCCACCGGGGCGAGCGACAACGCGACCGCGACGTGGTCGAGGGTGCGACCGGCGTTCTCGCCGCGGGACACATCCGATCGAGCATGGCCCAGGACGAAGGCGACGAGCACGTCGGCGGCGCGGGAACCGGCCCACTCCGCGCTGACGTCGAGGTAGAGGTGGGAGGGGTCCTCGCGGACGACCCGCGCGGTGGCGAACCCGCCTCCGTTCCGTGCCGCGGTGGAGATCGCTCGGCGGGCCGCGCCCTCGTCGCCGCCCACGAGCTCGATCCGGCCGCCCACTACGAGCTGGGGGGTATACGGCCCCGAGAGGCCGAGCCGGCGGGCGTAAGCTTCTTGTCTCTGGGTGAAGTCCGGGGAGGAATACCGGTCCTTCCAACCGAGCGAGTCCCAGTAGTCGACGTGCTCGCCGAGCGCGATGAGCTCGACCCCTGCGGGCGGGGCGGAGAGGAGCCGGGCGAGCACCCGGTCCGCGGGAGGGCAGGAGGAGCAGCCCTCGGAGGTGAAGAGCTCGACGAGAACTGGCTCGTTGGCCCGGGGGAAGGCACCCGGCAAGGCAGACCCTACGGCCCAGATGGTCATGAAGGCGAGGAACCTCTGGCTCACATGAACCAGTTCGCTGGAGCCAGTCTCGCGGGTACGGAAGTCCCCACCGGGGGCGTCCCCGCGCCTCACGCGCCCTCAAACTGAAGTTATGGATTGATCCGTAGAATTTTGCCTGCAATTGCGGGGGATTGTTGCATCTGGGCATGCGTTCGTTCTGGGTACGTTGGTCAGGGGGCGATCTTGGCCAAGAGGTCC
>Ga0335071_10000271_pt1 | contig 59467 bp, 62 predicted proteins | sample Lox_Sample_15_FD_206724 | JGI IMG/M metagenome (GOLD analysis project Ga0335071, IMG submission 206724) | Soil microbial communities from Loxahatchee National Wildlife Refuge, Florida, United States - Lox_Sample_1.5 | ecosystem: Environmental > Terrestrial > Soil > Wetlands | place: USA... | reverse complement strand
CCGGCGCGATCCCCGAGGTCCAAAGCCGCATCGAGCGGCGGATGGCCGAGGTCCGGAGCGAGTTCGCCGAGCGCGAGCAGAAGCTCGAGCGCGCGCGGGAGCTCATCAAGCAGGCACTCCACCCCTAGGAGCCGAGGAGACGCCATGACTGCCGAGTACGTGGAGTTCGAGTTGTTCCCGGTTATCGCGCGGTGGTGGGCGCTCGCGATCCGGGGGCTGGCCGCAATCGCCTTCGGGATCCTCACGTTCTTCAAGCCGTCGATCAGCCTGCTCGCCCTGGTGATCCTGTGGGGCGCGTACGCCCTCGTGGACGGGGTGTTCGCCATCGTGTACTCGATCCGGGGTGCGCGGATCGTGCGGGGCTGGGGCTGGCTGCTCGCCGGGGGCATCGTGAGCATCGGGGCAGGGGTGGTCGCGTTCCTCTGGCCCGGCATCACGGCGCTGGTGCTGCTCGCCGTCATCGCTGCCTGGGCCCTGCTGACGGGCATCGCGGAGATCGCCACCGCGATCCGGCTCCGCCGGCACCTGCGCGGCGAGTGGATGCTCGCTGCTAGCGGCGTCCTCTCGATCGCGTTCGGCGTGCTCCTGGCTGCCAATCCCGGGGCGGGTGCGCTCGCCGTCACCTGGCTGATCGGCCTCTACGCGATCCTGTTCGGCGCGCTCCTGGTGGCGCTCGGGTTCCGGCTACGGAACTGGGCCGCCATCGCGGAGCACCCCGCGCCGACGCAGCGCGAACCCTCCCACGACTGAGGCGAACATGTTCCCCTATCGCGACGAGCTCCAGCCGCTGCGGCGCCCCCACGTGACGCTCGCCCTCATCGCGGCGAACGTTCTGGTCTGGTTGTTCGTTCAGGGCGCCGGGGCGGCGCAGCCACTCCTGCAGTCCGTTTGCGACCTGGGGCTGATCCCGGGCGAGCTCACCGGCACGGTGCCGCCCGGGACCAGCTTTCCGCTTGGCGAAGGGTACGCGTGCGTCACCCAGGCCGGCAGGCACGCCTCGCACCTTCTCACGTCCATGTTCCTCCATGGGTCGTGGCTCCACCTCCTCGGGAACATGTGGTTCTTGTGGATCTTCGGGAAGAACGTGGAGGACGCGATGACGCGACCACGCTTCCTCGCGTTCTACCTGCTCAGCGGGCTCACCGCGGCGTTCGCCCAGGTCGCGGCGGGCCCGAGCTCGGGCGTCCCCATGGTCGGCGCCTCCGGCGCGATCAGCGGGGTGATGGGCGCGTACCTGATCCTCTACCCAACGGTGCGCGTGTACGCCCTCGTACCGATCGGGATCTTCCTCACGTCCATCGCCCTTCCCGCTTGGTCGATGCTTCTGTACTGGGCTGGGATCCAGCTCCTGAGCGGCGTTGCGTCCATCGGCGACAGTACCGGCTCGGGCGTTGCCTTCTGGGCGCACGTGGGCGGCTTCACCGCCGGCATGCTGCTCGTGAAGCGGTTCGTGCAGGGGGATCGCGTCGCCGCTCGCGATGCCCAGCGCTGGCGCCCCAGGCGCGTCCTCTGGGGGTGAAGCATGGCGCAAGCGGTGAACGAGCGCTGAAGGGAGGCACCGACCATGTCCCATGATCGCCACGAGCTCATTCGAGGGCTCGAGGACCGGCAGTCCCTCGTGTCCACCTGGCTCGCGGCGAAGGTCGGCGCTGGCGTGCGCCACTTCGAGTCGGCTCGCCGCGGCCTCCGTACGGCAACTGCGCGGATGTTGCAGGACGCGCTGGCACGCGCTCGGGCCGCCGCTGACGAGGTGGAGCGCGACATGGAGCGCGACTACGGAGCCGCACCGCCCCGCCCGGGGATCGGGCGTGAGGAGCTCCAGGCGGTGCGGCGCCACATCCGGCTCACGTCAGCGCTCGTTCCTCACCTATCCAACCTCGACGACCCGGCCTGGCGTCCAGCGCATGAGGCCTACGAGCGCTCCTGGGACGAGCTGCTCCGGGCTCTCGGGGGCGCCGCCCCGGCGCCGGTGGAGCGCAGATGAGATACCGCCGCGTGATGCTCCTGACGGAGATCGGCGCCGACACGAGGACGGCGCTCGCGGCGGTGCGTTCCCTCGCGCGCGAGCCGGAGCACCTCGTCGTCGCGTGTTCGCCCACGGCATCCGAACCGGGTTCGGCCGGGGCAGGAGGCCCGGATCCCACCGGCGCGTGGCTTGAAAGAGTTCGCGTCGCCGCGCGGAGGGTCGCCGCCGGCGCCGAGGTCGGAATCCTTCCCGCGCTCGACACCGAGGCGCTCGAGGCGCTCGTCGAGGCCTCCCGCATCGACCTCGTCGTCGCAGGGCCGCGCCCGCCAGCTGCGATCCCCATCCTGGGACGGCTGCGCAAACGTTGCCCGGTCGCTGTCCTCTGGGTGCCCGCATCTGCTGCCGTGCCTGGCGACCGGCCCTTCGCCCGGGTGCTCTGTGTCGCGCTCGGCATCCGGGCGCTCCGCGCCGTGGCGGCGTTCCTGCGGGACCACGGCGAACCGGCGGTGCGGGTGGCGCTGTTCTCCCTGCGGCGGCTGCCTCCCGACGAGCTCGCCTCCGGGGTCGAGGTGGCCGGAGTGCGCGCGCCGGTGGAGCTGATCCGCCCCGGCGGGGAGGCGCCGTGGCGGGCGCTGGAGAAGGCGGTGCGCGACAACGCGGTCGAGCTGGTGGTGCTCCCGCGGTTTGCGCCGCCGCTCATCCGGGCGCAGCGGTCGGCGCCGGTGCTGGTGCCGCCTCTCCCCATGACGTCGCGGCGTCCGGCGCAGCGGCCGCTGGATGTCGGCGATCCCGTGGACCTGGGCGATGCCATCCACGTACGCATCGGCTCGGCGTATGGCGTCGGCCGAAACCCTCCCATTCCGGACCAGGAGGTCGCGTTCGTGTCTGCAGGACGCGTGGTCGCGACCGCGACCACGCGCGACGGCGAGGTGGAGCTGCCGTCCGCCGCCGCGGCCGGCGCACTCGGCGTGTTCCGTTTGGGGCAGAGGATCGTGGACGAGCCGGTGACCGCGGTCGAGCGGCACGTAGCCGTGGTGCGCCCCGGATCGCGGCCGCTAGTGCTGTTCGACGCGGACCTCCCGGCAGCCGAGCTCGACGCGCTCGCCGCCGGCCGCGGCGTCGACCTCCTCGCGGTCCGCATGCGTCCGGTGCGAGCCTGTCATCTCTTGCGCGAGCGATTGCGGAAGGCGGGGCTCGAGCCCCGGGTGGTCGACGCGAGCGCCGTCCTCGGCGAAGGCGACGCGTCCGACGTGAGCGGTGCGCTCGACGCGGTGCGGCTCGCGCGCGTTGCGACCCGCCTGATCGCGGCGGAGTACCCGGTGGTAGCGATCGTCCACCGCTGCCGAACCTCGCCTTCGACGAGCGGCTTTGTGGTCGTCCGCGCCGAGGACGTTCCGCGGCGCGCCTGGCGGCGGACCGTCGTGTCGCGGCGGCCGGAGACCCTGTCGGAGCGGCTCGACTCCATTACCGGCGCGCCCCGTATCCCGGGCAACCGGATCCAGGTCGAGCTCGACAACAGGACGGCGCGACGATGGCTGCTCGACGTGATCGCGCGAGCGGAGCGGACGCTGCACCTCCAGACCTACATGGCCGACGACGACGACGTCGGCCGCGAGGTCGAGGCCGCGCTCGGGAGCGCCGCTACCAGGGGAGTCACCGTGCGCGTGCTCGCCGATTCCCTTCACGGGCGCCACGGATCCTTCGGCCTGCGGAACCCTCTCCTGGAGCGCATATCGGCCCTCCGGGGCGTGGAGCTGCGCGTCTGCCGGCCCGTGGCGGGGTTGGCCACGCTCGAGGACCTGAAGCGGCGGGATCACCGCAAGCTCGTCGTCGCCGACGGTCGCGTCGCGCTCCTCGGGGGCAGGAACATCGCGCACGAGTACTACCGGGCGTTCGACGAGGTGGAGGTGGCCCCGACGACGCCCTGGCGCGAGGTGCCGTGGCTCGATGCCGGCGCCCGCGTCGAGGGGCCGGCCGTGGCGGTGCTCGAACGCTCCTTCCGCGAGGCCTGGACCGTGGCGGGCGGAGCGCCCTTCGGTGTTCCGGAGCCGGCCCTCGTGGGCCCGACGGTCGCCCGCGCCATTGTGCACCACGGCCTCGAGGACGCCGCGGCGCTGGAGGCCTACCTCGCGATCATCGACACGGCGCGCACAAACGTGAACGTGGTGACGGGGTTCCCGCTCATGCTCGAGATCCAGCACGCGCTCCTGCGCGCCCTTCGGAGAGGGGTTCGCGTCCGGGTGCTCTTTGGCCATGTCGCGCCGAAGCACGGGAACGAGCCGTTCGAGGGAGCGTGGGCGACGGCCCGCCTCGCGGCGACATCGCTCGTGCACTCGCGGATGGACGCACTGGTCGCCGCGGGGGCGGATTGCTTCATGCTCGCGATCAAGGACGTGCCCGGGTGGGCTCCCGGCATGAGCCCCGTACACCCACACGTGCACGCCAAGGCGTTGAGCGCCGATGGTCGGGTCTGCGCAGTCGGCAGCGCGAACATGGACTTGACCGGGAGCTACTGGGAAAGCGAGTTACTGCTGGTGGTCGAGGACGAGGCCGTCGCAGGGGTATTCGACGAGCGGGCAGGCTCGTTGATGACGCGCTCGGTGCGCGTCGAGCGGGACGACCCCGATTGGCAAAGGGTCGCGCGCCGGCGCGAGTGGCTGCGCCACTGGCCCGGCGTGCTCTCTCCGTGAGAACCCTACCCCTTCTCTAGACCGAACGATCCTCGAGCAGCGGCACGCGAACCAACGAGCGCCCGTCCGTGGCGATGACGTGGGCCTCGACCGAGGTGACGCGCCCGTCCTCCTCGATCGTGTACTCGTTGTACCCGGCACGCACGGCCGGATCCGGGTGGTCGAGCCCTGCGCCGCTCGCCGCGACCACGTGGAGCGCACCTGCGGCGGTAACCAGGCGGTAGCGGACGCGAAGGTGGAGGTGGCCGAAAAGCACGAGGCCGTGGGCCACCGGGGAAAGCGCCGCCCGGAAGCTCGCCGCATCGACGAGCCCGTCCCGTAGCTGCAGCAGTCGCAGGCGATCATCCACCGGCGGGTGGTGGAGCAGCAGCACAGGGGTGCGCCGGACGACCTCGGGATGGGCCAGGATCGACTCGAGCGCGGCGAGCTGGGCCGCGCCGATGCGGCCGCTGGAGACGAACGGCGGACGCGGCACGGCACTCGAGAGCGCGATGATCGCGACAGGGCCACGCAGCTTCACGCACGGGAAAGGGCCGGCGGCGAGGTCGCGGGCGACCTCCGGCAGATCGCTCCGGAGAAATGCGCGGAAGTGGTTCGGAAAACGGCGTTCGTGGTGGATCGAAGGCAGATAGATGTCGTGATTACCGGGAACGACCGTCACCTCGGTGCAGTTGACCATCCGGTCGAGGAGCTCGCGCGCTGCCTCGAACTCCGACTCGAGCGACAGGTTGGTGATGTCCCCGGTCACGACCACGTGGTCGGCACGCTCCACACCACGGAGGACCGCGTCCAGGTACTGCCGTCGAGACACGCGCCCGCGCTGCAAGACGAGGTTCGCATACCCCGTCATTCGCTTGTTGAACAGCGCGCGTCGCCACTCGAGTCCCCGCGGCGACACGACGTGCAGGTCGGAAATGTGGCCGATCCGCATCACTCTCTGGGTCCTTTCCCGGTGAGGCGCTCGGGCGTTCCACCCGTAGACCGGGGCCACGCCCGAGGAGGTGCGCAGCACATCGCACTCAAAAGTGCCGGCTCAGACCCGTGCGAGCAGGCGCCAGGATCGGGCACGGCGTTGGTCTTGCCAGAGGTCCCGCCGGTTCAGCATTTCGAACGCCGAGACCAGGACGTACCCGATATTGGCTCCGCACTGATGTCATCCTCCCGATGAAATCGGCCTGCTCGGCGTCTTCTCCCACAGACGCAGTGGAACGCCGAGGCCGATGGACACCGCACCCCGATGCCGCGTCAGTAACGGAGCGCCTCTCGGGTCAGCTCGTTCGCTTTCGTCAGCTTCTGCTTTCGTTCCGCGTACTCCTTGCGCATCTCGGCGATCCGGGCGTCGACGTAGCTCTTGACCCAGGGCTTCGCGCCGGCTGCCTGCGCCTCCAGCGCCTTCACCTTCGCGTTCAGCTCCTGCTCCATCTGGTCGACCCGCTTCTCGGCCGAGTTGACCATGCTCGTGAGCGCCCACCGCGCATCCTCGATCTCGAGCTCTAGCAACCTCTCCATTTCCGCGGCCTCGCTTCCCGCGCGCTGGGCGGCCTCTTCTGCCTTGGCTCGCGCGCGCTCCGCTTTGCGCTGGGCGAGCGCTGCCCTGCGCCTGTTCATTCGCTGTTCCAGCAGGTCGACTGCGAGCGCATCGCGCTCCTCGCGCACCACCTTTCCCCCGAGTTCGGCCATTCGCAGGTCGAGCGGAGCGACCCACTGCTCCGAGATCTCCGCGATGACGGCGAACTTGCCTGGGGCCAGTGTCTGCTCCACCCGATCGAGGAACTCGTCACTCGTGATCATGTGGAGCTCGTCGCGCACTCCTCCCGCGGCGCCTCCAACTGCGGCGCCGACCGCCGCGCCGAGAGGTCCGCCGAACAGACCGACGAGGCCGCCGAACAGCGCCCCGACCCCCAACCCGATGGGACCCTGGTCGTTCCGCTTCAGGACCCGGACGGCGCCGCCCGGATCTCGCTCGACGACCCCGGTTTCGTAGACGGTCAGGGTGCCTTCGGCGTGCAGTTGCTGGAGCGCATGAAGCCCTTCATATGCTTTCTTCTCTTCCGAGAATACGATCACCGCGAACTTGTTCATGGCCTCTCCTTCGTGTTGCCGCGCCGGGGAGTTCCAGCGCGATCCGCCTTGACTCCGGGAGACCGTAACGCGAATGCGCGAGCCCGTGCATTGTGGCGGACGACAGAGCATTCGACTGTGGGCGCCACGATTGACCTCGCCGCAACACCGCAGCTCAGCGGTTTCCGGTGCGGTCGCCCGGTACCTCGGAGCGCACGAGCTGGTCGAACAAGAAGTTCGCCTCCAAAGGGGATAGGTCGAAGCGCATCGATGCCTGCTCGATGAGCGCAGCGACGTTTGCACCCGGCGACTCCGATCGCTGCTCGCTCAGCCAGCGCACCGCACGCCTCAGGGCGGCGCCTCTTGGAAGCTCGTTCTCGTTCATCACGTCACCTGTCGTGTGGTCGCGGTACGCACCGGGCACGGATCATCTCGCCCCCCCTCGGTCCCGTTGTTTCCGCCCGGCGAGCTCTGGCGCGAGATACCGCCGAACGCGCTCCTGCACGCTGTTGAGGCCGACGAATGAGTACGGTGTGCCCGCTCGCTCGAGGCCGCGCAGGAGGATCGCCAGTGCGCTGCCCTCCTCCATTCTCATCCGGCGCAGGTTCACGATGACCTCCGCGGCCGGTGGCTTCACGATGAGGGAGTTGCAGATGGTCCGAACATCGTCTTCGTTCAAGGATTCCCCGACCAGGACCTCGAGTGTTTCGCCGCTGCGTTGGATGGAATCGATGCTCATCACGCATCCTCCATTCCCGCCTGCTCCACCGGTGCCTCGAAGCGCACGTTCCGGGTGCTTCGTTGAGAGCAGCAGGGGCTCACCGGCGAGTCCAAATGCGCGCCCAGCCCCGACCGCGGCTGAAGGTAGCGTCCAGCCGCCTTCGCTCCCATTGCCGGAGACGACGGAATGATCGGCCCTGGGCGCCAGGGTGGCCGCCGCCGCTTGCCTCGAGCGCCCGTCGGGGTCCGTCAGCCGGCTTTTCTGAACGCGAGCCTGCCGCGGTCCCCCGCCACACCTCTTTCCAAGGCTCTCAAGCGCCGAGACGTCGCCGGTTCGAGGCGATGTGGCGTCCGGGGTCGATCGTTCCGTCGCTCAGGACAATGCGGGCAAGCGTGCCTCGGGCTTAGCCTTCGCAAATCGACCAAAGGGGAGCAAAATGGCCACACCGGAAGAGACGAACCAGGGCACGGAGCCGAACGTCGCGCAGCGCATCGGCAAGGACGACACCGCGGACAAGCGCGAATCTCCGCGGCGACCACCGGGCCGCCCCTGGCGGACCGAGGGGCTCCCGCCAGGTAGCCCCGGCGGCCCCCCCAAGCAGCCATTGAACTGGTGGAGTATCGCGGCGCAAGTGCTGGTGATCTACCTCATCGGCTTCGCGATCTTGACGTTCATGGATCGCCTGAACGGGCCGGCGACGATCTCGTACTCGGAGTTTGTCAAGCAAGTCCAGACCGGGAACGTCGCCGAGATCTTCGCGCGCGGCGAAACCATCCAGGGCACGCTCAGGGAGGCGAGGCCCCTCCCCGAAGCGGAGCAGTTGAAGGTGACGTACCAGAAGTTCACGACGGAGCGTCCCGCGTTCGCAAACGACGATCTCCTCTCGACCCTGGAAACGACGGGGACGACTGTGCGCGCGACACCCGTCACGCAGGAGCGGGGACCTCTCGCGAACCTGCTTATCTCCGTCGCGCCCATCCTACTGTGGGTCCTGTTCTATCGCTGGCTGCTCAAGCGCCAGCAGGGCGGCATGGGAGGGATCTTGGGGATGGGGACGAAGAAGAAGGCGGTCGACCCCGAGTCGGTTCGGGTGACCTTCGAGGACGTTGCCGGGATCGACGAGGTGAAGGGTGAGATCACCGAGATCGTCGAGTACCTGCGCGCGCCCGGGAAGTACCAGGCCATCGGCGCGCGCCCGCCCAAGGGCGTGCTGCTCACCGGCGCACCCGGGACGGGCAAGACGCTGCTGGCGCGCGCCACGGCGGGCGAGGCCAAGGTCCCGTTCTTCTCCGCCAGCGCCTCGGAGTTCGTGGAGATGATCGTGGGCGTAGGGGCGAGCCGGGTGCGCGAGCTTTTCCAGGCTGCGCGCCAGGTGGCGCCGGCGATCATCTTCATCGACGAGATTGACACTATCGGGCGTGCCCGCGGAGCCGCGACGATCGGCGGTCACGACGAGTACGAGCAGACGCTCAACCAGATCCTGACCGAGATGGACGGCTTTTCGGGGGCGGAGGGCGTCATCGTCCTGGCCGCGACGAACCGACCCGACGTCCTCGATCCCGCGCTGCTGCGCCCCGGACGCTTCGATCGAAACATCGTCGTTCAGCCTCCGGATCAGGTCGGCCGCCGGGACATCCTGCGCGTCCATACGCGGAAGGTGCGGCTCGCGCCGGACGCGGACCTCGACCAGGTGGCGCGGGCGACACCCGGGATGACCGGTGCGGACCTGGCGAACCTCGTGAACGAGGCCGCACTGCTTGCGGTTCGGCGCGGGCGGGCGGAGGTCAACGCGAGCGATCTCGCCGACGCACTCGAGAAGATCCAGCTCGGGACGGCGCGCCACGTCGTCATGCCGCTCGAAGAGCGTCGCCGGACCGCGTACCACGAGGCGGGACACGCGCTGCTCGGGATGGTGCAGCCCGGGGCCGATCCGGTCCGCAAGATCTCGATCATCCCGCGAGGCCGGGCGCTCGGCGTGACCCTCTCGACGCCGCAGCAGGATCGCTACGGGTTCGACTCGGCCTATCTCAAAGGCCGGATGATAGGCGCGCTTGGCGGCACGGTGGCGGAGAAGCTGGTGATCGGCGTGGTGAGCACAGGCGCGGAGAGCGACCTCCAGGTCTGTACGGCCATCGCCCGCTCGATGGTCGGCCGCTGGGGCATGTCCGAACGCATCGGGCCGGTGTCGGTCCTCCCGCCTGAGGGGGACCCGCGGATGCTCGGCGTCTCGGAAGGCACGCTCGATGCGGTCGACAACGAGGTCCACAGGCTGGTCGACGAGTGCCAGCGCGAGGCGACGTCGCTCTTGACCCAGAACCGTACGCGACTCGACGCCCTCGCCCAGAGCCTCCTCGAGCACGAGACCCTGGACGAGGTTGCGGCCTATGCGGCGGCCGGCATCCCCCACGGGAGCCCCGGGGTCGCGCCTCAAGCGGCAGCGGTTTGACCAGGCACCGGCGCCGCGGCGCCGTCTCCGAAGCGCCGGTGCAATCTAAACCCAATGACGACACGATCAAGCCAACTGCCATGAGCGTGACTCCTCGACATCATCGCGCGGCCAATGGCGAGCCGTGCATAACGCCACCGCGACCAGACGATCGCATGACTCAACCACCTGCGCGCCAGATCGCCTTCGGCAGCAGTTCGGCAATCGTGACGAGTCTCGGGCTCATCGTGGGGTTCGGTGCTGCAGCTGTATCACGCGCGGCGCTTGTCAGCGGACTTCTCATCATCGGGCTGGCAGACAACATCAGCGACTCACTCAGTATCCACATCTTTCAGGAGTCGGAGAACCTTGAGGCCGGCTCTGCCTTCAAGGCCACACTCACGAACTTCCTCGCCAGGCTGATCGTTGCGATTACCTTCGTTGGCCTCGTGCTCCTCTCGCCCCCATCAATGGTCATCGCTTTTTCCGTTGCATGGGGCGTGCTGCTGCTCGGAGCGCTTACCTACGGAGTCGCTCGCGTCCGGCAGGTGAGCCCGTGGCCGGAGATGCTCAGGCATCTGGTTGTCGCGCTGATCGTGATCGGTGTCAGCCGGGGACTGGGCGGATGGATCGCGTCCCACGTTCGGTGACCGACGGATAGGAACGTCGCAAGCGCACCGTTCATGGAAACGGTCTCGCTCCGCCACGACATATCACTTTGTGGCGATCGCGTTCACGATTGGTGTCTCGGGGACGATTGCAGCGGAGGTCAGGATGGCGGAGGTGACAATGGACGAGGCGCTTGAACTCAGCGCTGACCTCCGGATCGAAGGGGGCGCGGTGCGGTGCGTCGGCATCTGGACGGCCCGCGAGTTGGAACGCGTCGACCGCCACCTGCGCCACCCTGTGTGGCCAGCCGAACCAGAGGTCGTGGTCGACGCCTTCGAGCTTGTCTCACTCGACCTCGCGGGCGCATGGGTGCTCCGCGGAGTGGTGCGGGCGCTGGAGCGAGGCGGTCGCCGTGTCGATCTTCGGCTCCGCCCCGAGCACGCCGCTCTGCTCCACATGGTGAACGCAACGGGCCTCGCCGTCGTCACCCCAGGCCCGGTGCCGGGGTCGACGCTCCTCTACCGCGTCGGCGCGTGGGTGTTCGAGGTCGCGCGCGAGTTCGTCGGCGTCCTCGCGTTCCTCGGCGACGCCGTGCTCGTCGCGGTCCACGGGGTCCGCCGTCCGTCCCTCGTTCGCTGGCGCTCGGTTCTCCACCACATCCAGTCGGCCGGATTCGAGGCTATGCCCATCGTCGGCATGCTCTCGTTTCTGATGGGTGTCGTCATCGCGTACCAGGGCGCGGGGCAACTCCGGCGTTACGGGGCGAACATCTTCGTCGCCGATCTTGTCGGCGTCGCGATGCTCCGCGAGCTTTCTCCGCTGCTTACCGCGATCATCGTCGCGGGGCGATCCGGAGCCGCGTTCGCGGCGGAGATCGGCACGATGAAGGTAACGGAGGAGGTCGACGCTCTCCGCACCCTCGGCGTCGCGCCGCAGGCGCTGCTGGTGCTGCCCAAGATCCTGGCGCTCATCATCGCCCTTCCGCTCCTCACGGTGTACGCCGATTCCATGGGCGTCGTCGGCGGAATGATCATGGCGCGCTCGGAGCTCGCCGTGACTTGGCCCGATTTTCTCGATCGATTCGCGAAGGCGATCCACGTTCAGGATTACCTGGTCGGGCTCGGCAAGGCGCCCCTCTTCGCGAGCATCATCGGCCTCATCGGCTGCTACCAGGGGTTCGAGACGAGCGGCGATGCCGACAGCGTCGGGCGACGCACCACCCTCAGCGTCGTCCAGTCGGTCTTCCTCGTCATCGTGCTGGATGCCTTGTTCTCCGTAGTCTTCAGCGTCGTGGGGATCTGACCGTGCCCGACAGCGCATCCAGCCTACAGCCGATCGTCGAAGTGAGGGACGTGCACACTTGCTTCGGGCCCACCGTCGTCCATAACGGGGTGAGCCTGGCGGTACGGCGCGGCGAGATCTTCGCGGTGGCTGGCGCGAGCGGGTCTGGCAAGTCCACGCTCCTGCGCGAGATGATCCTCCTCCACCGACCCGACGCCGGGTCCATCCGCGTGCTCGGAACCGACCTGAACGGCGTAGGCGAGGAGCAGGCGCTTGAGTTGCGGCGGCGCTGGGGCGTCATGTTCGAGCGCGGCGGGCTGTTTAGCTCCCTGACGGTAGCGGAAAACGTCGCGCTCCCGCTGCACGAGCACACGCGCCTAGGAGACAAGCTCGTCTCCGAGCTCGCCGCGCTGAAAATCGCGCTGGCCGGCTTGCCCGCGGACGCGGGGTCGAAGTATCCCGCCCAACTATCGGGAGGTATGCGCAAGCGGGCCGCCCTCGCCCGCGCGCTCGCACTTGATCCCGAACTTCTCTTCCTCGACGAGCCGACCGCTGGTCTCGATCCGTTGAGCGCCAGCGGATTCGACGAGCTGGTCCGTCGCCTGCAGGGACTGCTTGGTCTGACGGTGCTGGTGATCACTCACGATCTCGACTTTCTCTGGGGCGTCGCCGACCGGGTCGCGTTCCTGGTCGCGGGAAGCGTAGTCGGAATCGGGACGATGGACGAGCTCTCACGCTCCGAGGAGCCGCTCGTCCGCGAGTACTTCCGCGGGCCCAGGGGCCGCGCCGCGAAGGAGAAGCGATGGAATCCAGAGTGAATCGAGGCCTGGTAGGGCTGTTTGTGCTGGTGCTGTCGGCGGGGGGGATCGCTGCACTGCTCTGGATTGGGTCGGGTCAGTCCTCGAGGAAGGCCTACGACACGTACGTCACCTACTTCTCCGAGTCCGTGGCGGGCCTCGACATCCGCGCCCCGGTGAAGCTCCGCGGCGTCCAGGTCGGCACGGTGCAGAAGATCACGATCGATCCGGAGGATCCCGCCCGCGTGCGGGTGGTTCTTTCGATCGAGAGGGGCATTCCGGTAAAGGAGGACACCTTCGCGGTGTTGCAGACGCAGGGCCTCACCGGGATCGGATTCGTCGAGCTCGACGGCGGCAGTCGGTCGGCTGAGGCGCTCCGTGCCCGCCCGGGTGAGGCGTTCCCAGCGATCGAGACACGGCCGTCACTCCTGGCGCGGGTCGACCTGGCCGCGGCCTCGCTCGCCAGCGGTCTCGACCGCGTCACCACGAGCCTGAACGAGACGCTCGATCCCGAAACGCGCCAGGCGTTCCGGAGCAGCGCGGCTGACCTCGCCCGAATTCTCCATACCCTGGCGCAACGGTCGCGTGACCTCGACGCAGCGACGGTGGCGGCCGCGGAGATGGCCCGAAACGGCGCGAGGGCCAGCGCGGCGCTCCCGGAGCTCGTCGAACGTGTCGGTCGGACCGCAGACGCCGTTGAGCGGATGGGGAACGAGTTCGCGGAGACAGCAATCACCGCACGCGCAGCCGTGCAAGAGGCCCGAGGCACGATCGGGCAAGTCGGCGAAGGAGTGGGGCGTTTCAACGCCGAGGTCGTTCCGGACGTGCGCCGCCTCGTCGCCGACCTCCGCGACGCGAGCGCCTCGCTTGGGCGGGTCACGGCGGAGCTCGAACGCGACCCGGGCGCGCTCGTCTCCGGACGACCCCAGCCCGCGCCCGGGCCGGGAGAGTGAACATGACGCGCCGGATGCTGCTGCTGCCCCTCGCGGCTCTCGCCGCCACCTCCCTGGCCTGTCTTCCTGCGGGCCTGAAGGCGACCGCGCCCGATCTGTATGCGCTCGACCCAGCCATCTCACGAGGCGAGGATGTCGGGGACCGAGTGCCAACGCCCATCGTCGTCGCCACCGCACGCGCGGTCCCCGGGCTCGACGGCCGCGGGATGGTTTACGTGCAGCGCGAGCACGAGGTCCGCTACTTCGCTCGCAGCGCGTGGGTGGACTCGCCAGCGCGCATGTTCGCGCCGCTGCTGGCACGCGCGCTGGAAGCGAACAGCGCCTTCCACGTTGTGAGGGATACCGCGACTGAAGCGCCCGCGCGCCTCCGCCTCGAGACCGATATCTTGCGGCTCCAACAGGAGTTCACGATTCGGCCGAGCCTCGTCCGCCTCGTGGTCCGCATCAGGCTCGTCGACGCGGTGGCGCGCCGTATCCTCGGCGAGCGAGAGATCGAGGTCGTGGAGCCAGCGCCGACCGACGATCCGTACGGCGGCGTAGTCGCGGCGAACGTCGCCGCAGCGCGCGCCGTTTCGGAAGTCGCGGCATCCTGCGCGACCTGGGCGCGCGGCACGTCACCTGCGACCGCCGTGCATGCGGCGTCGCTATAGATAGCCGAGGGATCGGCTTGTCGGGCGCGCCGTCGCTCAGACGAAGCGCTTCCGGTGCCCGACAGGTGACTCCTCGGTCCCCCGATTGGACGCCCGGTAGAACGCGACTGGGTCGGCGAATTGGAGGCGGTACGCAATCTCGGTCATGCCGACGTTCGCGTCCGCGAGGTATACGACAACGCCCCGAAATCAGGACGAGATTTCGGGGCCAAATTGGTGACCCGTACGGGACTTGAACCCCCGCGGTCAAGGATTCTCGGGGGTTGAGGGATCGCCCGACGCGTCCGGAGAGGGCGAGAGCGAGCCTCCAAACTAGTCCCGACGCGTCGGCACTAGGTCCGACGCGCTCCCCAGCGCCGTCCCCTCTTTCCTCGAAACCTGCGCCTGGCTCACCTCCGAGGCGGCTACCCAGGGCGACTTCGCCGCGCACGCATACTGATCGACAAGGCCGCCCGTGTCGCCCAGCTACGAGAGGTCGCGTCGTGAAGCCCGGCGACCACAACGTCGACGTCGCCGAACCCGATGACGCCCTCCGCCTCCGTAGACGTCGCGGAGCCGGCCGCCAGACCGACCGGGCTTGGGGCGGCCACGCCCGTACCGGACCTCGATCGGCGTCCCGACCACGGTCGCGGACCTCTCGGAGGGCCCCTTGCGTGAGTGCCAAGCCCTCGCCGCGAGAGAGCTCGACCCTGGTCGACCGGGCGGACAAGGGCCCCCACGCCCCGCGGCCTCCTGCGCCCGTTGCGGCGCTCCGCTCCCACCGACGAAGCGCGGCGGCCCCCGCCGCGATGCCCGCTACTGCGGTCCGGCTTGCCGGTCGGCGTCCACACGGGAAGCGCGGGCGGCCGCCCGCGAAGACTTGACCGTCGCTCTCAAGCTTCTATCCCGGGCGCTTGAAGACGCTCGGGCTACACCCTGCACGGCCGCGCCGGCGGCCGAGGAAGTCGCCATGTCCGGCGTACCCGAAGACCTGATGCCCATCACGGCCGCCGCGAGGGCGGCTGGCGTTCCCGAAACGATCCCTATTCGCGCAGTGGAGAAGGGCCGGATCCCCACCACGAAGCGCGAGGGCGTCACGCTCGTAGACCTGCCGGATGTCCGGGCGTGGGCCGAGCGCCGCGCTGCCGCCGAGTTGGCGGTTGTGGGCGCTAGGGCCGCGCTTGCCGCTGCCCCTGCCGGCAGCGCCTGCCGCGCTGGCAGCGGTTGGCAGTCGGTACGGACGGGATCCCTCCCCCGCGGACGGGGTGCTCGCGGCTGATGTGTTCGACGCGTTCGAGGCCGGAAAGACCCCCACGCAGGTAGTCCAGGAGTACGAGTTGGTCCCAAGGCTCGTCGCCGACCTCTACCGGCAGTTCCTGGAGCTACGAGCTGCCGCCGGCCCGCGTGGGCCGACGGTCAGTGACCGGCTTGTCCTCCTGGAGCAGGGCATGGCGCAGCTCCGTGCCGCGCACGACGAACTAGCATTCACGGTCCCGTTCACTTACCCGCAGCCCACTTTGTTTGCGCGAAATGCTCGGCTAGGGGGAAGATGGCGGTGCCGATCCTCTGTGCTGACCCGGGACCGTGGAAACGGGCCTCACCCCTCCCGCGCCTTGCTCCTTTGGACTCCATCTCAATGACAACAACGTCTGCCGATCTCGAACTGGATGCAGCGGAACGAGACCACGTTCGCCGCGCGCTCTCTGTGTTGCGGACCAAGAACGCGATCGGGGTGGCCTGGTTCCGGCTCCTGGCGCGCAGCCTACTATTCGCCATATACGGCGGCGCCTGGGTCCGGGGCTCGCCCACCACGCTGGCGGCCAGTTTGGGCACAGCCCTTAACGGTGTGGCCCTGGCGATCGCCATTCCGGTGCTCGTCCTGCTCGTGCTACGCCCAGCGCACTGGGTGGCCTTCGCCGGTGCGGCTTCCGATGTCGTGCTCGTGGGCCTGGAGGCGTTCTTCGTCGTTCAAGGCGCTCAGGTAGACCCAGCCCATACCACTGCGCTCTACGCGGCCGGCTTTCAGGTGGTGCTGCTCTTCAGCGCGCTCACCTGCGCAGCGAGGCACCTGGCGATTCTGTCCGGGGCCGCATGGGTCGCCTCGCTGGGGCTCGCCATCTACGGTGGTCTTTCCATTGCAGACGCGCTGGTCCTTCTCGTGATCGTCGGGGTGTTCGGGGCGACCATCTCGATGGTCGGCTCGAGATTCGTCTTCCTCGCAGCCCGTGCGGCCGCGGAAGCGCGATCGGCTAGGGAGGCACGCCGCCACGGCTTGGAGATGCTCGAAGCCAACAAGGCGCTCCGCGCCGTCCAGGCCGAGGCCGAGGCTCTCTCGGCAGTCATCGTACACGACCTCCGCAACCCACTCGCGTCGATCTGGGCCAACCTGGAGGAGGTGCGCGATACCTTGCCCTCATCCAACACCAACGGGCGCGAGGCGATCGACTCTGCCGTTGAAGAGCTTCGTCGCGTGAGCGATATGACGGGCGATCTGCTCCTCGTCACTCGCCTGGAGAACCGACCCACTCTTCCCACCTCGACGGTGTCCGTGGATGAGCTTTTCAGGGACCTAGAACGAGCATTCGCTCCACTGGTGCGCCGCGCTGGCGCGAGCTTCGAATGGCGACGAACAGGCGACGCGCCTGCCAAAGTGCCAGCCGATCCACAGTTGATCCGCCGCGTTTTCGACAATCTGCTAACGAACGCGGCTCGCCATGTCGGCAAGGGCGACCGGGTCGAGGTCATTGCCGAACGCGACGGCGACCGGCTTCGCCTCGCTGTTCGGAATTCCGGGCCCCCGGTGCCCTCGGAGACCCGGGCTCGCCTCTTCGAGAAGCACGCAACGAGTCGAGGGCGTGGCTGGGCCAACGTGGGGCTGGGCTTATACATGTGCCGCCTTGTCGCGGAGCAACACGGTGGCTCGATCGCTCTCGTGGACCGGCCGGGTTGGAACGTTTCCTTCGAGGTGACACTCCCCGTGGTTCCCGGTTTGGGAAGTCCGTAGCACCTGGCTCTCGCGCCTCCGCCTGGGCGATGGGAATGCACCGCCACCTTTCCTGAGATGCCTCGTTGATCGATCTGGGTACGGCTGAGATTCCGAGAACGACCGGAAACTGAAGCGGCCGGCGTCCGCGATCTCTGCACCTCGATCCGGTGGGCCAAGTACCTTCCGGCGAAGCGGGACAAGGTGAAGGGACTCCGGCAGCGCAGCTTCGACCTCGCTCAGGTCGTGACCCTCACCGTGGACACGCGATCCCCGAGGACCGCCGGATGCTGTACTTGCTCCGGTTCATCGGGGGTCGCCTGCGCCCGAGCTCAGAGGCGAACCTGCGGTGGAGGGACCTCGACCGCACTACCCAACCCCTCTGGCGCCTCACCGTCTCGAGCGCCTTCGACAGCCAGGCGAAGGCGGAGAAGCCTACGACCAAGACAGGTGTCGACTACGTCGTCCCGGTCCACCCGGTGTTGCGTGGCGCGCTTGAGGGTTGGTGGGCGGAGGGATGGGAGCGCTTCATCGGCCGGAAGCCCATACCAGACGACTTGATCGTGCCCCGCCAGGACGGGACGCAGCGGCGCGTGAACGTGAGCCTCGAACCGTTCTACGCCGACTTCGCGGTCGGGCTGCCGCGCCGGAGGCAGTACGGGAACCGGGCCGCCTTTCGGAACCTTTGCCTGCGGGCAGGCGCGAGCCCTTTCCACGTCGACCTCATCACCCAACCGCGGCGGAACTCTACGACCGGCTCGAAGACCAGTGGGGGGGGCTGTGCGCGGCCGTCCTGCGTATCGAAGCCAGACCAGAGCCTGGGACATCACTGGCAGTGCTGTGCCCGCACAGTTTGACCGCACAGGTATGGGAAAACCCCCTGCAACTGGACGGGGTTGCAGGGGGCAATGGGTGTGACCCGTACGGGACTTGAACCCATGTTTTCGGCGTGAGAGGCCGACGTCCTAACCGCTAGACTAACGGGCCACTTCCTCTCTTTCTCCTGTCACCCCATCGGCCGGGCAGTCGGACTTCGGGGCGGTCGAGTTGGCTGGGGAACTAGGACTCGAACCTAGATAGCCAGATCCAGAGTCGGAGTCAACGCAAGAGATTCAGGCACTTACGGCCGCAGGTGCGTCTGTGTCGTTGTCAGGATTCCCCGTGCTTGCGCGACCCTCTTGCACACTGTCGCCACACTCCGCGTCGACCGCCTCGACGAGCGGGACCGCCCATGCGCTCCACCTACCGAGCTCACCCAGCACGAGCTTTTTCCCCCCGGGCGTAGGACCCGAGCCAGTTCCCTCGCGACCCGCTCCGGCTCGCCCACGAAGCACAGCACCGCGACTGCGAACACGACGTCGAACCGTTGCGCTGGAAATGGCAGGACGATGGTGTCACCAACGTGCAGACGACGACAACACCCTCGGCGGTAGCCCGATCGCGAGCGGCGTCGACTGCGGGGGCGGATCGGTCTATCGCGGTGACGTGGGCTCCCACTCGTGCAGCGGCGAGCGCAAAGGTACCGTCACCGCATCCGACATCGAGCACGTCGAGCCCACCGAGGGGCCCAGCGAGCTCGAGCACGGCGGAGCGCTCGAGCTGCTCGGTGACGGCTCCGAGCGCGGTCGCACGCCATGACGCGTACGCGAGCGGCGTCGTGCCCATGTTCATCGGGACGAGGCGGCGACCTTGAGGCCATGTGATGCCCAGTCGAGAACCCCGTCCTCCAGGCGAATTGCTCTGAAGCCGTGCTCGCGTAGCAACTTCACCGCTTCGACCGCGAGCACGCAGTACGGCCCCCGGCAGTAGGCAACCACCTCACGTCGCTTGGGGAGGTTCGCGAGCCGCTTGGCGAGTGCGGGGAGCGGAACCGAGAGCGCACCCGGGATGTGGCCCGCCGCGTACTCCTCCTCGGGGCGAACGTCGAGCAAGGTCACTTGGCCGGCTCGAACCCGAGCACGCAGATCCTCGGCGTCCACGGCGTCGAGCTGTGCGTTCTCGGCCAGGAAGGTCCGGGTGACCCTCCCGACCTCTGCCAGGCGCTCCTCTGCCACCTTGCGTGTCGCGAGCAATAGCTGGGCGACCGAAGGATCCGAGAGCCGATAGGTGACGAAGAGTCCCTCCTTGGTCGACTCGACGAGACCAGCTCCGCGGAGAACCTGGAGATGTGCTGACGTGTTCGCCAGCGTCATGTCGCCAAGCTTCGAGAGCGCTTCGACGGTCCTGGGGCCTTGGGCGAGCAGATCGACAAGCTCGAACCGGTGGGGGCTGGAGAGAGCCTTCGCGACACGGGCGAACTGGTCATAGATGGCGTTCTTGAATCGGCGGCCTGAGGTCGGCACAGAAAAGCCCCCATAGTCTCTCGAGTCCTCGACTGCGTCGTGGTGAGCATGAGAAGCAACGGCTAAGAGCGGCGGGCTCTGGCTCCTTGAATACCGAGGCGCCACCTCCCTCGTACCGGGCGATGCCCGATCCGTCTGCATGCGGCCCCAACCCACCGTCGCGGGCGCCGAGCGCCTCGAGGTACGCGTCCGCTGGGCACGGCTTGCGCGCGCTCATTCCGAAGAGCCCGCACATCGTCCACCTCCTCGGCCTGCGTGCATCAAAACACGATGACCTTGTCCGCAGAGATCGAGAGCTGGGTGAGCTCATCGAGTGTGCTGCGCTTCGCGCCCTCCGTCATCTCAGCTTCTTTGAGGCCGCGTGCGTCCATGCAGCTGCCGCACAGAAGGACGCGGCCGCGCCTCAGCACCGGCTTCAACATCCGCTCCAGGTTGTAGTAACCATTGGGAGTCGTCTGGCCAGCCTTGGCGCAGGCGACGGCGTCGCCCATGAGGAACATGTCCACCTGGGCGTCCTCGTGCTTCGTCACGAGGTTCCCGGCGAGGCGCAGGCCGTTGTAGCTGCGCTCCGTGCCATACGGTGGATCGTTCAACACGATCAGGAGCTTCATGCGGTCCTCCTCGAAGAAGAGACGGCCCGAATCTCAGGTCACGTACCTCGACGCGGTCTCCAGCGGGACGGCGTTGGCGCTGGGGGCCGCCCTTCTCGCTTCCGCACCCCTGGGAGGCGCATGGCCTTCCGCGAGCTTGCGGGCGCAGCCGATTGTTCAATAATTCGTTTGAATACTATAGGAGGTGGAGATGATCTTCAAGCCTTTCGAGACCGCCAGCTCGCGAGAGGACCTCCCAGAAGAGGCGGTCCCCAACCCCAAGTCGCACGCGTCGAACTCCGGGGGTTCCGGATCAGGGGGTGGCGACCTTCTGCCCCAGCGCACAGGTTCTCAAGAGCGACTTCGGGCTGAGTCCCGAACAGCGACCATCGTCCCGAGTCCTGGATCCGACGCGCGCAAGGTCTTGCCCTTGCCGTGACCCGTCGATGGGGGGCCGAGCCGGGTCGGCACCGATGTGAAGCCCCCGGTCGAGCTCACGCCACGTACCTGATCTCACGCGCCATGCCCATGTCCATGTGGTAGGCGTTGTGGCAATGGAAGAACCACCGTCCTAGGTTCTCAGTAGCGGCCCAGCGTGCGATCTCAAGCTACCTTCCGCGTTCCGCGCGGTCCCGCAGCCAAAGCTGCGCCTCACGCGGTAAGGCCCGCTTGACAAGACAGGCTATAGACAAGTATGTTGTCATCATGACTAGACGGTTGACAAGCTGGCCAGCCTCGGACGCGGACGAGCTCTACGCTGTGATCAGGGAAGTGCGGCGGCTATTTCACCGCCTCGCAAACGCTACGCACCTTCTCCACCAGGACCTCGGGGTGTCGACTGCTCAGCGAGCCATCCTGGAGGAGCTCGCCGATACCGGCGATCGGTCGGTCCCGGATCTGGCACGAAGAAAAGGCGTGTCCCGACAGCACGTTCAAGTCGTCGCGAACGAGCTCGAGTCGGCCGGTCTGGTCGAAGGGGTTCCCAACCCCGCGCACCAGCGGTCGCCGCTCCTTCGCCCAACACAGGCTGGCCAGCGCACCTTCGACGAGATGCGTTCCCGCGAAAACCGCCTGTTGGAGGCGGTCGTGATGAAGCTGACCTCGCCACACCTACCCCGAGTCGCCCACACCCTGCGAGAGATCGGCGATGCGGTTGAGTCGTGTGTCGACGCATCGCTCGGCCCCGAGAAAGGCGGCCGCTCCACAAGGAGCCGGCGTCGATCGGTGCCCAGTGCTTCCGGTCGATGAATGGAACCGAGTATGCCTTGTACTACCTCCGCACCTCCAAAAGCTGCTCCCAAGAGCGCCTGTGCTTCTCCCGGGAGCGCGTCGATGCCGGGACCTCCCATGCTTCTGCTGCTCGCCATCATCTCGATGGTACTCCTGGGCTTGCTCCTCCCGGGTGTCCGGCTGGTTGCTTCAGCCTGGCGGTTTCTCGCGCTCCCGCCGCTCGCCGCGGGGATCGCACTGAACCTGCTCGCCGACCGCGCCTTCAAGGTGGTCAAGACTACGGTGAAGCCTCTCTTGCCCTCGACCTCCCTCGTGACCGATGGGGTGTTTTGCCTGACCAGGAATCCCATGTACCTGGGGTTCGTGCTCCTGCTCATCGCGCTCTGGCTTGTGCTGGGATCCCTGACTCCGGGGATCGCTGTGGTGCTCTTCGCCCTGCTCATCGGCCGCTACTTCGTCCGTCCAGAGGAGGAGAAGCTCGCCGCGACCTTCGGTGACGCCTACCGGAGCTACCGGGCGAAGGTGCGTCGCTGGATCTGATCCAGAGAATCGTTGAGGGGCAGACCTGATCTCCGCTCGGGCCAGGTTGAGCTCCGCCAGCGCCGCCTTTAAGGAGGGCATTGCAAAGTACAAGGACATCGAGATCGTCTTTGAAAGACCCGACAAACGATGACCTGCAAACCGCGGTTGACCTGATGGAAACAAGCGCTTCACCCCCCTAACCCGGCTAGTCCAGGCAAGGGCGCCGGACCTGGAGGCACGGAGCTGGCTGCTCTTCGGCTCAACGGGCTGCACGAGCTGGCGGGCGCGTTGGAGCGCACCCTGCACCGCCCGCTTCGCCGCTCCTCCTCCCGGGTCCAGCGTTTGGCGGCGGCAGCTACTCGTTGGTTACTTCCCATCAGCCGCATCCCCCCTTCACGACGGACCTCACTTGCGGCTTCACGGTTCGTTTGTATGGGTGATCGGGCCAGCGGAACTCGCCACCTCCTCCTCCCCGCGAGGCCAGCGCGCCGCAGGGGAACTCAAACGCTCGCGAGCGCGGTAGCTCGGGCCAGGCCGAAGGGAGGCGATCCCCGGTTGCGAAGGCGAAGCGGTACCCGAGCGCTCCGTCGACCGGCGACGGCTCTCGCGTCGCAACGCAGTCCGGGATGGGGTAGAGCTCGAGCCAGCGGTTGACCCCGCCTTCTAGGACGTAGACATTCGTGACGCCAAGGCTCCGCAGCGCCTTCCACGCCTCGAGCGCCGGGCCCTCTCCGTTGTCGGCGAGGATCGTGATCGTGCTCGGCGGCTCATCCAGGAACCGGCGAAGCTCGGCGGGGCGAACGAGAGCCCCAGAGGCGACCCTTCGCGCGCCGCCCACGTGGAAGAGGTTGAAATCGTGCTCGTCGCGGAGGTCCACAACATCAACGCGCAAGGCGGTGTCCTTTCGCAGCGCCACCACCTCGGCTGGCGAGGCGAAGACCGCTCGATCGGCCACTTCCTCTTGGACTGCGGGAGGAAGCCAGTGCCACCGCTGCTCTGGGCTCGGGTCGCCGCGGAACGTGAGCAAAAGGGCCGGGGCGAGCAGGGCCCCGGCGCCCGCCCAGGCGAGTCGGCGTCGCCCCTGGATTTGGGGCCGAGTCGGTCCGAAGCGACGCTCCAGAGCCTCGGCCGCGACAAACGCGGCCAGAGCCATGAGCACCACAAGCAGCACGGTGAGTCCGGTGGAGAGGCCCAGCCACTCCGGGAGGGTGAAGCGGCCGAGGTTCCCGGCGAGCCAGAAGGGCTCGAACGAGCCCACGCTCTCGCCGAACAGGAACACGCCCACGAGCCCGCCGAGGACGAAGAGCATCCCGTCCACCTTGAGCGTCGCCGCCGAAACGAGCGAGGTGCCGGGGCAGAAACCGCCGACGACGAATCCCACGCCCATGATGAGGCCGCCCAAGACTTCCGAGGGCAGGAAGGTCGGGTTCACGAACACCCGGCTCATGTCGAGGAAACCGAACCCGGATGCGAGCGCGATGAGCACAGCTGCGACCACGATGGCGGTGAACATCACCTTCAGGACCGTCATCTCCGAGAGGTAGAACTGCGCCGCGAGCTTGCGGGTGTCCCCGAAGCCAGCCAGCTCCAACGCGGCGCCGAATCCGAAACCGATGGCGCCGAAAATGAGCGCGTAGCCCACGGTTCCCGAGAACGCATTCACGTCAAAGGGTGCCATCTCGCGCCTCCCCTCATGTCAGGTCCAGAGCCGCCGCAGAAACCACGCGACCGCATAGCCGCCGCCGAACACGGCGAACATGAAGGCCCAGCTCCCCACCGAAAGCACCGCACCGCCCGAGAGCGCCTGGCCGGAGGTGCAGCCCCGCGCCATCCGTGCCCCGTAGGCCATGATCACTCCACCTGCGAAGGCCAGTGCCAGCCGGGCACCGTTCGAGACCCGCGGACCCTTGCGGATCTCCAGCCGCGTTCGCCGGTTCAAGAGGCCGGAGATGAGCCCGCCCAAGACGGTTCCCACGAGCATGTACACACCGGAGTTGTCCCAAGAATTGCGTTGCCCGCCCGCCATGTCGGCGAGGTAAGCCACTCGGTCCACATGGCCGGGAACGAACCACTTCTCGACGCCGGCCTGGATGTGGGAGAGCGCGCCGGAGGCACCCAGCCCACCGCCGGTGATGAAGAAGGCCAAGAAGAGCACGACGCCGAGCAGCGCGCCGGCGAGGTAGGGGTTCAGGTAAGGACGCGGTGCCGAGATAGTTGCCATGGCTCAGGCTCCTTGGGGCTCGCTGGGATCGGGCTCGACCATCTGGTACCCGGTGATCATGCCCTTGAGGTGCTCGCCGAGCGTCCGCCCAGTTGAAACGAGGTAGACGTGGAGAGTGAAAAAGGACAGGAACAGCCAGCCGCCCAGATTATGCAGGGGCGCCATCACCGAAAGCCCGCCGAGCGCAGCGGCGACCGAGGTCCAATGGCCGACCGCCCAGATGCCCGCGCCGGTGGCGATCTGCAGCGGAAAAAGGAGGTTCAAGAGCACCAGATAGCTGATCTGCTGCAAAGGATTGAGCTTCTGGCCCGGCGGCTGGCCAGGGTGCGGTCCGCCGCGGAAGATCCCGCGCGTTTGGTACTCGAGGTGCTCGAGGACGCGGGCCAGGAGCCCGTGCGGTGTCGGGATGAAGGTCCGGATCGTAGCGGTGGCCACGTGATAGAAGAGGGAGAGCGATGCGTTCACGATGAGCACCACCGCGAAGGCGTTGTGCAAGGATACCGTGGTTGCCAGCCCGAACGGCGCGCGCATGCCGGCGTGGATTTCTAGCCCGGTCAGGACAAGGACGAGGCCCGAGATCGCCATGGTCCAGTGCCAGAGCCGCTCGTAGCGGCCAAAGGCGTAGACCGGCTCGAGCCGGACAGCCGAGGCAGCTCCCGGCCTTCGCCGCCTAAGCGCCAGGCGCACGGCGCCGTGGATGACAACGCCAGCGAAGACGAGGGCAAAGATGGCGAAGCCGGCGGCATTCGTTGCGGCTTGCCGCGAGCGGCCCAGCACGTGGAGCCCGCCGGGGAGAGCATCCGGGTCGCGGCGGAATACGAGCCCGCCGCCCGCCGCCGGGCCGACCGTACCGGTCAGTTCGACACGCGTTCCCCCGTCGGGTGGCCTCGGGGGCAGCCCGCCCGGGACATAGGCGGCCAGCGCGTAGTCGCCGGAGAGGCGCGAGTCCTCGCCATGGCAGGCGCCGCAGTCGCGGAGGGCGTTGTCCCGGCCGGCCAGGCCGTGAGCCAGCGGGTGCACCTCCATGACCCCGTCGATGTGGGGATCGAGGACGCCGAGCTCCCGAAGCCTGGCCTCGACCGCGGCCACCTTGGACGGCGCGTCCAGGCGGAGCTCGGCTTCGGAGAGCGTTCCATCCCCGTTCACGTCGAGCGCCCTCAACACCTGCGGGGTCCAGCGACCCTCGTCCCGGAAGGCGCGGACCACGGTCGCAAACGGGATTTCCGCCCGGTCTGCGCCCGAAACCCAACGCCAACGGCTAACCACGTTCACCGGAGCGAGCCTTCGCACGCCGTCAGATTCGGTGCGGAAGACGAAGAGCGGCCTGAGCGGCCGGATGGGAGCCGCGTTGAGCGGCTCGCCCGGCCGGCGCTCCACGTTGCGCCACCTGATGACCGGCGTCCCGGCGGCGGTGGAGACGGTGGCATCGATCATCTCGGCGGTGGGCGCCATGGGACCGGGGGCGTGGCAGGCGGTACAGGAGAGCACCTGCATGTGGCGCTCGCGGTAGGGCAAGAAATCGTGAACGGAGAGCGCCGCGTGGCAGCTCCGGCACCCAGCCTTCGCCAGCTCGTGATCGGGGCGGAGCAAGAAGTCGGCGGTGCTCGGTCGGCGCGGGTCGCTGGTCAGGTAACGGAGCGTGGTTTCCTTGAGATCGCCGTGTCGGGGATCGTTGCGGGCGTAGTGGCAAGCCACGCAGTCGACGAGCTTGGCCGCGTGCGCGTCCCATGGGGCATGGAGGCCGGCCTTCCCCTGCAGGTTCATGAAAGAGTCACTCATGCGTTGCGGCGCGAAGACTGCTCCCCCGCCCCGCGTCAGGGTAAAGCTCTTGCCCGTCTCGGGGAGCGCCTCGAAGTCTCTGGGAATGACCACGGGGGCAGCGCCGTCGGAGATGACCCCGTGACAGGTGGCACAGTTGGCGGTTTGGGGCCGCCCGATGCGCGCGTCCTCGCGGCGGAGCTTGCCGCCCTCAAGGTGGCTCACGTCGAGGCGGCCGCCATCCACGTGGCACTCAAGGCAGGTCGCCTGTGCGCGGGCGAGCCCATGCTCTCCATGCTCGCCGTGGGAGGCGATGAAACGGGCATCGTGGCAGGCGCCGCAGGTGGCATCCGCGGACACGTCCTCGCTCCGGACGACGAGCTTCCCGGCCGCGTCGAGCGGAGCGAAAAGGGGATGCATTGGATTCACCTGCTGCTGGGCCAGGCCTTCGGCCGGGCCGGCGGCGAGGAGGGTCAGCAGGGCCAGTCGGATCGCGATTGTCACTTGCGCCCTCCGATCTGGATGGGATCGCCGGTGTAGCCCAGTGCCTTCCAGTCAAGCCGGCCGCCGGCGCCGTGGCAGTCTGTACAGCCGAGCGTTTGTTCCTTCGGAACAACCATGTGCGAGAGCGGCCAGTACATTTCGGTGCTTGTGAACCCGTACTTTCCGCTATACGGGAGCCCCGCGGCCTTGGCCCCCAGGCGGAAGGCGCTGTCCCAGTCGAAGGTGGTCCAGTACCCCCCTGGTCCACCGGTCACGGGTGGCAGCAGCATCCGGGTCCCCAGGTCGTACGGCTGCCGCGCGCGGTGAATCTTGAAGGGCCAGATCTTCGCTGCTGGCTCGCTCATGGAGCCACGCGGCAGGTTGATGGGGGTGACCTTGTCTGGGTCGATGCGGTCGCCCAGGAGGTACCGGTTCACGGTCATGTCAAACCAGCGATACTCAGGGACCACGTCCTGCTCGTAGGCGAACTCGCCCTTGATCTTCAGGTAGTGATGCGGGTCCTCGGGACGAGAAGAGTCGCCCGCCTTGCTCCAGTCCCAGGTGGCCTTGGTGGGGAGCGTCCTGGCGTAGGAGGGGATATGGCATGTCTGGCAAGCAAGCGACTTGAGGTGCGCCTGGATGCGCTCGTCCCGGTGCTCGCGCCCGTCGTGGCAGTCTGTGCACGCCACCCCGTGCGCGTCTTCGACGCTCACCGAGAATGCCCGGCCGCGCAGCTCGTGGTTCGGCCCGCCGTGGCAGTCCACGCACAGGAACCCATGCTTTCCCATGTGAACGTCTTCGTCCGAGGCTGGGTGCTCCAGTGAGGAGTCAAGGTCGCCATGCTTCACCGCCTGACCACCGCCGCCGTAGGCATGGCAGGTGAGGCAGTTGTCGCGCCCGGGCGTCCCCACCGAACGCGCTGCGGCGACGAGGTCCACTCCCTTCTCCGGCAACCCGGCTTCTCCCTTCACGTAGCCGCTCCCGTGCTCGTGGCAGACCAGGCAGTCCACGTTCTCGGCCCGGCCGAAGTCGAAGCTGCCGTCCTTCCACCCGTAACCCACGTGGCACTTGGTACAGGCCCTCTCGTTGCCGATGGTCGAAATGCAGAAGTTGTTGATGAGGTTCTTCTTGCCCACCTGGATCTTGCCCGCGTGGCCGGCTACCTCGACCTCCCCACCGAGCCAGGTGAAATGGGCGGTCTTCATCACCGCGGCCGCGCCCGGGTGGCAGCCGAGGCAGGTGCGGGTCACGTCCTCGGGAGTCGCGAACGGCCCGCTGATCACGGCGGCGTGATCGAAGTGGGGCCGAATGGGCTTCTCGAAGCGGGAGGTGCGCCGGGGATCGGCGCGGGCGCTGAAGACACAAAGCGCAACCATCGCGATCCCTGCGCCGCCGAGAAGAGGCGCGATCCCCGCGCGCCAGTTCTGTATCCGGTTCGACATGCGCTCCCTCGGAGAGAACGTGGGTTCGAGCGTTCTGGACTCGGGCTTGAGCTTTCCAGCCGCTCTGACTGCCCGTCTCGTGGTGCGTGCGGAACGGGCAGTCACCGTTTGCCGCAGCCTGGAACGGCCTGCCGATTCCCCCGGGCTAGAACTTGAACGTGGCGCCTAGGTCCACCTGGTACTGCGACATCTGGGTCGAGTAGGAGGCGATGAGCTGGCCCCCCGGCGGCGGTGCCGCGTTGGCGCCGGAGATCTTGGCGGTGGGCGAGTACATGCCGGTGAGGAGGACGTCGATCGCCTGGGTCACGGCGTAGCCCGCGCCTGCGGTGAAGTGGTTCTCCGCCACGGCCGGGAAGACCAGGTTCTCGAATGCTCGGTTGGGATCGAGCGGCATCTTCCCGTAGTCCCAGCCAGCCCTCAAAGCGAGTGCCTTCGTGGCCGCGTACTGCGCCCCCACTTTCACCACCCACTGGTCCTTCCGGTTCATGTTGAAGGGCATGGTGGTGGGCTGGCTCTGCGAGTACTTGGGGAGGTTCGCCCCCATGGTGCTCGACCAGTTGATCCACTCGAGATCGGCGGCGACAAGGAGCGACTCCAAGGGCCGCACCGAAGCCCCAACCGTGGCCATCTGCGGCTGGTCGAACGTGAGCTTGTCCGTGCCGCCGGGAACGTTGAAGGAGAAGTCCTGGAAGTAGCTCTTGGTCTCGTAGGCGGCGCCCAGGCCGAGCATGGGCGTGGGCGTCACCTTTACGCCCACCGTGGCTCCGTAGCCGAAGGAGTTCGTCTTGCTGTGGTTCGCCTGGCCGAAGGCTTGTGCGACGTCGTACTCCATCTGCGCCAGCATGAGATTCAGGGCCACCCCCACGCTCACGGCATCGTTCACCCTATAGGCGACGCCGGGCGCGAGCCGGGCATTCATGTACGAGGTGAGCGCCTTGCTGAGGTAGATGTTGGGCGGGTAGTCGACGCCCATCCCCGAGACGGCGAAGAGACCGATGCCGGCGGAGAGTTCCTTGGAGAAGGGGTGGACGTAGGCGATGGCCGGGATGGGCGAGCCACCGCGGGTGGAATCGATGGTCTTGCCGGGGTACTGGATCACCCCCGTGGGCGGGTACGGTGCGGGCAAGGGCGCCGTCCCGGTCGCCTGGTGACTCACGGTTGGCTTGAAGTAGCCGATGTCGACGTCGAGCCTTTGGCCCACGTCGGCAATGCCGGCTGGGTTCGAGGCGAGCGCGTTGCCGTCGAGCGTCGCCCCGACTCCCACTCCGCCCATCGAGGTCTGGATAGGCCCGAAGCCGATCATCCGCATGCCGTTCGTTGCTGAGGCGCGCCCGCCAAGGAAAAGGCAAGCCACCGCGAGTGCTATGGTGAACCGCTTCATGAACCCTCCCGGCATAGGCCGACGTCGTCGGTGATTCGTAGAGGCCCCTTTCCTGGTTTCCTGGCCTCCACACGGGACATGCGTGCCGCGTGCCCACACCGATATTGTGTAAAGTCATATACTTAGCCTCGGGGAGCATGAAGCGAAGCGTCGCAACATGATACGTAGAGTGTCAAGCTGGGCAATCTGTGTCAGAATCGTTCTCCATGGAGGTTTTGCAAGAGCTGGTGAATCCACGCGAGGCCGCTTTTGCGGCGGTGAACGCCGCGTTTGGCTCGCTCGGTCGGATCTGCGTTGCCCTCGACGGCCAGTTTCGAATTCGGCACACATCCGATCGCTTGGATGAACTGCTCGGGCCGGGTGCCTCCCGACAGGTCTTCGGCGAGCCCATCGAGTCGATCCTCGGGTCTGAGCTGTTCGGCGCGCAGGGGCCTTTGAGACAGGCGCTCCTCGCCGGCGAGAAGCGCGAAGGCTGGCGCGCGCTCTTGCGGACGCACGAGGGAGAGACGCGACTGCTCTCCGTAACGGTGGCGCCTCTCCGGCACGATCCCTACGGTGTGTGTGATCCAGAGGCAGCGTACCTCCTCGTCATCCGCCCCGCAGACGAGGAGTCGACCGCAGCGACAGGGCCGGTAGCTGGCTTCGGTCTCATCGGTCGGTCGCAGGCGATGACTCGCGTCTTCCGGCTCCTCGAGGTGCTCCAACATAGCGAGGCCACGGTGCTCATCGCCGGAGAGAGCGGGACCGGCAAGGAGGTAACCGCTCGAGTCATCCATGCGCAGTCGCCGCGCCGGGAGGGTCCCTTCGTGGCCGTGAACGCGGCCGCGCTGCCGGGAGAGCTGTTGGAAAGTGAACTCTTCGGCCATGTCCGTGGTGCATTCACCGGCGCGGTGCGCGATCGGACCGGCCGCTTCGAGGCAGCTTCCGGCGGAACGCTGTTCCTCGACGAGGTGGGCGACGTTCCGCTCCACCTCCAGGTCAAGCTCTTGCGGGTGCTGCAGGAGCACACGTACGAGCGGGTCGGAGACGACGAACCCCGGAAGGCCAGCGCACGTATCATCGCCGCCACGAACCGGGACCTCCGTCGGGCCGTGTCCGAGTGTACCTTCCGCGAGGACCTCTACTACCGCTTGCGCATCTTTCCCATCGAACTCCCGCCCCTCCGGGCCCGGCGCGAAGACATCGAACCCATCGCCCGCTTGGTCCTCTCGAACGTGTGCGCTCGGACGGGGAGGGCGCTGCAGTTCTCTCCCGATTCCATGCGCGGCTTGTTCTCCTACGACTGGCCGGGAAATGTTCGAGAACTCGAGAACGCGCTCGAGTATGCGGCCACAGTGTGCCGCGGCCAGACTCTCCAGCCGGAGGACCTCCCTCCTGAGATCTTGGCTGGCCCCGCTGCGCATCTGCACGCAGGTGCCCCCACCGTCGAAAAGGCGCGTGGGCGCCGGTCCACGCAACCACCCGATGAGCGGAGCGAACTCCGCCGGGCACTCGACGAACATCGCTGGAATCGGAGCGAGACGGCAGCGGCCTTGGGACTAAGCCGGAGCACTCTGTGGCGCCGGATGCGGGCGCTGGGGCTCACTGGCTGAGTGAAGCTGGTGCTCGGACCTCCGTGGCCACCGTACGGACCTACGCTCATGCCTGTCAAGGCGGGACCGCCACCGCGGGCGGGCAATCCACGTGAGCGAAGGAGACAAAGCCCTGGACGTGCTAACCAGCCGGCGCCGGCACGCGTTCGCGACGCCCGGGGTGGAACGGGCAGGCCTCTTCCAAGCACTCGGCGTTCGCATGGCTCCACTCACAAGCGGCGCCGCGCCCCTTGAGCCGCACCCCCAACCGTTCGCGGGCAAAGCGGATGCCGCTGAGGAGCGCCAGCCAGCTGGTACGCTTGCAGCAACGGGGCCCCCCCACCTTACCGATCACGGTGAGCGCCCGCGCGGTGGCGCCGTTGGCAAGACCCCAGCCCTCCTTCGCCAGGGGCGTTGCGCCGGTGGCCAGCGAGACGAAGATCCCGACTCCCACGCCCGCGCCGCAGGCGCCCTGGAAGCCGCAGAATCCTCCCCTTACCTCGTCCGAACGGCGGCGGGCCTCCACCAAAAGATGAGCCTTCGACGCGTCGTCTCCCCTCGCGTTGCAGAAAGCCGAGAGCAACACGGCCGGCACGAGGAAATGGTGTTCCGGACCGTGAAGCTTCACGGTCGGGTGACGCATGAGGTGCGTAGCGAGCGCGATCGGGTCGGTGGAATCGCTGGTCCGGCAGACGTGCTCGATGATGTCCTTAGCAGGCGCGGCGTGACAGGCGTCGCAGACGAAATGGCTATCTCGACAGCGTACCAGGCTTCGGCCCTCGCCTCCGCAGAAGACACAGCGCACCAGCTCCGCGGCCTTTAGATACTGGAGCTCGCTGCCACAGACGAGGCAACCTCGGCTGAGCCCTGTCGTAGACGCGATCATGATTGCACCGCGGCGGCTCGGAGACCCTCAGGACCTGCGCCGCGCGATCCCTCGGACCACCGCTGCCCGGCCGCGGTGGAGCGAACCCTCGTCGAGATCGATCTCTTCCTCGCGGAGCACCTCCCACTCCAGCCCAGCGAAGTCGCAACGCACCATCTCCTCGTCGTAAAGCATATTGGCCTGCTTGGGCCCGCCGCTCGAATTCGAGAGCTGTTTTCGCGTGAAGGCTTCGAAGACTATGATCCCATCCCGAGCGAGCGCGGCAGCCGCCCGGGAGTGGACCAGCGACCGAACCGAGGGAGGGAAGTGGACGAAGATGAGTACCACGCCGTCGTAGCGGCCTTCCGCCGGCTCGTACGCGCCAAGGTCCGCGACCAAGGTGTCGATCCAAACCCCACCCCGAGCGGCCAGCTGCCGTGCCTTGGCGAGGCCCACGGCCGAGGCATCGACCGCTTCCACGACGAAGCCCCGCTTAGCGAGCCAGACGGCGTTACGACCTTCTCCTTCGCCCAGGCAGAGCACGCGGCCGCCCGGCCTGAACTGGTCCGCATGCGCCACCAACCAACGATTTGGGTCGGTTCCGTAGACGTACTCCTCACCCGCGAACCGTTCGTCCCAGCCGTTCACCAACACCTCCTCTCGGACCCGCGCAGAATTCCGAGCCTCCAAGGCGCTCAAGCGGACGACTCCCCCAGCCGATGGAAGCGAGCTCCGAGGCCAAACAGCTCGCGAACCGGCCGGCAATCGGTCTCCAGGGGCGTGCCGGTCCGGGTCCAGGCCACCGCCCCGCAGCCGCCCCCGCACACCGGCGCGAGGGCGCACCCCTGGCACCCGGCCACCGCGAGCGTGGACCTTCCGCTCCACCGGGCGATCGCGGCCTCGTCTCGCTCTTCGACAGGAAAATAGCTCCCCAGCCGATGGGCCGGGTGACCGACCGTTGCCGTGCAGCCGTAGATGCTGCCGTCCGGTCCGAAGGCCCACTCGGTCTTGGCGGCCGGGCAGGCGTCGAAGTTGGGCGCGGGGAGCTCGCCGTTCTCGGCGAGGTGCCCGATGCCGTGGAACCGCGGCCGGTGGAAGCGACGCAGCACCGGTTGCGCCTCGGCGAGCCCAAGGTACTCGGCCCAGAGCTCGACGCGGTCGAACAGCGCCCCGCGGTCCTGGCGGGCGGCGCAGCCGAAGAGCTCGTAGTTGCGGCCGACCTGAGTTTTGAACCTGGAGGAAGGAAGGCCCAACCAGCCGCGGGCCTCGGTGAAGGCCGCCAGCTCCGGCAACGCAGGGAGGTTCTCGCGGTCCGCGACCACGCGCAAATTGACCGGGACCCCGGCGGCGACGAGGCCATCGATCCCCTCCACGATCCGTTCGAAGGTGCCCTTCCCGTTCGCGTGCGGGCGGCGCCGGTCGTGGATCTCGCGCGGACCGTCTAGAGTGACCTGGACCTCCTTCACCGGGCCACCGGAAAGAGCGGGAAGGAAGGCCGCGAGGTCGTGACCGTTGGTAACGACTGCCACCTGGAGCTTCCTGGCCCGGGCGCCCTCGAGGAGGCGCCCGATCCGGTCGAGATGGGCAGGCGTGTCCCGCAGCGGCTCACCGCCGAACAGGGTGATGTACGGCTTTACTGGTGCGGGGAGATGGTGCCGGTCCACGTAGACGAAGAAGGCATCGATGATTTCCGGCCGAATGAGGCCGCCCGCCGATGGATCGAACAACTCCTGGTAGCAATAGGTGCAGGCTAAGTTACAACCAAAGCTCGGGACCACGATGAGCTGCGTGGGCGTGTGCGCGACCTCCGAGCGCCACTCGGCCAAGGCCCGCTCGAGCAGCGCGTTGTCCTCGGCCTCCCCGTCCACCACGAACCCGGCCTCGCGCAGGGCCGCCTCGGGCAGTGACGCCGGCAGTTTGCCGTCGGGCAGCGCGCGTAGCGCCTCGGCATCGGCGCCCCCGAGGAGCGCAGCCTGGCCGATGAGCGGCTGGACCAGCAGGACCTGATCGCAGCCGGGGATGTCGGCGAGGATAGCGTGGCGAGAGAGGTGCATCGTCAGCCTCGAATGCTGGAGGCGGTGCTCAGGCCCTGGCCTCGACCGTGAGGCTCCGGACCTCGACGGCACCCTTGGAGTAGGGGACGGTCCGGCGCAGGACGCGGACCCCGCGAAGACCGCAGAGGGCGATCGCGGCCAGGTACTCGTCCTCGGGGATCGCCCCGCCGTAGCAGGCGGCCCAGGCCGCCGGATCGCTCCGGACCGACTCCGGCAGCGCCGTTTCCGAGACCACGTCGGAGACCACCATCCGGCCCCCGGGGCGGAGAAGCCGCCTCACCTCGCGAAACACGGCCAGCTTGTCCAGGGCGTGATTGATAGCGCAGTTCGAGACCAAGGCGTCGGCCACGGCGTCAGGGAGCGGCACGGCGGCAAGGTCGCCGTGCACGATCCAAGCGTTGCGGTGCGCGGCCAGGCGGGCACGCGCCGCCTCGACCATCTTCGGCGAGGCGTCCACGCCCAGCGCCGCTCCGTTGGGACCGACGAGCGGCAGGGCGCGGAGAAGGTCCCCTCCGCGCCCACAGCCTAGGTCAAGCACCACTTCGCCCGCCCCAGGTGCGAGGAGCTCCAGCGCCCCGCCGCAGGAGAGGTTTGCCTCCTGCGTCGCCAGCTCGCCATAGCGGACCGCGACGGCGTCGCGGATCGAGGCCGCAGCCTCTTCTCGAACCAACTTCGGCACTTAGGCCGCCTTCTGCTGCTTCAGGTACTTCTGCGCGGCCAGCGCCGCGATCGTGCCGTCGGAGACGGCGGTGGTGATTTGCCGGAACTGCTTCGCCCGCAGGTCGCCGGCGACGTAGAGGCCGGGCACAGGCGTGGACATGTCCTCGCCCGTCTCGACGTAGCCCCACTTGTTCAGGGGGACGATCCCCTTCACAAGGTCGGCGCGCGGCACGAGGCCAATGAATACGAAGACGCCGTCTGTGGCGAGCTCGCTCCGCTCTTGGGTCTTCACGTTTTGGATGGTGACCGCTCGGAGCGCGGTCTCGCCGGAGAAGGCACGCGGCTCGGAGTCCCAGATCACCTTGATCTTGGGACTCGCCAGCGCCTCCTCGGCCGACGAGGCCTCGGCCTGGAAGTGATCGAACTGGTGGACTATGGTCACACTCTTCGCGAACTGGGTTAGGAAGAGCGATTCCTCCACCGCCGAGTTGCCGCCGCCCACGACGTGGATGTCCTTTCCCTCGAAGTAGGCGCCGTCGCAGGTCGCGCAGTAACTGATCCCGCGCCCCCGGAACCTCGACTCGCCGGGCACGCCCAACTCGCGCGGTTTGGCGCCGGTCGCCACGACGACCGCTCGGGCCTCGACCGTCTCCTCCTCGTCGAGCTCGAAGGTCTTGACCACCGCGGCTAGATCGTGACGGGTGATCTCGACCGCCCGCCGAATTGTGGCGCCGAAGCGCTCCGCCTGCGCGGCGAAGGCCTTGGCCAGCTCGGTCCCCTTGATGTCCTCCGGGAAGCCCGGGTAGTTGGACACCTTGTGGGTGGTCTTCACCTGGCCGCCCGGAACGCTCTCGTCGAGCACCAGCGTCTCGAGGCGGGCGCGGGCGGCGTAGATGGCGGCTGCGAGCCCTGCCGGCCCGGCGCCGACGATGACGAGATCGTAGCGCTCGTTCATGGCGATTCACTCCGCGGCGAGCAACGCCTCGACCTGCGCCTTGATGGCGGACCGCTTGATCTCCTCGCCTCCCATCCGCTCGCCCTGCTCCCGCCCGTGTCGGTCGAAGAAGAGGAGCGTTGGGCTTCCGGTCACGCCCAGGCTCATGGCCAGCTCGCGGCTTCCCTGGCGGAAGATCTTGATGAACCGCGCCTTGCCGGCGAGCTGCTCGGCGACCGCCTCGAACTTGGGCGCCAGCGCCGCGCAGGGCGGGCACTCCGTCGAGTAGAAGTCAAGGACCACCGGCTCGCCGGCCTCCTTCACCTCGCGGTTGAACTCGGCGGCGGTGATCTCCTTCACGTGTTCGCTCACGGCGTCCTCCGCCTTCGAAGGTGCGGGGGCCCCGAAGGGTCCCCGCGGTGCTTCAGTCGTGGCACCCCGACACGAGCCGGGAGGCCTTGGCGCAGCACTGCGCGGTCTGCTCGGGCGCGCAGCAGCCCTTCTTCACTTTGGTCAGCAACTTCATCGAACGTCCTTTCACGCGACGAGCTGCTTCTCCAGCTTCGCCTTCAACGCACGCGCCGCATCGCAGTCCTCGCACGGCGCGTCAGGCTTCAGGGCGTGCACCTGGCAGGTGGCAAGGCAGTTCGTCAACGACTGCACCAGGATGCGGAGCTCCTTCGCCGAGAGGTCGATAAGCTTTGCAGCTTCAGCAACCATGAGGACCTCCTTCGCTGCGTCATCGTACCGACCGTGCAACCCACCCGACAACGTTCTGTCGGGGTGCTGCGGCTCACCCGACCGGTTGGAGCCGCCCATGCACGGGGGGATTCATCGGATCCGGGGCCCACCTCACATTCCCGGAATCCGCGGGATCTGCTTGCGTTTCGAAGCCTTGAAGTACGCTCCCCACGCCTTCTTGGCCCAGTGGCCGACGATGGGCAGCGGGACCACCCGTTCCTTCCGGGCGTCACGGTGGACGTACGCGGCTCCGTCCCCCATGTCGAGGAGGCAGGTGATGCCGAGGTGCGGCAGGTAGCTCTCCCGCTCCGGCCACCCCTCCTCCGTCGCGCGGATGTTCGCGGCCGTGGTTCGGGCCATCACCTCGGCGAGGTGCCCCTGCTTCGCCCGCCAGTCCGGACCGAGGAGCGCTGCAGCGTCGCCTACAGCCCATACGCCTGGGAGCCCCGGCACCGCGCAGCCCTCGTCTGTCCGGATGAAACCAGCCTCGTTGACCGGCAGATCCGACGCGCGGATCACCGCGTGCCCGTCCCCCGCCGGCAGGAAGACTACCAGATCGGAGTCCAGCTTCGATTGATCCTCGAACACCACGCCGTCGGGGAGGAAGCGATCGATCTTCTTCCCGAAGTGGGTGCGGACCCCCAGCGAGCCAAACATCGCCCCGATGGCGCTGACCGCCTTCTTGCCCATCCGCTCGCCCGGGCTGGGCATGGGCGCGAAGAAGGTCAGCTCGAACGCTTCGCGGACCCCCCGCCGGCGCAGCAGGTGGTCCACGTTGAACATGAGCTCGAAGACCGGTCCGCCGCGGACGGCAGAGCTGTCCCTCGGGTTCCCGCCGAACCCCATCGCGATGCGGCCGCGCCCCTTCGCGACGAGCGCGTCGAGCGCCGCCTGTAGCCTTGACACGTTGTCCGGCTCGCCACCTAGCGTGAACGTGTGGTCCACGCCTCTGGGCTTGAGCCGATCGCCGCCCATGGCCACCACCAGGTGGTCAACACGGAGTTCCTCGCCCTTCACAACCGCAGCTCGCCGTGCAGCGGAGACCGACTCCACCGCCCCCTCGATAAACCTGAACCCGTGGCGTCGGGCCACGTCGGTGAGGTCGAGCTTCACCTGGTCGACCGACCGCTCCCTCGTCGCCACCCAAATCGACGTCGGATAGATGAACAGGTACGGACGATTGGAGATCAGGGTCACGTCGAGGCTGATCTTGCGGAGCTGGATGGCGGCCTCCAGGCCCGCGAATCCGCCGCCGAGGACGAGCGCTGTCTTCGTCATGCCGGGTGGGAGCCGCGACCGAGCGAGAGGGGTCGCGCGAACCCCGGGAGCCCTCTTGGGGGGCTCCCACCGCGAAGGGCGTGTCCGCCGCCGAGGGCTACGGCTGCTCTACCTGCAGCCTCGCGGCGAGCCGTGAAGTGCGACTGTGGCGCGCATGCCGGCGCCCTGGGTCCAAGCCGTACCCGGCCGGACCTGGCTCACGATCCGACGCCGTACCTTCAGCCCGAGCGCCATGCGCTCATGCAAGCGGCCGGTGCGACCCCTTCACCGGGGATCGTCAGCTGTGAAGCCAGGGCGGGCAAGAAGGCGCAAGGGGGCGCATCGTTCGGCGCGCTCGTGGCTCTCAATCAGCGTGAATGACTTCGACGCGAAGGCGCGCTCCTGGGACGCGGACCCCGCGAAGGTCGAGCGCGCGCGCAAGGTGGCCGAGCTCATTTCCGCGCGTGTGCCCACCCTGGCAGCAGCCCGCGTTCTCGAGATCGGTGCTGGGACCGGGCTCCTGGGCTTCGCGCTCCGGGACCCGGCAAAAGAGGTTATGCTCGCCGACAGCTCGCCCGAGATGCTGGCCGTGGCGACCGAGAGACTGCGGGCGTCGGGCGCCTGCAACGTGGCGATCGTCGGCCTCGACCTGGAGAAGGATCAGCTGCCCGCAGCCCGCTACGATGTGGTCTGCGCTCTGCTCGTCCTGCACCAGGTCCCCGATACCGACGCGCTGCTTCGCAAGCTCCACGGAGTGCTCGAGCCGGGCGGATACCTGTGCCTCTCCGATCTGGAGGTGGAAAACGCGTCCTTCCATGGGGCCGGCTTCTCCGGGCACAACGGCATTTCGCGCGAAGGGCTTCGTGACGCCATCCAGCGGGCGGGGTTCACCGACGTGCAGTTCCAGCCGGCGTTCGAGATCCGGAAACCCGTCGCCGGGACATTCCGGTCCGTGCCGGCCTTCCTGGCGACCGCCCGCCGCTCCCGTTCGGACACGCTGTGATGTCGGTGCTCGCTGTCATCGCGTTCGGCCTTCTCGTTGGCTTTCTCCTCGGCGCGCTCGGCGCCGGTGGTTCGGTCGTGACGGTCCCGATCCTGGTGTACGCGCTCCGGGAGAACGTTCAGACCGCCGCCGTCACCTCGTTGCTCATCGTTGCCACTACCGCCGCTGTCGGCGCCGCGTCCCACTTCCGAGCGGGTTCGCCGCCGGCCCCCTCGCCGCGGCATCCGCGCTGGAGCGTGCAACCACTCGCACTACCGATGATCGCGAAAAGTTGGGGTGCGCCTCGACGGTCGCCGCCCCGCCTGCGAGTGGATCGACGTGAACGCGGAATGCCTTAAGAAGGCCTGCCCCGTCTCACCAGATGTGTCGGTCAGCCGCCTGGAAGGCGCACCGACCCTCAGCACCGCCGATCGCCGTCACGGTCGTTCGCGCCGCCCGGGCGCGGAGGCATCCCTCAAGTGGGGACCCCGGCCCTCGGCAGCACGAACCGCTGCAGCACGATCCAGCCGACCACGAAGGCGGCGAGGCTCAGGAAATCGGAGAGGCTCATGAGCGCTCCGTCATTGCTTTACCTGCGAGGGCTCGGACTGGACCCACAGGTCGTATGCCCTCAGGTCATAGATGTGATCGAAGCCGTGCTCGCGGAGAGTCTTGATCGCGATCCCGGATCGGTGGCCGGTACGACAGTAGACGAGCAGCGGCGTCGAGGTCGGGCCCAACTCGGCGTACCTGCGTTCCATCTCGTCGTACGGGATGTTCACGGCGCCTGGGACGTGTCCGGCCGCGAACTCGGCCGGTGTCCGCACGTCTACGGCCTTCACCCCGGTAGCGACGAGCTTCCTCGCGGTCGCCCCGTCAACGACTTGCGGAGACTGGGAAACTGCTGCCTTCCCCTTCTCTTGCGTGGCGGCCCCAGCGGGATCGGCCGCGACTGTTACAAGAGAGAGAGCGAAGAACGCCCAGGCAGCGAGCAAGCCTTTCATGGCACCTCCTCTGCATCTGAGCCCAGCCGAGCCGGAAGGATTCGATCTTCAGCTCACATGCTGCGGAGCTGGCAAAGGGCTGGAAACTTCGAAGTGGCTACTGATGGCCATCACCGTACGCGACGCCTCCGGCGGCACGCCCACGCGCCCCCGCCGCAGGTGGCGGAGCCGCGGCCTTCCTCACGCTGGTGCGGTTCAAGGCGAATCGGCTTGCATGATGCCGGGGAGGGATGGCCCGGCCGGGGCCGCTCGTCGGTATCTAAGCCGCACCCTTCTTGAGCGGGACGGCTCCCACCGAACATGAAACCGCACGTCCATCTCGGCAGCTGGATCGGGGTGGACTCAACCGAGTGCGACCGAATCTCGGACTGGATGTCGGACTACCTCGACGGCGAACTGGAGCCCGCCGTTGCCCGGGCCGTATCCGTCCACCTTTCGCGGTGTTCGGCTTGCGCGCAGATGGCCGCCCAGCTCGCGCTCACGATCGCGGCGCTACACCAGCTGTCACCAGCCTGTGGCGTAACGCTCGGCTGGCTCCCGGGTCCGTTCCGGTGCGAGCCCGCTCGCTCGCCTGCAACTCCGCGGCGAGCCGCAGGCAACCACTCATCGGGAGGAAGACCAGGAAGCCGCTCCGAAGAATGTCGCCTGGCTCGCTCTTGCAGCAGTGCTAGTCGGTCCGGTCGCCGCCGTCGCGGCGGAACCTGAGACCTGTCCGGGCGGCTGCGACGAGGGACTGATGGCGTGTCAGGGGCACCAGGGCAGCCGCGTATTCGACCCTAAGGTCGTGACCGCGGTCCGGGGAGATGTCCTCTCAGTCTTCACCAGGGCCGCCAATCAGGTAGTTCACCTCACGCTTCTAAGGACCCCGAGAAGCTGCGGGTCGTGCTCGGACCGAGTCTCCACCTGGCGCAGCAGGTGAAGGTCGCCCGAGGCGACCGCATCGAGGAGAAGGGCTCTCGTATCACCTGGGGCGATCAGCTCGGTGTTGGTGGCGCAGGAGATCAAGGAAACGGAACGACGTCCTGCAGCGATTCGGACTGGATTCCGGCTCTGGTCGCCGTGAAACCGCGGTAGACGTCACGCCTTCTCCGCGAGGAACCGCCGCAGCGCTTGGCGCACCGAGGCCTCGATCTCTGCGGGCACAGGCGCAGCGCCGGCCTTCCGGCACAGCTTAAGCGTAAAGCGGAGGCTGTCGCAGCGAGCGCGGCAGGCAGGGCAGCCCTCCAGATGCTTCTCGAGCTGCGCGCACAAGTCCGAGTCGATCTCCCCCTCCAGGTGACGCGAGAACGCCAGCACCACGTCCTGACAGGAGGCAGTGGGCGCTGGGCCAGGCTCGGCGATGAGCGCCGGGGCGATTCGCTCCCGCACCGCAACGCGGGCGCGGTGCAGCCGGCTCTTCACCGCCTCGACGGAGAGGTCCAGGATCTCGGCGACCTCGGCCGCTGGTAGCCCCTCCACGTCGCGCAGCACCAGCACCTCGCGGTACATGGGCTCGAGCTCGCCGATGGCCTCCTCCAGCGCGATCTCCACCCGCTTGCCGTGGAGCACTTCGTCAGGGCCGCGCGACGGGTCGGGAACCTGCTCCACAACCTTGGCCGGCTTGCCCACGTCGAGCGACTCGACGCTCTCGGGCGCGAACTTCGAGCGCCGCCGGTGCTTGATGCAGAAGCTCCGCGCGATGCTGTACAGCCAGGTGGAGAGTGAAGACAGCCCGCGGAACTCGGGCAAAGTGCGCGCTGCGGCCATGAGCGTTTCCTGCAAAACGTCCTTGGCGTCCTCCTCGGCGCGGCACATACGCATCCCGAACCGGTAGATTCTGGCCTGGTGCCGCTCCAGTAAGAGCTTCAGCGCGGCACGGTCGCCGCGCTTCGCGGCCGAGATCAGGTCCTGGTCGGAATCCACCTGCTCTTCATACCCCAGCTGCGCCGGCCCAACAACGCGCGATGCCCGCTGTTCGAGCGGCGCCGGTCAGTTCGGTGCAAGCCACTCGCGCCGGAAGGAGCTACTGCCCGCGGCGGGACTCGCCAGCCAATGCGCCGGGCCAAGGCCGCCGCCTGAAGAAGGCTCGACACTGCCCAGATGACGAGTTGAGCTCTGGGCGACGTTCCCGCACCGAAGCGCTCCGCCCTGGAGGGTCCGCCCCCTCCGGGCCGAACCGTCTCATGCGAATCGGGCTCGAACGGGGAAAGGAGGCAACCTTATGATTAATGAAGGCACTCTGGACCGCACCCTTCGCGTTATCGGGGGATTGGCGATCCTCTCCCTGACGGTAATCGGCCCGCACACGCTCTGGGGCCTGGTCGGTGCCGTTCCGCTCCTTACCGGCCTGGTCGGCTTCTGCCCGCTATACCGCGTGCTCAGCATCCGTACTTGCGCCGCTCCTGCCGCCTCGGGCTCCCCATGATTGAAAGGCCAGGCGCCTCCCCAGCGCGCCGGCGCGGCCTGCCATTCCTCGCGCTGGCGATAGCCGTTGGCGCGACACTGGGTGGTCTTTACGCTCATTTCATCGGCTGCCGGACCGGCACATGCCCCATCACATCGAGCGTTCCGACCGCATCCCTCTACGGCGCCCTCGTCGGCCTGGTCGTGGGCTGGCCCGGGCGGCGGCGCGATCGCGCCGACACACTCGGCCAAACGGAGGGGCATCCTGCGCAAGAGCGTGCTCCGGCTCCACCCCAGGGCTAAGACGGCCTCGGCGCGGTTCCAGCGGTGCACCTCGAGCCGGGGGGGCCAGCGGTGCTGGCTCGCCAGCACCCACAGCGGGTTCTGCCAGGCACGCCTGGAGTGTGGCCCGCCCCCATCGCTGCGCTGCAACGCCTCGCCTGCGAGGCGTAGCGCCAAGCCGGCTCATGGGTCATGAACGCGGTGGATCCGACGCGAATGGTTCGGGCGCGCCGGCCAGGAGCTGGGGCACGAACTGCCCAGTGCGAGCCGTGGCCGGACAGCCTGGCTGCTAAAGTCAGCTTCACCCGTCCTCGTCCTCACCGCGCTCCCATCTCGGCGGCGGCAACGGTCTGGATGCCCAGCTCCCTGGCACGCTGAGGGAGCCAGGCCGCGAGCCGGTGTAGCGCCTCGATGGCCGGGTCCTCGCTGGACGAAGGCGGCCCGTCAACAAGGAGTGCGCCGCGATTCTTCGTCGTCATGGTCATCCTCTCCGCGGGGCGGGCCGGGGGGCGGCCCGAAGCGCAGCACCTTTGCGCTGGGTCCCTCACGCCTGGACCGCTCCTCCCGGCGCTTCTCGCGGACAGCCGCAGACAGCGCCACCATCAGGGCAACGAGAGCGCCCAGGATGAGGAGATCGCCAGTGATGCGCGCATCGTCTCACCGTCGGTGCAACGACGCTGTCGCGTCAACGTGGGCGGTGGAGAGGTGGGGCAACCTCGCACCCTTTGCGGCCTGCGACGCTCGGTCCGGGGTGTCTCCGGAACCTTTTTCCCAAACGCGCCGGCCGCTCCCGGCGGGTGGATGCACGGGCGGGGTACGGCACGGAGACGAAACGCAGTCCAGGCCGCCGACACCAGTCTGACCCCTGGCGCTGCCCTCTCAATAGCTGCGGCGCTGCCCGGTATGCTGCACGACACCGCTCAACATGCCCGGCGGAGCCCACTCGCGGGAGTAGCCTCGACCGCGTAGCAGGCCAGGCGGGGCTCACCGCTCGGTCGCGCCTTGCCCTGCCGGGACGAACGTACCGTCAAGGCTGCCACGCCTGAGTGCACCCGCCTTGCTGCTGGCGGATGGCGACAGCGGGGTGCTGGACTCGACCCCCGTGCACGGGCACGCCGCGCGCGTCATGAGCGGAGGTTGCCATGTTCACCTACGTCGCGCTGATGAAATTCACGGACCAGGGGTTCAAGAGCATCAAGGAGAGCCCGGCCCGCGCCCAGCAGGCGGCCGAGGGTATTAGGAAGGCGGGTGGCAAGCTGCTGAGCATGCACTACACCCAGGGTGAGTACGACATGGTGAGCGTCGTCCAGTGGCCCAGCGAGGAGGTGGGAACGGCTTTCGGACTCGCGCTCGCATCGCAGGGTAACGTCACCATGCAGACGTTGCGCGCCTTCTCGGTGGAGGAGATGTCCGACATCGTGAAGAAGATCCCCTGAGGGTTGGGCCATCCCTTCGAAGAGCGGCCCCCGCTGGCGAGCTGCTTCTCCAGCCTGCTGGACGCACTGGGCGGGGTCGGGGGCACGGTGGGAGCCTGGTTCAGCCCGCCGGGAGGGGGAAGCGCGGGGTTCACGGAAAGCCTGCCACTTGGGGACTCGGCTCGGGTGGGTTTCATCTTCGATGCGGGGTACTCGCCCAACCTGGCGCTGACGATCGGGTCGGCCATCAAGTCGGTGATCGACAGTTGTTTCCAGCCGAGCCGGTGCGATGTGACGACGGGACAGGCGTTCCAGATTCAGCACGTCGCCACCTATTAGCCCGCCGTGGCCGCGGGCTGGGCCCCCCTGCGCGGGCTCGGGCTCACCGGAAATCTCGGCTACCTCTGGGCAAACCAGGGGGGGACCTCTCTCTTCTACACCGGCCGCAAGGACCTCGCCCTCGGGGTACAGGTCATTGCCCGGCAGTTCGCCGTGACCCCGGACGTCAAGGTTTCCTGGAACACCCAACTCAGTGAGATCGGTCCGCGCTACTACTGGTGGCCATGCGGGAGGGCCAGGCTTCGTAGCCCCGCCCCTCCTCGGTCTCGGTAGCCGAGCGCTGGGCGTCGTACACGGGGCAGCTCCGAGTCACTCCGCCGGTCAGCGCGCCTGGAGCGGCGCGCGACCATCGTCCCACTGCCCACGAGCGCCAGTAGGTCCTGGACGTGATGGCCTGGGCTGCGAAGATCGAGCGCCTGGCCATCAACGGGCGCATCGCCAGCACACGCGAGTGCGTCGAGGCCGAAGGGCGGGCCTGGGGCAGGCCTCCCAGGCTACGCCACCCGAGGCTCTTGGCTGAGCGGTTCCAGTCCGCATCACGCCTTATTGCGCGCTGCTGCTTGGGTCGTGGCATTCTGAAGTCGATGGCGGGTCACCACCACCGGGACCGTGGTCCGGGCGAAACGCCCTACGGCGAGAAGACGCTGGAGGGCATCCTTGAGCGCGTTACGTACGTGAACGAGGAGAATGCCTGGAGCGTGGTGAAGATCGTCGTCCCAGGCAAGAAGGACCTGGTGACCGTGGTTGGGAACCTCCTCGGTGTCCAACCGGGTGAAAACCTTCGCCTGCGTGGCTCTTGGACCCACGACCGGAAGTACGGTGAGCAGTTCAAGGCTGACGGCTATGTGACCGTGAAGCCGGCGACGCTCGTCGGCATCGAGAAGTACCTCGGCTCGGGACTGGTGCGCGGCTTGGGCCCGATCATGGCGAAGCGCCTGGTCGGGCTGTTCGGCCTCTCGACCCTAGAGGTGATCGAGCAGACGCCGGAGCGTCTGCGGGAAGTCGACGGCATTGGTCCGGTCCGCAGTGCGCGCATCGCCAAGGCCTGGGTGGAGCAGAAGCAGATCAAGGACGTCATGGTCTTCCTCCAGTCCCATGGCGTCTCCACCACGTTCGCCATCAAGATCTACAAGCACTACCGGGACCGCTCCATCGCCGTCGTGAAGGAGAACCCGTACCGGCTCGCCAACGACATCTTCGGCATCGGGTTCAAGACCGCGGACAAGATCGCCGGGCACCTCGGCATCTCCCCGAGCTCCCCCGAGCGCGCCCAAGCCGGGGTCTTGCACGTTCTCGGAGAGCTTTCGAACGAGGGACACGTCTTCTACCCCCGCGCGAAGCTCATCGAGGCAGCCGGCGCGCTGCTGGAGATCGAGCTAGCGACTGTCGAGAGGGCGGTTAGGTCGCTCGCTGAGGCCGGGCAGGTCGTCGTGGAGCCCCTCCGGAGCGAGAACGCCCAGGCCAACGGCAAAGAGGCCGTCTACCTGGCCTCGCTCCACAGGGCCGAGAGCGGGGCGGCGGATCTCTGCCGTGCGCTTCTTCGCACTCCACCCCGTCCCATCGCCATCGACATCGACAGGGCGATCACCTGGTTCGAAGAGCGCCAGAGGATCTCTCTCGCCCCGGAGCAGCGTGAAGCCATCCGCCGAGCAGTCACGAGCAAGGTCCTCGTCGTCACCGGCGGGCCGGGGACCGGCAAGACCACGCTCGTGAATGGCATCATCCAGATCCTGGAGAAGAAGGGCCGCCGCATTCTTCTTGCCGCGCCCACCGGCCGCGCCGCCAAGCGCATGGCTGAGACCACCGGGCGCGAGGCGAAGACGATTCACCGGCTGCTGGAATTCGACCCTAAGACAATGAGCTTCCTACGCGACCGGGAGCGGCCGCTCGAAGCCGACATCGTCATCGTGGATGAGGCGTCGATGATCGACACGGTCCTCGCCTACAGCCTCCTGAAGGCCGTGCCACCGTCCTGCCAGCTCGTCCTCGTGGGAGACGTCGACCAGCTCCCATCGGTGGGACCAGGGAGCGTTCTTTCGGACGTTATCGATTCAGGCGCAGTGGACGTAGTGCGGCTTGCACACATCTTTCGCCAGGCCGAGGCGAGCCTCATCGTCACGAACGCCCACCGGGTGAATCACGGGGAGATGCCGAGGCTCCCCACGCCTGGCGCCAGCGCCGACTTCTTCTTCGTTGAGAAGAGTGAGCCGGAGGACGTGCTGGAGGCGTTGAGGGTCATCGTGAAGACGCGCGTCCCCGAGAAGTTCGGCTTCGACCCAGTGGACGACATCCAGGTGCTCACCCCAATGCACCGAGGGCTCTTGGGGGCTGCCAGCCTCAACGCTGAGCTCCAGGCTCTCTTGAACCCGCAGGGTGCATTCGTCATCCACGGCAGCAGGCTCCTCCGCACCGGCGACAAGGTCATGCAGATCCGGAACAACTACGACCTGGAGGTCTTTAACGGTGACATCGGGAGGATCGAGGCCCTGGACGAGGTGGAGCGTACCCTCTCGGTCCAGTTCGACGGCCGCTCCGTCACCTATGAGCGGGCCGACCTCGACGAGCTCGTGCTCGCCTACGCCTGCTCGATCCACAAGTCGCAGGGAAGCGAGTATCCGTGCGTGGTCATCCCCATCCACACCCAGCACTACGTGATGCTCCAGCGAAACCTGCTCTACACCGGCATCACGCGGGCCCGAAAGCTCGTGGTGCTGGTCGGCACGCGGCGCGCGTTGGCCATCGCCGTCAAGAACGCCAAGACCGAGATGCGTTTCACGCGGCTCGCGACCCAGCTCGGGAGTCTTGCGCGGGAAGGGTGAACCGGTGCGAGGCTTGCCTCGCTAGCTCCGAGGGCTACGGGTCCGCAAAGGGGCACCCGGGGAGACGGGGACGGTAACGGCCGAGCCTAGGGTCCGTTTCTGGACTGGGGCCCTGGGGCCTTCAGGATTCGCGTGGTGGCAACCAGGGGACCGGCAAGAAGTTGTTCCTGCCGCCCTCTCCCGGTGAGCTTATAGTCGCGGCCAGGGATGCACGGTGGCGTGACGACGGCGGAGGAGAGACCCAGCAATGGCCAGCACCAACAAGCGGAAGCAGTCCCTGTACTTCGCTGATGACATGCTGAACGAGATCATGATGGAGGCGGTCCGCTTGGACCGTTCGCTCTCCTGGGTGATTCAGTGTGCGTGGCGCTTGGCATCTGAAGAGGTTCGCAAGTTCCCTCCAGTGGTACCCCCCGTGACTGCGTCTGGAACTGGTCCCAAGACTCCCGATGGTTGGCTTCCTCCAGCACACGAGACGCAGACCTGCTCGCTTCCCGAGCCTCAGCCTGATCCCCAGGTGCGCGAGTTTCTAAAGGGGAAGTTCGAGAACACCGAGACGATGACGCAAGGGTAGTGGCTGGCGCGCCGCGAAGATCGTGCCGTAACGGCGCCGATTCCGGAGAGAGTGGCCCAGCTGGGAGTCATCGCACCTGAGACTCTTCTCCCGCCGTCCCTTGTCGCGTTTGACACTGTCAACAACACCTAGCCACCCCGTTTTCGCCTTTCAGCAGAAAGTGACTACGGACTCCTGACAGATTGCGAAGTGGTGCAACGTGGTACCAATTGATTTTGGCCGGCTACGAATCCGGCGGGCGGGGCTTTAGCGAGTTTGATGGCTGGGCCTTGCTAATCGTAGCGATTCCCATCGTCCAGTATCTGCTGCTGCGATGGGCGCGGTGGCTGCTTTCGCCGCAGGTCCCGTCTCCCTGAGAGCCGTTGAGCAGACGCTTCGCCGCCGGTCCCGTCGACCGGCCGCCGCGAGGATCGCCGCGTCGAGCCGGGCGACGAGCTAGCGGGAGCGGCGGTACTCCGGGCCGCTGCTGAGTGGGGGCCACCCTCGACAGGCGCGTCCCGCTCATCGGTCCTGCCGCTCTGCCTGACACTGAGAGAGAACGCCAACGGTCATCGGCCATCCGATAGTCCTCCGAGGAGGAAGCCGACCGTTCTCTAGGGTTGGCCTCGGCGTGGCAGCTAGGCTATCGGAATCACCCTCGGCATGCCGAATGGAAGGGCGGCAAGCCATGCACCACCGTCCCGCTCCGGGGACGGCGTGGGATCGTCCTTCCGACGTGCGTACCACATTGCCCAGATTACCCAGCCGACGACAAGCGCAAGCGCGGCTCCGAGTACGACACCGACGAAGAGCCAAGCTCGCCGAGCCCGCTCGGCCAGCGCCAACGCGTAGTCCTCCGGGACCATCTTGACGATCGCGCGTTGCTCGCCGCGGTCCATCCTGAAACCGATCTGCCTTCGTTCTTCATTGTCGCTACTCACCGAACGCCTCCCGAAAGATCGAATACCTACCAGCGGGATCCGACCATCCGGCTCGAGGCTCCACCTACCAAAAGGGGATGCCCGGGTTCGCCGGGTGCCCCCTCTCCGGTCGCGGTCTCGGTTCGACGTGGGCCGCTCTGGACGACCCTCCGCTGACACAGTCATGCCACACTGCCCAGCGGATGATGCGTAAGTATGCTGGGGAACTAGGACTCGAACCTAGATAGCCAGATCCAGAGTCTGGCGTCCTGCCGTTAGACGATTCCCCAACAAACCTCACTTTCGCTTCACGAGGACGAAGACCCGGACCTCGCCCTTCGTCTCGTAGATGTTCAGCCCTTCCCAATAGCCAGGCCGCGCGTCCGGGTTCTCCAGGTGCACCGCCCGAATGCTCGGTTGGTCGACGATGGGGCGCCTCGTATACCTCGGTGGGTACGTCTGCCGGTAGAACCGGATCGTCTCGTCCCAGCTCTTTGGGATCCGGTAGCGGTTCTCCTCGACCTTCTCCGAGCCGTCCGGCAAGAGCGCCCCCGCCACCCGGACCTCGGCGAAGGACAAGACCGGCAAGGCCGCGAGGGCCCCAACGAAGGCGGCCTTATATCGTCGGTTTAGGGCCACGGTCAAGGCTCCCCTTACCGGCCCCGGGCCCTCGCGTCAACCGTGGAGACGCCGCAGTGGGCTCTCATCTCCACACCCCGTACAGCCGTCCCTTTTTCCCCGACTCGCGCAGCCGGAGGTCGCCGCACCTCCAGGCCGCAGCGGCGTGGGGGCCGACCCAGAACCCCTTGGGCTCGCTCCGCCTGAAGCTCTTGCGAAATAGGCCCTGGATCTCGAGGAAGAGCGCCTTCAGAGGGTACGGCTTCCCCTCCCGGCTCCCTGGGCCTCCCTTCACCTCAAGCTCCGCCCAGAGCCGTCCGGCGACGAGTTCGCCCCGGTCGTTGGGAAGCGACCGTTCGTAGTGAAGGACAGGCGATGGCACCTCCTCGATGACCAGCATCCCGCGATCGGGGCCTCGCTTCACCGGCCGGACGAGGACCGGGCCGAGCCGCTCCAAGGCGAGGAAATAGGCGGGCTCATCCAGGCGAGCGGAGGTGTCCTCCTCCCTCGCGGGGAGCGGAGCGTTGCCGGGCGGGACGAGCTGCGGGTAGAGGGTGACCTCGCGCCTCGAAGGAAGCCGGAAGAGGGAGAGCGCGTCGTCCGGAGGCTTGAAGAAGCGGAGGATCGCCCCCATCGCAAAAAGGATACCCCGCGCGGAGGCGGCCGGCGGGGGATCACACCTTCGCGAGGAGAGCCGCGTAGCTCTGGGCGATGCGCGTCGCCAGGATGAGCAGCTCCCCCACCCCGCCCGCATCGACCACCGCCCCCTCCCCGCCGTCGGCGTAGATCACGTTCACCACCCGTCCGAGCCCGAGGATGGGCACGACGAGCGCGTTCTTCGGCACACCGCCCCCCAGGGCCTTGACCAGGCGGAGGTTCGCCTCGGTGCGGGGGAGCGGACCCAGGTAGTGGGCCCGGGTGCGGATGACGGTCTCGATCACCCCCGGATCCCCCACCGGCAGGCGGATGGCCTGCACCCTTCCCGGCGAGAGTCCCAGGCCCATCCCCACCCAGCCGTGGGCGACCCCTCGGTGGACCGTGAGCAGGACCGAGCGCCGTAGCCGGGTGCGCGCGTATCGGAGCACGGTGCGCGCGATGGCGGTGCGCTCGGAGACGCCGGCGAGGGCCGCCACCGCTTCCTCGAAGGCGATGGGCCCTTGCTCGGGCTCGACCACCGGAGCGATCGCGAGGAGGGGGGAAGCGGGATCCACGACCTCGTCGGTGAGTTCGATGATCTCCTCGACGGGGTCGGCCTCCTTCGCCTGGCCGGACCGCCCGTGGACGTAGAGCTCGTCGAACCCGGCCTCGTCCATGAGGTCCGGCCCCTCGCCCGCCTTCCTTTGGGCGGCGGGCGGCACGGTCTTGGGATCGCCCCCGCTCCCCGGCTCGAGGGCGATCCCCCGCAGCTGGCGGAAGAGGCCGTACTCGGCCCGTAGGGTCGCCCAGATGCGTGCCTCCGCGGCGACCATCGCCCGCACGGAGCGGCCGGTGGCGAAGGCGATCTCGTCGAGGGCGGCCAGGTTCGAGGGGTCCAAGGCGGCCACCGTGATGCGACGGTCCGAAAGGTTCAGCGGCACGACCTCGAGGCGGTCGGCCAGCTCCCGCGACACCGCCCGCACCGCATTCGGCTCGGGGCGGACCGGGCCCGAAATATACGGACAGCGGTGGCGCCGGCCCAGCGCGCGGGCCAGAGCCTCCTCCGACAATGCCTCGAGCTCGAGGAGGTTCGTCCCCACCCGTCCCCCGAAGATGACCTGGCTCTTGAGCGCCTCGCGCACCGCCGCTTCGGTGCAGGCGCCGTCCTTGACTAGGAGCTCGCCGATGCGGGGATGCACGGGACCATGTTACGCCCGGGAGGCCCCAGCCCGTCGATGAACGCCGGGACGCGGCGGGGCCCTCGCCTCACGCCCTCCCGGGCCGGGTTAGCCTCTCTGGGTCGAGGAGGCGCCGCGCCTCGCCGGGCGAGAGGCCGCCTCGCTCCGACGCCACCTCGAGAATGGAGCGCCCCGTGGCGAGGGAGGCCTTCACCACCTCCGCCGCGGCCGCGTAGCCGATCCTTGGGGCGAGCGCGGTGGCGAGGCTCACGGTCCGCTCGGCGTAGGCGCGGCAGCGGGCCTCGTTGGCCTTCAGCCCCCGGGCGAGGAGCAGATCGAAGGCGCGGACGGCCCGGGCGAGGATCTCGAGCGCGTGGCACAGGTCCCAGGCCACGAGCGGCATCATCACGTTGAGCTCGAGCTGCCCGCCGCTTGCGGCAAAGGCCACCGCCCCGTCCAGCGCCACGACCTGGTAGCACACCATGGCGAGCATCTCCGCCATGGAGGGATTCACCTTGCCGGGCATGATCGAGGAGCCGGGCTGGACCGCCGGGAGCGCCAGCTCGCCGAAACCGGTGCTCGGCCCGCTCCCGAGGAGCCGGATGTCGCCCCCGATGCGCAACAACTCCAGGGCGGCGACCCGCAACGCACCGGCGAGGGCCACGAAGGGCGCGAGCGACTGCATCGCGTAGAACGGGTTCGCCGCGGGCCGCAGCGGCGTGCCGGTGAGGCGCGACAGCTCCTCGGCCATGAGCGCCGCGTAGCGAGGGTGGGCGTTCACCCCCGTTCCCACGGCCGTGCCCCCGATCCCGAGGAGCGTGAGCTCGGGCAGGGCATCGCGGACCCGCCCCGCAGCCGCCCCGAGGGCGGTGGCCCAGCCGGAGACCTCCTGCCCGAGCCGGATGGGCGTGGCATCCATGAGGTGGGTGCGACCGGCCTTCACGATCCGGTCCCATCCCCGAGCCTTCCCGGCGAAGGTCGCCGCCAGGGCGGAGAGGGACTCGACGAGCGCCGGGGCGAGTTCCAGGGCCGCCAACCGGATCGCGGTGGGCACGACGTCGTTCGTGGACTGGGCCATGTTCACGTCATCGTTGGGATGGACGCGCGCCCCCCCTACGGGAGCCCCGAGGAGCTCGTTGGCGCGGTGGGCCAACACCTCGTTCACGTTCATGTTGTGCGAGGTCCCGGCACCGGCCTGGTACGCGTCCACCACGAACTGGCCGCGGTGCGCTCCCGAGAGAACCTCCCGGGCCGCGCGCTCGATGGCGCGCGCCTTTTTCCGGATGAGGAGCCCCAGATCGGCGTTCACGCGTGCGGCGGCGATCTTCACGCGGACGGTCGCTTCGAGGAACGCGGGATGAGCGCGAAGCCCGGAGATGGGGAAGTTCCTCACCGCCCGGGCCGTCTGGGCACCGTACAGAGCCCGGACGGGAACCTCCACCTCCCCCAGCGTGTCGCGTTCGACTCGCGTCCGCTTCTTCTTCCGGGCCGGCATCCGAGAGCCCTCCTCGCTGAGAGCCTTGTAGAGAAACGCGGCCGGCGCCGCCCGCCGAAGCGGACCTTGGGTCCGGGCAGGATGGGGCCGCCCCCCCCCCCAAAGAACCGGTGGGTCAGGGAGCCGGGACCGCCACCCCGAGCCTCGCCGCCAGCCTCCGCAGCCCGATCTCGGTCTTGCCGTCCTCGATCTCCCCTGCGTCGCAGGCCCGGACCGCGTCGAGGAGCGTTCGCCACCGTAGATGAGAGCCCTCCTCGAGCGGCGACCCGTCGCCCTCGTGCGGGGCGTCGAGCTCGTCGGGGCCCGGGCCCCGCTTCACCTCCACCTCGAACACGTGGATCTTCTCGGAGACGATGCCCGGGAGCGGGAAGAACGGCCCGCCCAGTGCCCGGAAAGACCCGGGCAGAACCTCGAGGCCGGCCTCCTCTCGGGCCTCCTCCGCGGCGCGACGCCGGAGCGCCTCCTCCCCCCGCTCGCCCGGCTCGACCACCCCGGCCACGATCTCCTCGACGAGCAGGTACTGGGGCTCGGGGAGGGCCGCGGCCCGGCCGCGCCGGAAGAAGGCGGCCGGCCTGAGCTGGTGACGGGTGAGCACCTCCACCCCGCGCCCGGTGCGAGCCCAGACGACCAGCGCGACCGCGTCCAGGGTGACCCGGTCGACCACGTCGATCTTGTACTCGGCCGAGGTGGTCCCGTCGGACCGCAGGTTCCGAGCCCTGAGCCGCTTGAGCCGGAGGAAGCCCTCGTCGAGGCGGGCCCGGCTCGTGTAGTCTTCGAGCACCTCGATGGTCCGGACCTTGGGCATGCGCTAGACCTCCGCCGCGTCGAACGGGAGCGGGCGGTAGCGCCCGCCCGCCCGGGGCACGACCCGGGTCTTGAAGGCGATGAGGTACTCCGAGGGCGAGGGGATCCGGCCCAAGAGGGCGGCCACCGCCGAATCGCACGCTCTCGGATCCTCGAGGGCCTCGAGGAGCGGCGGAGCGTTGTCGCCTCCCATCATCGTCCCGGGGAGCGCCACCGCCCCCTCGGACGTGAGGAGCGGCGGGCGGAGCTCGCCCCGGGCGATGGGACCGAGAAAGTCGGCCCAAAGCCGTGCGCCGGGACCGACACCCGGCGAGACGCGGTCGCGAAGGAGACCGAGCAAGAGCTCCCCCCCGCCGGGCGGCGGGGCGACGAGGAGCGCGCAGAGCGCCCGAACCTGCCCGGCGTCGAACGGGCGGAGAGGGATCCCGAGCGCCTCGCGCTCCCGGGCGGTCCTCACATAGCCAAGCACGGCGGTCCTTTCCGGCGGCGGTGCCTCGGGCGCCGTGGCCGCCCTCGCCCCTTCATAGCAAGAGACCCACACCGTTTCACTCCGGCGAACGCCGGCGCCGGCTTTCTCCACCGCCCCCCTTCGAGCTAAGCTCCCCGTCCGTGGGCCCAAGCGAGAACGCAAACCGCGAGAGGCGTGCCCCGGCGTCGACGCAGGAAGGTCGTACGTGAGCCCGCCGGGTCCCGGGTCGGGGGAACCCCGGCCCGAGTCCGCCTCCGAGACCCCGGTCGGCACCGGCGCGCGGCAGGCGGTGCTCGGCGACACCGATGCCCTCTTGCGCCACCTCACCGAGAACGCGCGCGACGTCCTCTTCCGCGTCCGACTCGGGCCGCCCCGGGTGTACGAGTACGTGAGCCCCGCCGTCGCGGCGATGGTGGGGTACCACCCGGAGGACTTCTATCGCGACCCCGAGCTCGGCACCCGCATTGTCCATCCCGCCGACCGCCACCTCGTCGGGGACAAAGGCCCGGCCCCCACCCTCGAGGACGAGGTGGTGGTGCGCTGGCTCCACCGCGACGGCCGCGTGGTCCACGTGGAACCCCGGCTGGTGGTGATCCGCGACGAGCGCGGAGAGCCTGTCGCAGTGGAGGGGATCGTCCGCGACGTCAGCGCCGCCATCCGCGCGGAGGAGGCGCTCCGCGAGAGCGAGTGCCGGCTGCGATCGGTCTTCTCGGCAATGGCGGAGGGGGTCCTCATCTTCGACGGGGACGGTCGGCTGCGGGAATGCAACGCCGCCGCCGAGCGGCTCCTGCGCCGGTCCCGAAAGTCGCTTCTCGAGATGTCCAGCACCGACGACTGGCACGTTCTCCGGGACGACGGGGCCCCCCCCCCCCCCCCGGAGTACCCCCCCAACCGGACGCTGAAGACCGGCGAGCCCGTGCGCGACGCGCTCCTCGGCGCCGTCCAGCCCGATGGGACCGTCCGCTGGCTGTCGCTCTCCTCGGAGGGTCTCCGCCACTCCGGGGAGAACCGCCCGGACGGGGTCCTCGTCTCCTTCGCCGACCGGACCGGCGAGCGCCGCGCCTGGGTGGAGGTCAGGCGCCGCGAGGCCCAGCTCAGGCTCGCCCTCGAGTGCTCCGGTCACGATTACTGGGAGCTCGACCTGTCCCGCGGCGAGCTCGTCGCGGGGAGGACCCTGGAGCTCGCTCTTCCCAGCCGCCCCACCGAAATCCGGGCCTGGTGCGCGCTCGTCCACCCCGACGACCGGCAGCGCGCCCAGGCGGACCTGGAGGAGCACGTGTCGGGCCGCCGGCGGGCCTTCCTCTCCGAGTTTCGCCTGCCAGCTCCGGATGGCCAGTGGCGCTGGATCCTCGCCGCCGGCCGGGCCGTGGTCCGCGACCCGAAGGGCCGCGCCACCCGGCTCGCCGGCACCGCCACCGACATCACCGAGGCGAAGCGGCTCCAGGAACGGCTGCGGGAAGCGGACCGGCTCGCCGGGGTGGGAACCCTGGCCGCCGGCGTGGCGCACGAGATCAATAACCCCCTCTCCTACGTCACCGCCAACCTGGCGGTGCTCGACGAGGCCCTGGGGCGCCTCGCCGGAACGGTCCGGGGGGACCCGGCCGGGAGCGCGGGCGCCCGGGAGATGCGGCAGGCCTTGCGGGAGGCGATGGACGGCGCGCGACGGGTGCGGGGGATCGTCCAGGCGCTCCGGCAGTTCGCGCAGCCGGGGCGAGGAGAGGAGCGTAGGCCGGTGGACGTGAGAGCCGAGATCGAGGCTGCGGTGGGGATGGCCCGGAACGAGATCGCCCAACGGGCGAGGCTCCTCGTGGAGATCCCCGACGAGCTCCCACCCGTCGAGGCCGCCCCCCACGAGCTCGGCCAGGTGTTCGTCAACCTGCTCGTCAACGCCGCCCAGGCCATCCCCGAGGGGCACGCATCGGACAACGAGATCCGCATCGTGGCACGCGCGAGCGGCGACCGGGTCCAGGTCGAGGTGAGGGACTCGGGATCCGGGATCCTTCCCGCCGACCTGGCCCACATCTTCGACCCCTTCTTCACCACCAAGCGCGCCGAGGCGGGGACCGGCCTCGGGCTGTCGGTGTGCCACGGCATCGTCAAGGCCCTCGGCGGCACCATCGACGTGGAGAGCACCCCGGGGAAGGGGACCACCTTCCGCGTGAGCCTCCCGGCCCGCCGCGAGGAGGCCGCCCCCTCGCCGGGCGCCGCCGCCTCCGCGCCCGCCCCCGCCCGGCGCGGAAAGGTCCTCGTGGTCGACGACGAGGCCCTCGTGGGCAAGAGCCTGGCGCGGCTCCTCGCCGCCCACGAGGTCACCGTCCTCACCTCGCCCCTCGAGGCGCTGAGCCGCGCGGCGAAGGGCGAGCGATGGGACGTCGTCCTGTGCGATCTCATGATGCCGGAGATGAGCGGGATGGACCTCGAGGAACGGCTCTCCGAAATGGCCCCGGATCTCGTTCCCCACATCGTCTACTTGACCGGGGGGGCCTTCACCGAGCGGTCGCGGACGTTCCTCGCCGCTGGGCGGCCCCACCTCGAGAAACCGGTCGACCCGACCGTCCTCCGCGCCCAGGTGGCGGCGCGGATCGCCTCGCTCCCTCGGTAGAAGGAGCCCCACGGAGAAGGAAGAGGGCGGGGAAAGAAGCTACGACAACGTCAACCGGACGGCGCTGCCGAGCGCCCGGCGCTTCCCGGTCACAGGGCGCCTCGCCGCTCCCTCGATGCTGCCACGGCGACGGCGCCACGGCGGTGCGGAGCGCCCGGTTGACGTTGTCGTACAACACCGCGTCTAAGAAGAGCGGCGACCTGCGCCTGTGCATCCGGCGGGCCATGACTTTCTTGTCTGATCTTCGAGTGCTTGACGCACCGCGCCCTAGAAATGCCGCCAGGCCGGGTAGTGAAAGGGCGGCACGGTGTGCCCTCGGTTCACGCGTGCCGCCCCGGTCCAGGACCTTCCTCGGTTCCCCCATTTTCGTGATCGTCGTCCTCCAGCATCCGATACTTCGGGCCCTCGGGGTCGTCGTACTGGCCCGCCCGGACCGACCAGACGAAAAGGAGCCAGGCCCCCACTCCGAGCGCGAGCGAGATCGAGATAAGGGCGAGAAGACTCATCGCCGCCCTCCCGGGTTGAACGGAGCCCGGCTGAGCCGCAAGGAGTTCCCCACCACGAACAGGGAGCTCGCCGCCATCGCCGCGGCCGCCAGGATGGGGTGGAGGAGCCCGGCCATCGCGATCGGAACCGCCACGAGATTGTAGAAGAAGGCCCAGAAGACGTTCTGGCGGATCACCGACACGGTGCGGCGGGAGATCCGAACGAGCTCCGGGACGAGCGCGAGGTCGTCGCGCACGAGCACCGCGTCCGCGCTCTCCAGGGTGATGTCCACCCCGCGCCCCACGGCCACACCCACGTCCGCCCGGGTGAGCGCCGGTGCGTCGTTGATCCCGTCGCCGGCGAAGAGCACGCGGCGCCCGGCACCCTGCAGTCGACCCACCTCCTCCCCCTTCCCCACCGGGCTCACCTGGGCGGCGTAAGGGACCCCGAGCCTATGGGCCACCGCGGCGGTGGTCCGTTCCGCGTCCCCCGACAGGATGCGGGGCGTAACCCCGAGACCGCGCAAGGCGGCCAAGGCGTCGCCCGCCCCGTCGCGGACCGGATCGGCGATCGCCAGTAGGCCCGCCGCTCGGCCGGCGCGGGCCACGAGGACCACCGTCTCCCCAAGCTCCTCCCGCCGAACGGCGCGCGCCTCCGCTTCAAGGGGCACCTGCACGCCGCGCTCGGCGAGCAGGGCCCGATTCCCGATGAGCACCTCCTCTCCCAGGACCGAGGCCACCACCCCCCGCCCGGGAAGGGCCTTGAACGAGTCCGGCTCGACCCGCGGGCCGCCGAGCGCGCGCGCCGCGTCGCGGATGGCCGCGCCAAGGTGGTGCTCGCTCTGCCTCTCGGCCGCGGCAGCGAAAGACAGCACCGCCTCCCCGTCCAAGGACCCGAGGAGCGGTATCACCTCCACCACCGCGGGCCGGCCGCGGGTGAGCGTGCCGGTCTTGTCGAGCAAGGCGTCCGTGACCTTTCCTGCGCGCTCCAGCGTGTCCCCGCCGCGGAGCAGGATCCCGCGCCCGCTCGCCCGGGCCGTCGCCACCAGCACCGCGATGGGGGTGGCGAGCCCCAGCGCGCACGGGCAGGCGATCACCACCACCGCGATCCCCGTCATGAGGGCGCGCTCCAGAGCCGCCCCCGCGAGGATCCACCCGAGGCAGGTGGCGACGGCCACCGCCAGGATCGCCGGCACGAAGATCCCTACCGCTCGATCGGCCACCGCCTGCAGGCGCGGCTTGCGCGCCTGTGCCTCCTCGACCGCCCGGACGATCCCGGAGAGGACCGTACCCTCCCCCACCCGCCTCACCAGGACGAGGAGCGCGCCGTAAAGGTTCACCGTGCCTCCCACGACAGGCGACCCTTTCGACTTCTCCACCGGCGCCGCCTCGCCCGTGACGAGCGATTCGTCCACCTCCGAGAGCCCGCTCAAAACCTCGCCGTCCACCGGGATCCGCTCTCCGGGCAGGACCTCGACCCTCTCCCCCGGAGCGAGCGAGGAGAGCGACACGAGCATGCGCTCCTTCGTGCCGTCCGGCGCCACCCGCACCCGGCGCGCTTCCCGGGGCTTCAGGGCGGAAAGGCGCGAGACGGCCTCCGAGGCCCGGCCGCGCGCCGCCGCCTCGACCAGCCGGCCCACGAGCACCAGGGTGGGGATCATCGCGGCGGTGTCGAAGTAGACCTTTCCGCCCCGGATCATCCCGTACACGCTCGCCAAGAGGGCCGCGCCCGAGCCCACCGTCACGAGCGCGTCCATCCCCAGAGCGCCGCCCCGGAGCGAGCGAAGGGTGGCGCGCAGGAACGGCCCGCCCGAGTACAGGAACACGGGGAGCGTGAGGGCGAGGGAGATCCACTCCATGAGCCGCCGCGTCGCCGCGTCGATCCCCTGGAAGTATCCGGCGTAGAGGGCCGCCTGGTAGATCATGAGCTGCGAGACCAGAAAGCCGGCCGTCCCCAGCCGGACGAGCAGGTCCCGCACCTCGGCGCGGTTCTGGGCGCGCCCGGCGTTGTCGGACCAGGGCCTGGGCGCGTAGCCGGCCGTCCGGACCCGCTCGAGGAGAAGGGCCACGCTCGCCCGAGCCGGGTCGAACCGGACGTGGGCTCGATGGGTGGCGTAGTTCACCCGGGCCGACAAGACGCCCGGAGTGCGCTCGAGGAGCTTCTCGTTGAGCCACACGCAGGAGGCGCAGCGGATCCCGTCGATGAGAAGGTCCAGCGCAGAGAGCTCCCCCTCCTTCCGCACCGCGGCCTCGAAGGCGGAGAGGTCGAGCGCGGCCTTCAAGGGGGGACCGATCTCGGTCCAGCGCCGCACCGAGTAGTAGCGCCCGAGACCCTCCTCGTGGATGAGCCGGTACGCCCCGCTGCAGCCCGCACAGCAGAAGAGGCGGATCGCCCCCTCCCCCTCCTCTCGGAGGGCGTCTCGCTCGTCGACTGGGGCGAGGCAGTGGTCGCAGGTGGCGGCGCTTGGCCCGCTCACGGGTTAGAGGACCCCGACTCCACGCAAGAGGTACAGGACCCCGAGGAGCGACACCAGCACCCCCCCAGCGCGGAAGAGGGGTCCGCGCAGCCGGCCCAGGGTGGCAGAAGCGGCCGCCCCGACGAGGAAGAGCGCCGGCAGGGTGCCAACCCCGAAGGCGAGCGCGAGGAATAGACCGCCCGGGAGGCTCCCCGCCCCGGCCGCGGCGAGAAAGGCGGTCCAGGAGGCGCCGCAGGGGAGGAGCCCCAGCGCCAGACCCACCGGGTACAGCCGGCCCGGCCCACCCCCCTCGAGCAGAACACGCACCAGCCGGACGAGCGGCGTCGAGAGCCGGGCCTCCAGGCGGCGCAGGCCCAAGGAGAGGCCGGCGACGGAGAGGCCCACCACCACGAGCAGGGCGCCGGCCAAGACCGCCACCACCTCCTCCACCCCCGCGAGCCGCCCCGCCACGTTCACGAACGCGCCCGTCGCCCCGAGGACCCCACCCAGGAGCGCGTAGGTGGTGAGCCGCCCGGCGTGATAGGCGAGCTGTCCCAGAAGCGACCGACGGACCCCGAAGGGCGCCGCGCTCATCGCCAGCGATCCGACGAGCGGTCCGCACATTGCGGCGCAGTGGCCGAACCCGAGGAAGAGCCCCGAGGCGAGCGCTCCCGCCAGCGCGGCGAGTCCGGTCGTGCCCACCCCTCACTCCTTCAGGTGCAGCCGGAAGTCGGTGCGCCGGTCCTCCCCCACCTGCCGGACCTCGGCCTTCACGATCCAGTCGCGGCGGCCGCTCGCGCAACGGACGAGCACCGCCTTGCCCTCATAGCGCCCGCTTCCCTTCGCGGCGAGCTGCACCGCG
>Ga0335071_10000270_pt1 | contig 59556 bp, 54 predicted proteins | sample Lox_Sample_15_FD_206724 | JGI IMG/M metagenome (GOLD analysis project Ga0335071, IMG submission 206724) | Soil microbial communities from Loxahatchee National Wildlife Refuge, Florida, United States - Lox_Sample_1.5 | ecosystem: Environmental > Terrestrial > Soil > Wetlands | place: USA... | reverse complement strand
ACCACGTCCAGGGGAGTCACTTTCTGCTCGGGATGGGCGGTTACCCGGCCGGGAACGGGCAGGACCCGTTCACGCTTGACCGTGGTGAGAGGCAGGATATGGGTGACAGGGGCCAGCATCGCGAATCAGCCTCCTAGAGTCCACAGCCATTTTTTGAGTTGCTCACGGCGGCGTTCCGGACTGGCCGTCAGGCGCAGGGGACGCCCGCGGGCGTCGATGACCACACCCAGGGCGGTCCCGGTCACGGATATGCCGTTCTCCCGTGTGCGCCCGGGGCCGAAACCGATGTCGGTGTGTATGGAAGGTTTCAGGAAAAGCTTGCCGGATTGACCCGCTGGAAGAGGCAGCACTTCCAATGCGCCCTGGCGGATGTCCAGTTTGGTCTCGTTGCCGTTTTGATAGACCAGGCTGCCCTGCATGAGCGGGGTGCCGGCACGGGCGCTGGAGTAAGGGGCGACGACGGTCGCCAGACCGACGAATGCACCCGATTCCAGCACCTGGATAGGGAGAATGGCATTCCGACTGGAAGCCGCCCCCAAGGCCGGGAGCAGGTTGTTCTGATCCAGGATGACGGTGGTAATGCCCACCGGCTGGATGCCGTCCAGCACCATCATCAGACTCTGTCCGATCGTCGGGGCGCGGGTGATGGCGCTGCCACCGGCCAGGATGGGCTCGAAATAAGGCGTCAGGCCGGCAGAAGCCCGCCGGGCCTGGCGGGGGAAGTCCTTGCTCAGGCTGGTCAGGGCGATATGGAGCGATTGGCGGACCAGCGCCTGTTCGATCGCCAGCTCTTCCAGCGTGGCGGGCAGGCTGGCGGGGTAAACGGATTTATGGAAGAGATAATCCCGCACAGCCTCGGCGGGAACATCGAGGTGGATCCATTTCATGATCTCTTCCAGGCTGGTGTAGCGCAGGATGTTCGCCAGGCTCTCGCCCAGGCCCAGTTGGGAATAGACCCCCAGGGTGGGCTCGCCGGCAAACGAAGAGGCGATGGTGGCGGCGGATGCGCCGATATCCACGCCCAGGATGCCTTTGCTCGAATCGTAGACCTGGCTGAGGAAACGGATGATGCGGCCTTCGGCGTACGCGGTCGGCATGAGGGTATTCCCAGCCCAGGAGTTCAACTCGTCCACCCCGCTCATCTGTCCGCGGCGGATATGCGTGTGGAGTTCTGCGAGGGCAAGCTGGGCCGGCTGCAGATCCTCGGTTTCGAGCTCGGGCCTCAGGTTGGGGCTGATGCTCAGGGCGGAGGCAAGCGGCTGCAGGGTCGTTTTGATCTTGTCGGCCAGGCTCTGGTTTCCGGCGAACAGCACGGCGGGGCGTTTCTCCGCCGGCAGGATGTAGCATGCCAAGCCGATCGTTTCCACCAATTGTTGGACGGACCGGGTGGCCCCGCTGTCGGTCCCGCCGGCGATCAGGACCAGATCCGGCTGGAGGCGCAGCAGGCTGTCGATCTGCCCTTCCGGCTTGCGTTTGTCGTTCAGCCCGAATGTGTCCAGGACGCGCGCATAGGTGGTGCGCGCCAAGCGCTGGATGCTTTCCACCGAGACGTCATTCAACAGGCCGACCACCACGGTTTTAATGGATGGTCCGGCAGAAAGGGTGGCTGCGAACGTGTCGACCCCGCGACCCTCCTGGCTGGGCAGGATCAGGCGATGGTCATCCGTCAAAAACCTTCGCCCGGTGACGATCTGCAGGTTCTCGATTGCCTGGCGGACCCCTTCGGCCAGGTCTTTGAACGGCGCGGCGGCAGTGGTTGGCGCATGGCCGGCGGCGATGAAGCGGTAATAGCCCTCCACCACATCGAAGAGGGCTGCGCGAGTGGTTATGCTGCCGACGTCTACCGCCAGCAGGGAATCTGCATCAACCAGTGATCCAGGCATAAGTCATCAATGAATGAATTGTCTCAAAGTTCCGAAGATGAAGTTCAAGCGATCGATCAATGCGGTCAGGGAGGCGGTGAAGACACCGGCAAACAGGGCGCCGAGCGTGACCGCGATGAAGATCTGACCCACCCAGCCGAGGATCACTACCAACCGGCTGCGCTTGGGCCCGCCAGGGGTGGATTTGGCTCCGTAATGGAAATAGACCAGGGTTGTCACTGTGCCCACCAGCATGATGAAGCCGCCCAGAATCCCCGAACTGCTGAAGACACTGGTAGAGGCCTGCACCTGTGGGAAAAGCGTCCCTCCGCCGACGGCGACGGCTGCGCCGATCCCTGCCAGGGTGGCCAGGACGGGAGTGCCGAGCATGGCGGTCCGCGGGGAGAGTTTCATCAGCAGCAACACGCCCATGATAAGGGACACCAGCGCAATGGCGCGATCGTTGAAATTGCCCTGGATAATCGGGATTACCAGGCGCGGCATCAGCACTTGCCCAAAAGTCACTGCGGCTGCATACCCCGCCGAGACGCCGACGAAGAGATAGACCACCACCCGGAAGGCCGGATTGTCTCCGATCAGATAGAACAAAACGATCAGGGTAAGCAAAAAACTGACGATCGTCACAAAGAGGTCGAGATTCAGCGCCATGGTCAGACCTCTCCCCCTGATTTGTCGCGGCGGGCGCGCCATCCGGCGAAGATGCTCCAGAGGGAGCCCAATCCGATCAGGAGGACGGAAATCAGGAGCCCGATCCCGAAGGAGTTCCAATAATACTGGGCCGGGCCTGGCCGGGTATAGCTCTGTTCGAAAGCCTTGGCATCCGCCAGGCCGGAGATCATCCCCTTGAGCTGTCCTGAGTCAAAATAGGGCCGGATCATCGGTTCCGCCTGGGCGCTGATGATCATGATCAGCGGCCGGCCCGCCAAATAGGATTTGGTCTGCTCAACCCAATTACGGCCGGTGTCGGCGTTATCGGTCAGGACAATGACCGCAGCAAAATCGCTCAAGTGCTGGACGTTTTGCAGGCTCGGAGCGCTCCAAGCCTGGGAACTGCCGCCGTTGTAGAGCATGGTGTTTTTCGGTTCCATGGCAAAAGCCGAGATCCCGGCCGGCCCACCTGCCAGGTAACCCAGGTTGATGTACTGCTGGCCGCTCACGTATTTGTAGTCCATTACCAGCGGCGTGTTTCCAGAGAGAAAATCATCGGCAAGCGCCGGTCCGGTTGGAGAAGTGGAGATGACGGCCAGCGGTACCGTTTTCGAGAGAAGAAGATCGAAGATTGGCGCTGCCGTGGCCTCCAATTCCCCGGAAAGGGCCGGGTCGTAGTCAAAGGCGACCAGCACGGGGAGACTCGAATCCAGATGGCTGAACTGGTCCGCCGCTGCACTGACGGCGTCTGAAGGCGCCGGCGCGGCGGGCACGACGTTAATCTGAAAGGCCAGCGGCAGGCCCACTGACAGGAAAAGGACGGCTGTGATCAGCCATCGCCACAGCCGGCTCGAGGTCAGGCGTTTTGATTCGACCCTGCGTGTTTCGGATTCCCCAGCCACAAGGCGCTCGAGAAAGCTGGCATAACGCTGCTGTGCGTCAGACACCTGCAATTTGGTGGTATAGGCCGGCGGCTTGCGCAGCGGCCCGAGGCCCGGTCCGGCTGGGAGCACACCGCGCAGGCCCGCCAGCGGTCCGCTCTGTTCAGCGACCTGGTTTTCTTCCTGCGGGGTGGTCGTTGCCTTGGAAACGACGGCCTCCACCGGGCGCATAGCCTGCACCCAGGATGGCAGCTCGGATGCGTCGATATTATCGACGGCGGGCGCCTCTTCATCGTTTTCGACCGGCTTATCGGCGTTCTGGTCCGGCTTCAGCTTGGAGAGCCAGTCGGGAGCATCCATCGAGAAGGCGGTATCGGGCTGCTCGCCCGGGGGATTACCATTATTATCCGTGATCAAGGCGGGTACGTCACCGCCTGAAGAAGACGGCGCATCGCGTTGAATTCCAGACAGCCAATCGGGCAGCGGGCCGGTCCCTGAGGCAGGCGCGGCCGGCTCTGAAACCACCTCGAAATCATCTTTGTGTTTCTCGACTTCTTCGGCGGCGTTCACGTCGGCCTTCATCTGGGACAGCCAATCCGGCTTATCGCCTGCGGGCGAATCGGCCGGCAGGGAGCCGGTATTTACCAGGGCCGGGGTGGTGCCCGCGCCGGGACCGGATTTTGCCTCCAGATTCGACAGCCACTCAGGGACGCTTTCCCCGGTCGAGGAAGATGGCGTTCCGGGGGCGGACCCGACGTTGGTCAGCCAGTCGGGGACGTTCTCACCCCCGGCCGCCGGCAAGGGCGGTTCAGTGGCTTCGGCTTTTTTCTTGAGCTCGTTGAGCCATTCCGGCCCTGACGATTGAGATTCAGGAGTGGGTTCGGCGGGTGTTTCGAAGGGCGGTTTATTGTCGGGGGAGATGGCCGGCAGCCCCGAAAGCCAGGCAGGAAGGTTGTCTTCTCCGGCGGAGGGGGAAGACGGCGCCGGGACGGGCGCGGACGGCGCGCTGGCAGGGGGTTCCGCGACGCTCCCGGCAGGTTGGAGAGATTGTAGCCAGTCCGGTTCGCCTGTCGCCGGAGAGCTTTCGGCCGGGGCATCGAATGCCGGGGACGGTTCCGGAGCAGCCGGCCCGGACAGGTTCCCCAATCGGGCAGACCAGTCCGAGGCGGACAAATCTTCACCTTTTGACTCGGGAGCTGATGGCGTCGCTGGGACCGGTTTCTCCCCGCGTAATCCTGCCAGCCAATCCGGCACCTCTTCGTCTTCCACCGACTTGGCGTCTTCCAGGCCCGAAAGCCAATCGGGCAAATCCCCCGGGGAGGCAGGGGCGGCTGGTTCCGGCGCATCGGCTGCGGGTTCTTCCAGGGCATTGTTGCCATCGGTCGCAGCGCTCTTGTCCTCCCTCAGGGTCCGCAGCCAGGAAGGCAGGGCCTGTTCCAGCTCAGCTGTATTCTTTTTGGTCGGAGCGTCGCCGGGGCGGATCGTTCCCTGATCGGCCAGTTTCACCTTCTCGAATTCGGAAGTGTCGCGCTTAATGGGCTTTTCGCCCGGCTTGATCGAGTTCGGGTCCGGTTGTTTCGGGGAAAGCATTGGCTTGATGCGGGCGCCGCAATATTTGCATTCCTCCACCTCTGGAGGGTTGGGCTTGCCGCACATCGGACAGCGTATATTGGCCATTACTTCCCGCCTCCATACGGCCGATCAGAGCCGATGAGAATTCTCAAGCCGACTGTCAAGGTGCCGAGCGCCACACCGATCAGGATGCCGCGCGCCCCTGCTGTGGCCATCACATTGCTGAGGAAGAGGCGTGCCGAACCTAAAATCGACACACCATCCAGAGAGATATTGCCCAGGAAGGGCAGCGGCGCAGTGCCGAGGAGGACGATCAGGGCCGCGGCGAGAAAAAGTACCGAGAGGAGGCTGAAACGGCGGCGCAGCAGGCGGATGCTTGCGTAAACCAGGGTGACCGCCAGGATCGCCATCAGGCTGGTTTCGACCGGCAGGATGATGGCATTGAGCGCCGCCGTAAAATATTGTCCGGTCAGCTGCGGGACGAAGTAGGAGAATACACCGATGATGAACGTCCCCAACATGGCCAGGATCAGGAGGAGGCTGTAAAGTGCGCCTTTCTGGGCCCGGCGGATTTTATTGAAATGGACCAGGGAAAGATTGGCAATACCGATCAGGACTGCAAACCCGGCCAGGACGATCGCCACATTCAGGATGAACACCTGCATCTGGCCGAGGAAGGAAAGCTTGCCGTCGGGGTTGTGGCCAAAAAGATATCCGGCCAGGACGAGCAAACCGAAGGCAATCGCACTTGCTGTAGACCAGACCTGAACGATCCGTTTCATATGTTGAAACCAAACAATTTGAGCAACGCGCCGACCAGGATGATGACGATGATGATCCAGCGCAGGATGTCCTGGGCGGTCAGGCTGGCAGTGTGCAGCGAGCCTGCTTCCACATATGCTCCGGCAGCGAAGAGTTCCTCGCCGATGGGGGCTTCCTGGGCGCTGGCATACAATACTGCCTGGGTGGCGAGATTGTCACTGGATGCCAGGGTGAAGGTGTTCGCACGCTCGGCCGCATCGGTCAGCAGGGCAGCTTCGACGCCGAAGTTGCCCATCAAGACATTCGCCGAGATGTTTTCGTCACGGATCACAGGCAGGGCGCCCGCGGCGTACGAGAAGGGCGTCAGGCCGGTCAACCGCCCTGCCAGTGGGTCGTAAACCCCCTGGGCGGAAGCCTGGGAGGCGGTCTGGAGTGTGTCTTGAGAGAGAATGGTGAGGTTGGTGTCGCCCGACGTCGTGATCGGCGGCTGGTCCCCGGCCGAGGTCAGTTCAGCGAGACGTTTAAGCAGGGTCAGGCCGGCAAAGGCCGAAGCGGATTGGGGCGTGGGCAGCGCCGCATGCCCGAGTGAGACGTGCAGCCGGGTGCCGTCTTCGACGACCCGGCCGATTGCCCGTTTCAAGCGGGTATAAGCCGGAATTTCCCGAAAGCTCGGAGTGGATTTGCGCCGCAGCATGGAGACGATCGCCAACAAGGCTGCGGTAACCATGATGACGCCAAAACCGAGCAAGCCTTCCAAAAAAATGGGATCGATCACGAGGATGATCCTTTCCTCAAAAAAGCCGCAAAGGCGAGGGCCTCAGCACGGTTTTCGAGCAGGTCCGTCAGGGCATTACACTGGGCGTCTGTCAGGGCCGGGCGCAGGAAAGGATTCCCCAGGTAAAGAGCTTGGGCTCCGAGCACCGTCAACGGTTCGGCGGCCTCCAGGGCCCAGGCGACAATCCCCTCCAACCCGAGGCGGCGGAGAGAGGCTGCCCAGCCGGGCCAGGTAGAACGCGAGTTAGAGATGAAATCGGTCTGCATTCTCCATTGAGTATAGCACAACTTGCGTTTAACCAGAACTAACACGCAACTGCGCCGATTGTACCGTTTTTTGTCGAAGATTATCATTTGTCAGGCAAATCGAAAGAATTTTGTAAGGAGTGCTTAAATTCTCCTGCATTGCCGGTCAAGGATAGTATAATCACCTCGAAATTCCCATCCGAGAATTAAAATGTTGGAACCGGAAATCCATACTATTAATCCCACCCCGGGGATTGGACGAACGCAACGCGGCATGAATAAAGGAACGCGGCATTTCCAGGGGGGTGTTGATCCCGCTGGCAAGGCAAGCGGTTGTCGGGAGACGGCATGATTTACGGCGACCGGACCCGTTTGCGGCGGGACGAACGCAGCGATATTCCCCGTTTCCTGGAATGGCTCAATGATCCGGAGGCGGTCCAATATCTCGGGGTGCTGAATCTGCCCATGTCCATGGCGAATGAGGAGGAATGGTTCGAGCACATGCTCGGCCTGCCGCGCCAGGAACAACCATTCGCCATCGAGATACGCGAGCCCTCTCCATCGGGCGAGAGTTGGAGATTGATCGGCAATTGTGGTTTCATGGATTTCAATCAGGTTGTCCACAGCGCCGAAGTGGGCATTTTTATCGGGGACAAGTCCTATTGGAACAAGGGCTACGGGACCGAGGTGATGCGCCTGCTTCTACAGGTCGGCTTTGGGACTCTGAACTTGAATCGCATTTTCCTGCGCGTCGACCAGGCCAATCTCGGCGGAATCCACGCCTATGAGAAGGCCGGTTTCGTTCACGAAGGCCGGATGCGGGAGGCGGCCTTTCGCAACGGCCAATATAGTGACATGCTGCTCATGAGCGTCCTGCGCTCCGAGTGGACTCTTAAAGATCGGGTAGGGTTATGAATCAATCGAAGGAATTGCGCGTCTATGGGGGGATCAAGCTTTATGCCGGTACTGCCAGCCCCGAGTTGGCCCAGAAAGTGGCTGAATATCTTGGTGAAAGCCTGTGCGGCCGGGATATCATCGAGTTCCCCAACGAGAACTTGTTCGTCAAGCTCCACAGCAGCGTGCGCGGCCAGGATGTTTATGTGATTCAGCATACCGCCTCCCCGGTCCATCGCAATTTGATGGAACTCCTGATCCTGCTCCAGACGCTCCGCCTGGATTCCGCCGCCCGCATTACCGCGGTCGTGCCGTACCTGTGTTACGGCCGTTCGGACAAGAAAGACCAGCCGCGTATCCCGATCACCTCCCGCCTCGTGGCGGATATGGTCCAGATTGCCGGGGCCGACCGGTACATGACCCTCGATCCGCACGCTTACCAGATCCAGGGCTTTTTCTCGGTCCCGGGGGACGTCTTGAACGCTTCTCTCATCTTGATCGATTATGTCAAGGAGAACCTGCGGCCGTACCTGAAAGACCCGGTCGTCGTCACCGTGGACCTGGGGTATGCCAAGAAGGGCCGCAACTTTGCGGCCGGCATCGACGCTCCGATCGCCTTTATCGAAAAGCGCCGGGTGGCGAATGATGCCAAGGCCCAGGCCTTATCCATCATCGGGGATGTCAACGATCGGGACGTGATCCTGGTGGACGACGAGATCGATACGGGCGGCTCGATCGCCCAGGCTGTCAACCTGGTCAAGGATAAGGGAGCTCGCCGCATCTATGTGGCCTTCGTCCACCCGATCTTCTCTGCCAGCGCCAGTGAGCGACTGGCAGCCCTGCCGGTCACCGAATACATTACGACCGACAGCGTGCCGATCCCGGCTGACAAGCGTGAGCTTTTCGGCAAGCGCCTCACCATCCTGACGGTCGCGCCCCTGCTGGGTGAAGTCATCCGGCGGGCCCACGAAGGCCGCAGCGTGGGCCAGATGTTCAACGAATAAAGATTCAGGAGCTCAGGCATCGTTTCGAACCTGGTTGTGACTTTCAATGGCGTAACGAACTCCGGCTTCAGGATCCAGGGTGGGAGTCCTGATGCCTGAGCTCCCGGAAGTCGAGACGATTGTCCGCACATTGCGTCCGGTCCTGATCGGCAAAACCATCCTGTCTGCTGACCTGCGCTGGTCCCGCTCACTGTCCGAGCCCAGCCCGGTCAAGTTCAAAAAACGAATCCAGGGGCAGGAGATCCGGGAGGTCTCCCGCCGGGCAAAGCTCATCCATCTCCAGCTTTCATCGACCCATCTGATCATTCATCTGCGCATGAGCGGTGACCTGCTTGTCGTCCTGGGGGGATATATGCCTGCCAAGCACGACCGGCTGATCGTTAAATTATCCCAGGATACTTCGCTCGTCTTTACAGACCCGCGCAAGTTTGGCCGTATTTGGCTGGTGGGGGACCCCGCGGACGTCTTCCGGGACCTCGGGCCGGAACCTCTTGCGGAGGAATTTACCCCCGCTTGGCTGTACACAGCCTTGCATGCTCAACGCCGGCAATTGAAGCCGCTGCTCCTCGACCAGTCCTTCCTGGCCGGGCTGGGCAACATCTATACGGACGAAGCCCTGCATATGGCCCGGTTGCATCCCCTGACTCTCTCCAGTGCGGTTACAGCTCACGAAGCCGAGATCCTCTGGATGGCGATCCGGGAAGTCCTTGCGGAGGGCATCCGGCGGAATGGCGCCAGTATCGACTGGGTCTATCGCGGCGGCGATTTCCAGAACCATTTCCGGGTCTATGGCCGGACCGGGGAAGCCTGTCCGGTTTGCGGGACCAGCATCGAGCGCATCCTCGTCGGCCAACGCAGCACCCATTTTTGCCCTAAATGTCAGGTGCGCACATAATCCCAAAATTCGGTAAAATAGGGCAGATTGAACGGATCGAATGTCGCAGACCTGTCCGAGATGAATTTTGCCTGATCAAATCGCGCATGAAAGAAGAATAATGATATGTCCACATTCGGGATTATCTTTTGGCTGATCATGTTTTTTTGCATCGGCGCCTTCCTGGGCGGCTTGATTGAGCGCTGGCTTGGCCGGCGGTCCACGTCGCAGGTTTTGCCACCCTCGGAAAGTACGGTGGCGAAGGAAGGCGACCTGGAGGTCCTGCGCGCCTGGCGCAACCCTGCCAACAAAGTCTGGTTGGAAATGGATGGGAAACGCCTGGAAGCCAAGGAAGCTCTCGGACCCGAACAGCGCCAGCGTCTCGTCAACCTGCTCCTCGACCTGCGACCCTGGCTCGACACGACGCGACCGGCAACCCCGGTTGCTTCCCAGGCTCCGCAACAGGCGGCCGCGGTTTCCCCGATGCCAGCCCCTGCCGTGCCGGACAAGGATAAGACCAAGGCCAAAGAGGCGACTCCGTCAGTCCAGATTACGAGCATCGTCGAGCAGATCGACGCGGTCTTGCAAACGAAATTGCTATCCAGTCCTTTCAAGGATCGCAAAATCGGCTTGGTGGAGGGACCGGGTGGGATGGTCATCGTCCAGGACGGGGCCAACCGGTACGAAGGGATTGACGCCGTGCCGGATCCCGAAGTCAAGGCGCTTATCCGCCTGGCGGTCTCGGACTGGGAAAAAGGGATGCACTAAAAAACAAGAGCAGGCCAACGCCTGCTCTTTTCATTTCTTCACCAGGTAAAGTTCCCCGCGTTCGAAGCCGCGTTCCAGGTAATATTGGCGAGTGCCCACTGCGGCGATGACCGCAGTGCGGGCGTAGCCGCCCGCCCGGGCGATCCGCTCTGCTTCGGCCATCAGACGGGTGCCCAGGCCGGTATGTTGGGCGGCTCCGGCCTGCTCCGCCCCTACCGGCAGCGACTGCCCGTAAACGTGTACTTCCCGGATGATGGCGGCGTTGTTCAAATCGGCCAGCCCGGTGGCGGGCGAGTCCGGGCCGGGCAGGGACAGGCGCAGGAAGCCGGCGATCCGGTCTTCGGGCGTAATGTACGAAAGAAAATGCTCCTCGGCCCCGTCGGCCGGATAGGCCAGGTCATCCAACCGCAGGCTGGACAATTCGACCTTCTCGCCGCGCACTTCCCGGCAGCGGATGCAGTTGCAGCGTGTCCCGCGCCGGGCCAGTTCGAGCTGAACATCCTGGCGCAGGCTGGTGCGCCTGTTGCCCTCCACCACGTGGGTCGATGGAATGTCCCGGATGACCCGGTTGACCCGGCAGTAGTGCGGAATGGATGGTTTGACATCCGCAATCAGGTTGACCAGTTCGTCCTGGGTGTACGGGTGGTATTCCCCGCGCTGCCAGTAGTTGTACAATTCGGCGTTTTCCAGTAGTTGGCAGGGGTAGATCTTGATCTCGTCCGGGCAGAGCCCCTCCCAAAGCCGAGGGAAATCTTCCCGGTCGGATTCGGGCGTGGCTCCCAACAGGTTGGGCATCCAGTGCAGGACGATCTTGAATCCGCCCGCCCGCAGCATGGCAACCGCCTGATGCGCCTCCGCAACCGTATGGCCGCGCTTGTTGATCTCCAGGATACGATCGTCCAAGCTTTGCACACCGATTTGGACCTTGGTCACGCCCAGGGCGCGGAACCAGGCCAGCTCGTCGGGAGTGATCTCGTCGGGGCGGGTTTCCACCGACAGGCCCACGTTGCGGTGGATGGCGGATTCGTTGAGGCGATGCTGCCCGTCCAGCGAGTCCAGCAGGGATTCGAGCGGGACGCCTTTCGGTTCCACAGCGTGCGCCTCCGGAGGAATGGCGTTCATCGCCTCGAAGCAGCGCTGCACGAACCAAGCCTGGTAGTCCCGCCGGTAAGACGAGAACGTCCCGCCGAGGATCAGCAGTTCCACCTTGTCGGTCGGGTGTCCGACCGAATCGAGCGCCTCCAGCCGGGATTTGACCTGCGTATACGGGTCGAAGTTGTGCTCGAGGGCGCGCATCGCCCCGGGCTCGTCCGGCAGATAGGATTTGGGCATACGCACGTCGTCCGGACAAAAGATGCACTTGCCGGGACAGGGATAGGGTTTGGTCAGAACCGTGACGGTGGTCACGCCCGAGAGCGTCCGCACCGGCTTGAGCCGGATGGTCGCCAGCAGGGCCGGGTCATCCTTCCACTCGCCGCTTTCGATTAGCTGGTGGTAAGCCGCCACCAGGGCGAATTTGCTGATGTAACCTTCCTCGATGGGGTATTGGCGAACGGCATCCATCACCGGCTGGCCGGCCCGCACGTCGTCCAGGATGTGGCGTGCCAGGGCCAGTTTTTCCGGGGTCAATTCGATCGAATCCTGAAAGGATAGTTTTTTAACCATAAGACACCAGTATAATGAGACTGAACATGAAAAGTCAGATGGTGACTCGCCTGCTTGACTTGAATAAACAATTCTACCAGACCTTTGGATATGAGTTTTCGTCCACGCGGCTGCGCCTGCAGCCGGGGGTGTTGCACGTCCTCGATCGGCTTTCCGGGGACGAAGCCATCCTGGACCTGGGCTGCGGCAACGGCGAGTTGACCCGCGAGCTGATGCGCCGCGGCCACCGCGGTCCGTACACGGGCCTGGACTTCAGCCTGCCGCTGCTCGAGGTGGCCCGCCATGGCTGGGAGGATTCCCCGGCGACCTTCCTCCAGGTCGATCTGACGGCTGCCAGTTGGGGGAAGGCGGTTTCCGGACCGTTCGACGTTGTTTTTGCCTTTGCCGTCCTTCATCACATCCCGGGCGCGGAGGCCCGCCGGACGATTCTGAACAAGGTCCATCACCTGATGCGGCCTGGCGGGCTGTTCGTCCATTCCGAGTGGCAGTTCCTCAATAGTGAAAAACTCAAGAGCCGCGTCCATCCCTGGAGCGAAGTGGATATCGCCTCGGATGCGCTCGATCCGGGCGACGCCCTGCTCGATTGGCGCAGCGGCGGGCGCGGCCTGCGCTACGTCCACTCCTTCAGCGAGACCGAGCTGGATGCGCTGGCTGTAGCAAGCGGCTTCCGGGTTCGGGAGACTTTCCTGTCGGACGGGGAGAACAACCGGCTGGGCTTGTACCAGGCCTGGGAAGCGGTCCGGGCGGATATTTCGATCTGATTTTTTCCTTGCGCGATTCCGATTCGTTTGCTAGAATAGACAAAACATTTGTTCTACTTACCTGTAGAGAATCGAGATGTCAAATGGGAGAAAACATTTATCACCGGGTCCACCAGAGCATCCAGGAAAAACACCGCGCCCTGGACGGCTGGTTGGAAACTGCCCCCCAACCCGAAAAGATTCGCTGTGTCGACTGCCCGAATGACAGCCCCGTGCGCGAGCATCTGCACATTCTGGATGAATCCCTGCAAAAGGCCGATAACGGTACTTTGGGGGTTTGCGAGGTCTGCCACGGTCACGTCGAAGAGAAGGTCCTGGAGATCGATTACACTGCTTCGATTTGCCTGGATTGCCTGTCGGAACCTGAACGGCGGCGTCTCGAAGCGGAGCTCGAGTTTTCCTCGGAGATCCAGCGGGCTTTGCTCCCACAGCAGGCCCCGACCATCCCCGGACTGGAAGTGGGCGCGTTCAGCCGCCCCGCCCAGATCATCGGCGGCGATTATTTCGATTTCATCCGCTTCGGCAACGGCGCGTACGGGCTTGTCATCGCGGATGTAATGGGCCACGGCGTCTCTGCCAGCCTTCTCATGTCCAGCCTGCAGACTGCCCTCCAGACACTCATCCCGGATGCCGATTCGTCCGCCGAAGTGATCCAGCGGGTCAACCGCTATTACCTTCACAATGTCAACCTGACGACTTTCGTGACTGTCTTCCTGGGCCAGTTCGATCCCGGACAGTACACGCTGAGTTATTGCAATGCCGGGCACAACCCTCCCCTGCTTTACCAAGCCCAACCCGGTCAGGCGGTCTGGCTGAAGCCCACCGGGGCGGCAGTTGGGTTGGTGGAGGAATACAAGCTGCGGGTCGAACAGGTCCTGCTCCGGCCCGGCGACCTGGTTCTGCTGTATACTGACGGCGTCACCGAAGCGGTCGATGCCCAGGGTGAACCGTTCGGCCAGGAGCGCCTGGTGCGGCTGGTGGCGCAGAATGCGGATCGATCGGCCCAGGAGATCGTCTCCGCCCTGCGAATCGGGCTGGAAGATTTCATCGGGACCGCAGCCCTCGCGGACGACGTGACCCTGGTGGTCTGTAAAGTCTCCGGATAGGGTCCGGAAGAAGGGCGGGGCGCATGAAAACCAAACAGGAGATCGTCGAGAACTGGCTGCCGCGATACACCGGGACTGCGCTCGAAGATTTCGGCAAATATATCCTGCTGGTCAATTTCAGCAATTACGTCCAGATGTTCGCTGACATGAACGGCACGCGGGTATGCTGCCCCGACAAGCCCATGCCCAACGCCACCGCGGATGGGATCACGATCATCGATTTCGGCATGGGCAGCGCCAATGCCGCCACCGCCATGGATTTGCTTTCGGCCATCCAGCCCAAGGCCTGTCTATTCCTCGGCAAGTGCGGTGGGTTGAAGACGAATCCCAAGATCGGCGAGTTCATCCTGCCGATCGCGGCCATCCGCGGTGAGGGTGCCTCGAACGACTACTTCCCGCCTGAGGTCCCGGCCCTGCCGGCCTTCAACCTGCAGAAAGCTGTCTCGACCACCATCCGCAACGTCGGCCGGGATTACTGGACCGGGACGGTCTATTCGACCAATCGGCGGGTCTGGGAGCACGACGAGGAGTTCAAGGCCTACCTGCGCCGCATCCGCGCCCTGGCTGTAGATATGGAAACGGCCACCGTTTTCATTACCGGTTTCTACAACAAGATCCCGTCCGGGGCGTTGCTGCTGGTCTCGGACCAGCCCATGACGCCGGAAGGCATCAAGACGGCCGAATCCGACCGCAAGGTGACCGCGAATTTTGCCGAGCTGCACCTGCGGGTCGGGATCGATTCACTAAAGGAAATCATCAACGACGGCTTGACCGTCAAACATCTGAAATTCTAGGCTTCGAAAGTCTTTCCATCCCCGGGATTATTTGGAGTCGCCATGCTTATTGCCATTACCCGCGCCGTCAGCCGGGCTATTGATCACTGCGAATTGACCCACCTGGAGCGCATTCCGATCGACCTGGAATGCGCCCGGGAACAACACCATCGATACGAAGAGGCGCTCCGCTCACTGGGCGTCGAGGTCCATTCCTTGCCTGAGGCGCCCGAACTGCCCGATTCGGTCTTCGTCGAAGATGTGGCGGTGGTGTTGGATGAGTGTGCGCTCATCACCCGCCCCGGAGCGGATTCGCGCCGCCCCGAAACGGAGGCCATCATCCAGGCGTTGACCCCTTACCGCAAGCTCTTCCCGATCCTTGCCCCTGGCACCGTCGACGGCGGGGACGTGCTGGTCGTCGGCAGGACCATCTTCGTCGGTTTGTCCGGGCGCAGCAACCGGTCGGCGATCGACCAGATGCAGGAGATCCTCGGCCTCTTCGGCTATACGGTCAAGGCCGTTTCGGTGACCGGTTGCCTGCACTTGAAATCGGCGGTCACGCAAGTCGCCGCTGGTACCCTCCTGATCAATCCGGCCTGGGTGGATCGGTCCTATTTTCCCGGGTGGGGGTTCATCGATGTGGACCCATCCGAACCATATGCCGCGAACGTGTTGTGCGTCGGGGAAACCGTAATCTACCAGCCGGCTTATCCCAAAACCCTGGCCCGTCTGGAAGCCGTTGGCATCCGGCCGTTACTGGTCGACCAGTCCGAACTGGCAAAGGCCGAAGGGGCGCTCACCTGCTGTTCCCTGATCTTTGGAAATTGATCTCCTGACCCCGGTCCCTTTGGCGACCGGGTTTCTTTTGGGTATTTTCGGGTAGAATCCAAGTGCCGGGCGAGGATTGTCTCATCCGACCAACTTTAAAGTTACGAGCGAGGAACCATCCAATTGGTCACCGTCAAAATCCTCAGCCTGGGGTCCGCCGAACGCTACAGCCTTCGGCGACTGGTCGTTTCCGTGCAGCAGGAACTCCTGTCGCAGAACCCGAATTTGGAGATCTGGATTGCGGAGGTCTCCGATGCCAGCGAGATCGGCAGGCATGCGAATGTGCTGGTCTTGCCCACCCTGGTGATCGATGAGAAGGTCGTTTGCAGTGGACGGTTCCCAACCAGGGAAGAGGTGGTTGATTGGCTGGGAGAGGCCTTGCACGCGCATTAGACGGCTGGATGTCGAGCCGGGAGGAAGGGATGCTGAATCAGAAATTGCCGGGATCCTGATTCCGGCCAACCTGGTTTGGAGCTTGTCCTCCCGGTCGGACCCGGATCGAGACCGAATCAACTCAGATAGAAGATAAAATTGCACAATCGAAATCCCGCCAGCGCTGGCGGGATTTTTTGATCCTGTCGGGAAATCATCCCCTAGACCGGTGTCGCGGTTGGCTTGGGGGTCCGGGTGGGTGTGCGTGTGGGGGTCGGCCAGCGTGTGTCCGTGGGGCGCGGCGTGGGGGACGGCCAGCGCGTCTGGGTGGGAGTACGCGTCCCGGTGGGCGTACGCGTCGGCGAAGGGCCGGGGGTTTTCGTCAGCGTTCGGGTGGGGGACGGCCAGCGCGTGTCGGTCAGACGGATCGTGCGCGTCGGGATCGGCGTCCGGGTAAACGTCCGGGTTGGGGAGAGCGTCGGCGTGCGCGTTGGCGAGGGACCGGGTGTGTTCGTGTAATTATTCGTGCTGGTCGGCCAGTGCGTGTCGGTCGGGAAAAGGCTCTTCGTAAAGGATGGCGTCAGGGTTGGCCAGCGGGTCTGCGAGGGACTGCGCGTCGGCGTGAAAGTCCAGGTCTTTGTGGGGGTAAAGGTCTTGCTCGGGGTGGAAGTCTTGGAAGGGGTGAAGGTCTTGCTGGGCGTGAACGTCCGGGTCGGGGTGTTCGTCGGCCCGGGAGTGAAGGTCGGAACGGAGCCGCGCAGGTAGACGAACCGGACCGCGTCGGCGCCGAGCTCCCGGGTCTGGTAGGTCGCAGAAGTGTCCTGGGTCAGGTTGGAGAGTGAGACGTATTCCCCGCCGGCAGCCGTGAAATTGTAATCGCCGATGCGCAGCCAGCCATCGGTCACGTAGTACGGATTGGGATAGACCTGCTGGTTGACGGTCACCGCGTCGGACCGCCCGGAATGGACGATCGTGTAGCGGGCGCCTTCGCTGGATGCGTGCAGGCTCGGGATGCGCACGAAGACGGCGTACAGGCCGGCCGGCTGACCGGATGGCAGATTCCACTGGGCGGTGCAGGTGGCCGAGCCGGAGATGACCGGCGCCACGTCCCGCATCGAGCCGCCTTCACTCTGTGAACTGGTTGTCGTGATCACGGTCCAGCAGCCGGATGGCGATTCGGAGTAACCCGGACCGCCGTCATCCACGACGAGCGGATTGACGATCGGGGCTGGATAAGCCAGCGGGACCCCGTCCGTTGGCAGGACGGTATTCGTGCTGCCATAGTAGGGGATCACACTCGGATTCTGGGCCCACAAGGAATTGTGCAGATCGTAGGGCCAGGGATCGGTGCCTTCCCCGGTCCAGCCGTAGGGATCGATGGTCTTCCCGGCCGGGTTGCTCAAGCCGAAGTGCAGGTGCGGGCCGGTGGAATTGCCTGTGCTGCCGCTGTAGCCGATGAAATCCCCGTGCTGGATGCTTGCGCAGCCGGCAGTCGAACAGGATTGGACGGCGATCGCGCTCAGGTGGCCGTAATACGTGGAATAGCCGTTTGGGTGGTGGAGCTTGATGTAGATGCCCAGCGAGTAACTGTGATTCATCGGATCGGCCCAGCCGGCATAGCTGACCTGATCGCTGTCGGCGGCGGCGTAGACCGGGCGGTACTGGATGCCAAAGTCGATGCCGTCGTGCCCGTTGTACGATAGCCAGTCGCCCACGCTGTATGACCAGTAGATCCCGGAGCCGGCGTCGCAAACGCCGGCTTGCGGAGGCGCCTTTCCGGCAGGCGCCGGGCTGGGACAGATCTTGTCGGCTTCGTCGCCGGTGAAGGCAATGATGCGGTTGTCCGTTTGGGAATAATTCGGGGAGGAATGGTCGAAGATGGAGTTTTCGGTCGCCGTGCCGGGATAAGGCGGATACAGGAATGGCGCGATGTATTGGGCAACCGGCGCCTGCGCCGGGTGGGCCAGGGCTTTTTGGAGCGGCAGCCACAGGAGCGGAATCAGCAATCCGGCGAGCAGGCAGAGAAGCAGAGTCTTCCAGATCGGTCGAGGCAAGGTGTTAGTCCACAAAGATCACGACGAGGCAGATGCGGTCAAGGAGTAGGAGTTGGGCTTGGGGTGGAAGTGAACTGCGGAGTGGCAGTCGGGGTGGGAGCGACGATCGAGGCCAGGGAGGCCAGGACGATTTCCGCCATTTGGATGCAGCTGTCTCCCTGTTCGTTGAAAGAGACCTGAAAACCTGTCAGGATGATTCCGTCGCCGCCGAAGTAGTTGGTGAACTGTACCACCCCGTTCTGGCTGGCCGTGACGACTTCGTAGCGGATGGCCCCGATATCCCGGAACTGGTCGTCGACCGCCCAGCCGCGCGGCAGGCCGCGCCCGCTCCCGGTGGCGGCGATCTTGCAATAAGGGATCTGCCGGTTCAACAATGCCAGCGAACCGGTTTCGTCCTCGGCCAGCGCCCAGAGGGAGGCGTCGTAATTCACGCTGAAATCGTATCCCGGCTGGGATTGCGGGTCGGTCGGCGCCCCGACCCAGGCGAGCAGGATGGGAGTGGTCGATTGCGGCGTGGGCAGTTCGGCCGTCGGCAGGAGTGTCTCGGTGGGCGTCGGGGGCAGGTCGGTGGGGGTATCCAACGGCGTGATCGCTTGCTCGAGGATCCGCGGGGAGAGGGCCCGCGCCGGTGCGGAACTGCTCGGGGTGGCCTTTGCTCCGCAGGCGCTGCCGGCCAGGAGGATGAGAGCAACGAGGAGGATTTTTACAAATTTTGCCATCTGGCATCACTTTCCGGGGACCCAGATTGCGCAACAGGATGCTCCGGCGTTGAGCGGCTGGAGGACCCCGGCCTGTTCATACCATACTTGTATTGTATCATTTTCGGCTACGTTGAAATATAAGGAAAGCCCGTCCGGCGACCAGACCGGAGTCTCGACGACGGCCTTGGCAAAGGTGCTGACCGGGGTGCGCACCCCGCTGCGGACCTGGACCCGGTAGACATTGCTGTGCAGCGCACTGGCGGACTGTTCCACCTGCGGGTCGGTCGGGTTGTCGCGCCCGACGACGGCTAGCTGGCTCCCGTCGGGGCTCCAGGCGGGGGCGTAGCCGTGGCCGGCGTCCGCTTCGCCCAGCGAGCGGGCGTTCTTCCCGCCGGTGTCCATTATCCAGAGTTCGCCATCCGGGAAGGGGGTTTGGGAATCGGGGAAACGGATGAAGGCCAGTTGTTTCCCGTCTGGAGAGGGACGCAGGTAAGCAACGATATCCCCCGGCTCCGAGAGGATCCGCCGGGCATGCCGGCCGGAGGCATCTGCCAGCCAGGTCTCCGAGCCGAAGCCGAGCCCTCGCGTGGTGGAATAGACCAGCCGCCCGTCCGGCAGGACGGCCAGGTCGTACAGGTCCGCCGGCAGGTCAAGGGTGGAAGCCTGGCGGCTCGCCTCATCGATCCGCACGATCTGGGGATTGTCGACCCCGCCAGTCTTGAGGTAGACGAACCGCCCGTCCGCGGCCCAGGCCAGGAAGTGCGCAGCCGCCGTCCCAAGACTGGCCCTCTGCCCCGCCTGGATATCGTAGAAATCGATCTGCGGCCCACCCTGGCACTCCAATTCGATCGCCAGGACGGTTTTCGCCGGATTCGGGTAGAGCCCGTAGATCACACAATCCGAAGGGACGTTCAAGGTGCCGACTGCGCCGGGACTGCCTGCCGCGGAAACCAACTCCGCGCCGGCCCGACCCATTCGCAGATAGACCAGTTGTGAGGCGGGAACCGCCGGGCTGGAAGGGAAGCCTCCGGTACAGGCAACCAGGAAAAGAAGGAGGAGGGGGAAGACGCGTATGCACCGCATGGCCTTGATTATATACGCTGCGCCGGCTTCTCCCCGGAGTGGAAGCCAGGGTCTATTAATCCGACTATTAGGATATCCTAACCATTTTTTCATATTATTCCCATAAATATATTTTATATTAATCCCTATGACGCCAAAGCGCCAAATTAACCCAAGGAGGATTGTCATGAAAAACAAACTGCTGTTACCGTCTCTTATCGTTATCGCTTTGATAGCCTCAGCCTGTGCCTCCGCGACACCGACCGCGACCACTGCGCCCGTCATTCCGGTCACCGCCGCAACGGATACCCCCGCCATGCCTGCCGCGACCGATACGGCCGCCGCAATGCCGGCTGCCACGGATACATCCATGGCGCCTGCTGCTTCCGGCCCGGCCAATCTCATGGTCGGCCAGAACGCGACCCTGGGATCCTTCCTGGTGGATTCCAATGGAATGACCTTGTATATTTATACCAAAGATACGCCCAATACCAGTAATTGCAGCGGCGGCTGCGCCACCGCTTGGCCGCCTCTTCTGACCAACGGCGCTCCGACCGCCGGGACGGGCGTGACGGCTTCAATGCTGGGTACCACGACCCGCGCCGATGGGACCACCCAGGTGACCTATAACGGCTGGCCGCTCTATTACTTTGCCAACGACAAGGCTGCCGGCGACACCAAGGGCGAAGGCGTTGGTTCCGTCTGGTACGTCATGACGCCTGCCGGCATGCAGAAATAGTTCCCGCGAGGATGCTCCAGTTGTCTTGCCGGGGGAAACGGGTTGGCCCGACGTGAGGACCGACCTCCAAGGTCAGTCACAATTGCGACATTCCTTCATAACTCCCCTTCCCCGAATTTCGGGGAAGGGATTTCGTTTTTCCAGGGCAGGTGGACGAGAACGCGGTAGAATCTGGGAACTTTAATCGATAGAATTCATCCAATTTGGGTCATGGGAGAGCAATGCATATTCTGGTTACGAACGACGATGGGGTCCAGGCCCCCGGCCTGCTGGCGCTTGCGGTTGAGATGCGTTCCCTGGGGGCCGTGACGGTCTTCGCCCCGGACCGCAACTGGTCGGCTTCGGGCCACGTCAAGACGATGGATCGCCCGCTGCGGGTCCGGGAGACGACCCTGGCGGACGGCTCACCCGCCCTGTGCACCGACGGCGCCCCCTCTGACTGCGTCGCCCTGGCCCGCCTGGGGGTGGTGAAGGAAAAGATCGACCTGGTGGTTTCGGGCATCAATCCCCACGAGAATATCGGCCACGACGTGACCTATTCAGGGACGGTGACGGCCGCCATGGAGGCGGTCATTGCCGGCGTGCCCGGCATGGCCGTTTCGTTGCATGCTCCGTACGATTTCCATGGAACGCTGGATTACCGCGCGGCTGCGCGTGCAGGGCATCGGATTGCCGAAAAGATCCTTGCGGGCGGCCTGCCGAAGGAAGTGTTGTTGAACGTCAATGTGCCCTACCTGGAGTTCGAAGAGCTCAAAGGTTTCATGGTCACCCGCCAGGGGCTGCGCGTCTACCGGGATGCCCTGGATGCGCGGAAGGACCCGCACGGCCGGCCCTATTACTGGATCGGCGGTGACTTTCCGACCGGCGTGGTCGAAGATGGCACGGACTTCGGCGCCATCACTGCCGGCTATGTGTCCATTACGCCGTTGCAGCTCGACCTGACGGCGCATGAAGCGATGGAAACACTCGGCAAATGGGATTGGAATTAGGAGAAGAGTATGTATATTGCAGATGAGCATCGTTACGAAAGCATGCAGTACAACCGCACCGGCCGCAGCGGACTGAGACTTCCGGCCATTTCCCTGGGCTGGTGGTACAACTTCGGCGGCCTGGACGTCCTCGAGAATGGGCGGGCCATCGCCCGACGGGCCTTCGACCGGGGCGTGACCCACTTCGATCTGGCCAACAATTACGGCCCGCCTCCCGGCTCGGCCGAGGAAACTTTCGGCCGGTTGCTCAGGGAGGATTTCGCCCCATACCGGGATGAGTTGATCGTTTCCACCAAGGCCGGCTACGACATGTGGCCTGGACCTTACGGCGAATGGGGTTCCCGGAAATACCTGCTGGCCAGCCTCGATCAGTCTCTGAAACGGATGGGTCTGGAGTACGTGGACATTTTCTACAGCCACCGTCCCGACCCGGATACGCCTTTGGAAGAAACCATGGGCGCACTGGATGCGGCCGTCCGCCAGGGCAAGGCGCTCTACGTGGGCATCTCGAATTATTCGCCGGAACAGACCAGCCAGGCGGCCAAGATCCTGCGCGGGCTTGGCACGCCCTGCCTGATCCACCAGCCGCGCTACAGCATGCTGGATCGATGGGTGGAAGACGGCTTATTGGATGTGCTCGAGAAGGAAGGCATCGGCGCGATCGTCTTTTCGCCGCTGGCCCAGGGCCAGTTGACCGACCGCTACCTGGAAGGCATCCCGTCCGGGGCGCGTGCCACCAAGACCGAGCGGGTCTGGCTGACCCCGGATGACGTCAAGCAAAACCTGCCCAAGGTCAAGAAGCTGAATGAGATTGCCAAAAAGCGCGGCCAGAAGCTCTCGCAAATGGCCCTGGCCTGGGTGCTGCGCAAGCCTCAGGTCACCTCGGCGCTCATCGGCGCCAGCAGCGTTGCCCAGCTCGACGACAACCTGGCTACCTTGAGCAACCTGTCCTTTGCGAAGGAAGAACTGGACGCGATCGAGAAGATCCTCAAGGAGTGAGCTATGTCCCCCGCTTTTGCCTCCCCGCCCGATTTGCACGGATTTCAGGCCAAGGTCTGGGAAGCTGCCCGCCAGATCCCGGCCGGGAAAGTGGCCACCTACGGCCAACTTGCCGGACTGATCCCGCCGCCCGACGGGATGGACCCCAAGGCTTACCTTGCCTTCGGTCCGCGCTGGGTGGGCGGGGCAATGGCGGCTTGTCCCGACGACGTGCCCTGGCAGCGGGTGATCAATGCCCAGGGCAAGATCAGCCCGCGGCCGGGGGCGGGTAACCAGCAGGCCCTGCTCGAGGCCGAGGGCGTGGTCTTCGACGAACGTGAGCGCATCGACCTGAACAAATATCGTTGGGATGGCCCGGACGAGGCCTGGTGCAAGGCTCACGGCTTGGTCCCGCCGCCGGCCAAGCCGAAGCAGGAGTCGTTGTTCTAGGCTGTCAATTCCCCCCAAAGTTGTTCCTTGAATCGAACATCCGACCGCGTTTTTTGCGGCCGGATGTTGTTTTCGGGCCAGCGAAGGGATCCTATTTTTCTCCGCGCAGGATGGCGATCTTCCCGACCATGAACGGCAGTTTCAGGAGGCTTGGGATGAACGGCGCCTCGTGGGTGTCGACGAACTCCACGTTCCGGACGCCCCAGCTCCTGACCAGGGCCACCAGGTCGTCCGGTTTTCCGTAGATCGCCTCCCAAAGGAACAGGTCCTGGAAGACGAACTTGCCGCCCGGCTTGACCACCCGCAGCGCTTCCTTCAGGACGTCCCGCTTGTCCTTGGCATCGCTGACCTCGTGGAAGGTCAGATTGCTGACCGCCAGGCCGAAGGCCCCGTCTGCGAACGGCAGGGCGGATGCGCTGGCTTTCTGGAAGTCTGTCCGGTCCCCGACTCCTTCGATCCGCGCATTCCGCTCGCAGACCTGCTTCGAGTAGTCCCAGTTCGCTCCCCAGTAATCCACCCCGGTCACCCGGGCGGACGGGTATCTCCGGGCGAGCCGGACCGTCAGAGGGGCGTTCCCGCAGCCGATGTCGATCGCCTGGCCCCGGCCGTCCCAGTCCAGGCGTTCCAGGATGAGCCCGACGATCTGTGACTGGACGTCGCCGCCCGCCGGCGAGAAGCGCTGTCGCGCCAGGATGAAATAAAGGCCCACCGCCAAAAACAGGATGGCGAAGACTGCCAGGAAGGGGACCAGGAAAGACAGGCCGGCGAAAAACAGGCCCAGGAGGCCGGGAACGAGGATGAATTTCTTCGAGACCCAGTTGCCGTAATCGATCTTTGTTGATTCCATGATTGCTTCTCCTTACTTCGAAATCGAGGTTTTTTGCGACATCTCCCGGACCAGGCTGGTCAGCTGTTCCAGGAAGATTTGATCCATGTCGTCCGGAGTTTCGGGCAGGTTGAGGGCGGCCTTGAACTGGTCCCGATAGCGCAGCCAGAAATGGATCGGACCGATGATCATGGTCAGGAAAACCGTCGGGCTGAATCGGTCATCGATGAACCCCTGCGCCTGGAGCGCTTCCACCTGCCGGACCAGGGCGGCCGTCAGGGCGGCTTCCTGGTCGGCCAGTTCCGTCCGTCCCTCCAGGGAGGCCCATAGCGAGATTCGCTGGTAGGTCGTATCGTGCTTCCAGAAGTTGAAAGAGGCCGCCAGGGTCTGCTGCATCACCTCGGCCGGAGAGCCTCCGCCAGGCTGGGCCTGGGCGAGCTCCCGGCCGTACCGGCCGGCCAGGTCTTCCAGGACCTGGCGGTAAAGGGCCTCCTTCGTCTCGAAATGGTGCAGGATCAGGCCGTCCGAGATCCCGCTTTTTTGGGAGATCAGCGCCAGGGGGGTGCCGTTAAAGCCGCGTTCGGCAAACAACTCGCGGGCGGCCGCCAGGACCCGTTCCTTGGTATCTTCAGCGTTCCTTTGTTTTCTCATCGGCACTCCTTATATTTACTTAATACTAACTAAATATAATTGTTTTGTCAAGGGCAGGGAAGGCCGTGCTCGTTCTCCCCCTCTTTCCCAAAAAATCTCCCGGCTGCTTTTCGGGCAGTCGGGAGATCTCTAAAAGGCAGTTCCGCTACGTTTAGCTGGCTTTGGCCGGTACCTTGGCCGGAGCGACGCTCTCCAGGGCGTTGATCTCCCGGAACGTCAGGGTCCAGACGGTCGATTCGTAGATCTGGAACCAACCCTGCAGGAGAAGGAGTGGCGAGCCTACCACCAGGAAGAAGAACGGGACGGCGCAGATCCCGCCGATGATGGCTGCCACGAGCGGGCTGGCAAACAGGCTGGCGATCCCAAAAGCCATCAGGCCGGGGATGACGGCGACGATCAAGGCCGGAATGCACAGCAGGATGAAGATCGGGATCAGGATGAACAAAGCGATGGCATAGGCGATGAAGAAGCCGATCCCGAGCCCGAACAGCACCAGCCACATCAGGGCCCCGCTCTTCCAATTTCGCTTGAACATGGCCCAGCCGGACTGGAAGGCAGCCCGCGTCCCCAAATCATTCAAGGCCAGCTTCCGCCAGAAGAACTGGCGCAGCAGGCGCAGGAAGGCCAGGCCGAGGCCGAAGACCAGGGCCAGGACGATCATGGCCAGGATGCTGGCGCCCAGCGTGACCCACATGGAGGTCGGATCGGTGTGGATCGCCTTGACGACGATACCGGCCACCAAGCCGCCGATCAGCAGCACCAGGACGAGTCCCGGCAGGCCCTGGATCAGGAAGTCGATCCACCACATCCGGAAGGCCCGGTGATTCCAGCCCAGCTTCCAGCCGGCGCCGAAGCCGACCTTTTCGCCGTTTTGTTCGTAGCCGTCCACCATGCGGATGACGGCCGCCTCGGCCGGGTAGCGGACCAGGGCGAAGAGTGCCCCGATGATTACGCAGAAGAGCAACAGGGCAACCCCGATCCAGACGAAGGTAGCAATGTGCTCGGCCGGGTGGAAGTACAGGGGTTCGAGGTTCTGCTGGAACCACATGTTCATCTGCTGGACCTGCGGATTGGTGGACGGATTGAGGCCGTGATACCCATTGGCACCTTGGTAGCCGCCGTCGTTGAACCGGTAGCTGCTGTTGCTGCCGAAGTGGGTGCTTCCCCGTCCGCCGGCGGTCAGGACCAGCAGGATGCCGAAGATCCACAGGACTTTGTAATTCCAGAGGATGTGCCAGGCACGCTTCAAAATCTTTTCAATGTCGATCATTTTTCACACTCCTTTATGATGGTCGTCGGGTTCGGGGAAAACCGAACCCGGTTTTGCCTATGAATGCAGGCCTTCCTGCGGGAGGCGTTCGCCCTGGCGGCGCCGGTAGGCGAACCAGGCCGCCAGCCAGCCGGCGATCACAAGTCCGATCGCGGCCTGCCAGATCAACTGGACCAGGTAGCCGGCGCCGAAGACGCTCAATCCGTTCAGCACGTCCAGGGTGGTGCGGGTATCGCCATTGATATGGCTTCCGAACAGGTTCATGCTGGCCGAGAACCAGGCGGCGTTCTGCGATCCGTTCTGCAGCCAGGCCGTGGCGTTCCCGAACAGGCCGGTCATGCTCGCGGCCGAGACCAGCGTGCTCAATGTGGCTGCCGTTTGGAACAAAAACCACAGGACGAGCGTGCTGGCAGGCAACAGCCACCACAGAAACTCGAAGCTTGTCCGGCTGCGGACCGGGTCCGGCCGGCGCGGCAGGTTGAGGGTCAGGTTCGCCACGAACCGATCGGTCGGGGTGAGGGCCTCGGCGGGGACGCTTTCCTGAAGCAGCAGGGAGAGTCCGCGGAGTTCCTCCAGCTCGGCCCGGCAGGCCGCGCACTTGGCCAGATGATCTTCCACCTGGCGCAGGCGCAGGTTGTGCAACTCCCCGTCCAGATAGGCGCCCAGCAGGTCAGTGACATGTTCAATCATGTTCGCTCTCCAATTGGAACAAAACACCTTTAAGCAACTCCCGCAGACGGTTGCGGGCGTAATTCAGCCGGGACATGACCGTCCCGATCGGGATATCGAGGACCTTGGCGATTTCCTGGTAGGACAGCTCGCCGTATTCCCGCAGGACCAGCACGGAGCGGGCCGCCTCGGGCAGGGCTTTCATGGCCTGCTGGACGAGGGTGACCCGTTCCTTTTCGATCAGGGCCATTTCAGGACTTGCAGCCTGGTCGGTGACCATCGTGACCTGATTCTCCTCGAGCGATTCTTCGGGTTTGCGCCGCAAGACGTCCAGGGCGGCGTTGATGGCGATCCGGTACAACCAGCTTCGCAGGGGCGCAGCCGGCTGGAAGGACGGCAGGCTCACCCAGGCCCGGATGAAGGCCTCCTGGGTTGCATCCTCTGCCAGGGCGGTGTCGCCGCACATGCGATAGACCACGCGGACGACTCCCTGATAGTGACGCCGGACGAGTTCCCCGTAGGCGTTGCGGTCCCCTTGTTGGGCCAGGACGACCAGCTCTTTTTCAGTTACCGCTTCCGCCAGGATGGTTGCCACCAGTCGATTCCTTTTCTGTCTCGTTGTCTGCTTTCACAATATATTACGAGGTTCGTGGATATTTTATTCGGAAACCCCCGTGATAGAATCCACCCAGATTTTCGATGAGGTTCAGAGATGAAGATCGAACTCAAAGCCGAAAGCCAGCTCACCGAATCCGAACGCCAGGGGCTCGAACGACTGTCGGCCGAGGCGTTCCCACCGGACGGGGAGGACACGCAGTGGGCCCGGTCCGACTGGCACGTGCTGGTCTGGGAAGGCGAGGAGATCGTCAGCCACGTGGAGATCGTCGAGCGGACGGCGGCCGTAGGCGGCCGGCCCGTCCGCCTGGGCGGGATCGGGGGCGTGTCCACGCTGAAGGCCTGGCGCCGGCGCGGCCTGGCCGAGGCGGCGCTCAAGGTGGCAGTGGAAACCCTGCACCGGCCGCTGAAGGTCGACTTCGGCCTGCTGGTGTGCGGCGAGGTCATGATCCCCTATTACAGCAAATTCGGCTGGAAGCTGCTCGGCCGGCCGATGTGGATCGAGGACCAGCCGGGAGGCCGGGTGCTCTACAAAGCCCCGCTGATGATCCTGCCGGTGGGCAGGGACGAGTGGCCGGACGGGGAGATCGACCTGTGCGGCCGGCCGTGGTGATCAGGCCGATTTCATAAATTCGGGGAGTAAATCCGGCAGCGCGGCCAGCCGGTGAACGGTGCGCTGCCGTTCGTTTTTCCGCTCCTCGTCCGTGTGCGGATTGAACCAGACGGCTTTCAGCCCGCAGGCGTTGGCGCCCAGCACGTCGGCTTCGTAATTGTCGCCGACCATGACGACCCGATCGGGGGAAAGCCCGAGGTCTTCCAGGATATAGCGGAAGAACTCGGGCGAGGGTTTCTTATGGCCGATCTTCCTGAAGCAGTAGATTTTTTCCAGCCAACGGTCGAGTCCGGCGCGCTGCAATGCCGCCCGGATATCCGCTTCGTCCGAAACGTCGGCATTCGTGGCCAGCGCCAGGGTCCAGTCGGGGTGCAGGGCGGAGAGCATTTCCGCCGCGCCGGGGACGGCCTCGACCTTTGGCCAGTCCTTCATTGGGCTGCTGAATTCCTTGAAATCCCGCATGAGCGTGTCGCCCCAGTCGAACAGGAGGCAGCCCTTCGGATGGCGGCCCATCAGCGGCGGGCGTCCTTGCGGACGAAGGGCGCCGCAACGGCCGGGTCCGCCAGGATCGCGTAGCGGGAGGGCTTGCGATAGGCATTGCCCCAGACCTCGTCCTGGCGATAGGCCCGCAGCCTGTCCAGGTCGAACGCGGCCAGGTAGACGCCTTCGTGCCCGTCCGCCTGGACCAGGCAGGTATCCCGCGAGCCGGCCTCGTCGAAGGCGATTCCATCGAAGGCGGCCGAGTGGCCGTTCTCCTGGGGCATGGCGTAGTTGGCCATGGCCAGGCCGAGCATGTTCTCGTAGGCGCGGGTCTGGACCTGGGCCAGCCGGTTGGCTTCCAGCTCGCAGGCGTTCGGGGTCAGGACGATCTCGGCGCCTTTGATCATGAGGATGCGGGCGCTCTCGGGGAACTCGCGGTCGAAGCAGATCATCGCGCCCACCTTGACCGGCCCGGCGGCCGTATCCAGCTCGGAAACGGTAAAGTCGTCGCCGGGGGTCAGGAAGGCCTCCCGGTCGAAATCGCAGGTGTGGACCTTGGCGTAGGTCAGGCGGATCTCGCCGTGACGGTCGATCAGGGAGAGCGAGTTGCGCGGGGCTCCCGGCCACTTCTCCAGGTAGGTAAGGGCGATGGCCATGTCGAGCTCACGGGCCAGCCCCTGGAAATACGTCACGAACTCGCCGTTCCGGTCGACGGCCTGGGCCTGCCAGGCGGGGACCTCCTCGGGTTGGGAGCGCTCGGGAATCTGGTAGCCATTGCTCCACATCTCGGGAAAGAGGGCCAGGTCCGCGCCCATCTCGCGGGCCTGGAGGCAGAACTGCCCACCTTTCTTCCGGTTGGCGGCCGGGTCGGAACCGGCCGAAAGCATTTGCAGCAGGGCGACTTTCAAGATGCTCATACGCTTATCCTTTCTCGAAAACGGTCACTCCCCCAGCATTTGCACAACCAATTCCCTCTGCCGGGGGCGGATGTCGAAATCGATGTAAATGACCTGCTGCCAGGTGCCGAGGGTCAGGGTCTTTTCGACGAAGGGAATGGTCAGCGAGGGACCCAGGAGCGCGGCGCGCATGTGCGAATGGCCGTTGCCGTCGTCCCATGCCGCATTATGGGCATAGTCCCGGTCCGAGGGGACCAGCTCCTCGAACATGCGCTTCAGGTCGGCCACCGCCCCCGGCTCGAACTCGACCGTGGTCAGCCCGCTGGTCGAGGATGGGCAGAAGACCGTCAGCGTGCCGTTCTTCAGCCCGGACTGTTCGACCAGGCGGATCAGCTCCCGGGTGATGTCGTGGATGTCGGTGTTTCCCCGGGTGCTTATTTCCAGACTTCCGGTTTCTATCGCCATGCTTCGCTCCTATTTCGACCAGAGATAAACACGGATGAAATGCTGGTTTGATCAAAGAACAGGCCTACCTGGGTTCATCCTTTTCATTCGTGGTTTTTGCCTCTCCGGATGGCCTTCCTCCCATACTTTTCCTGCAGCTCATCCACCACTTCCTGCAGCTTGCGGCGCTTCTCGGACCCGGCGTCCCACAGGCCGAGCTGGCGCAGCGGCGGGCCGAGTCCGCTCACGCCCACGCCGAGCAGGCGGACCGCCTTGCCTTTCGCCCGGACCTTGTTCAGCAGGTCCAGGGCGGTCTGGTAGATCTCCTCGTCCTGGTCGACCGGCTGGGGCAGGGTCACCTGGCGGGTAATGGTCGTGAAGTCGGGCCAGCGCAGCTTGAGCTTGACGGTCTGCCCGCCCAGGCCCTCGCGGCGCAGGTGCCGGCCCACGTCGGCGGAGAGCTCGCGCAGGGTCCGGGCGAGGTCGGCGTCCTCCCGGATATCCCGGGCGAAAGTGGTCTCCGAGCTGATCGACTTGGTCTCGCGCTCGGTCACGACGGGGCTTTCGTCCACGCCGCGGGCGCGGCGGGCCAGGTCGCGCCCGTTCTCGCCGAACCAGCGCACCAGGTCCGCTTCGGGGCGGCGGGCCAGGTCGCCGATCGTCTTGATCCCGTAGCCTTCCAGCCGGACGGCCGTCTTGGGCCCCACGCCCCAGAGCATATCGGCCGGGAGCGGGGCCAGGAAGGCGGCCTCCCGCCCGGGCGGGACGACCGTCACGGCGTTGGGCGGCAGACCCATTTTTTTCGAACCCGGCCCTTCGTCTGCGGACCTCGCTCCGCTCGGCCCTCCGCTCAGGGCCTTTTTCTTGCCCACCTCGGTGGCGATCTTGGCCATCAGCTTGTTCGAGGCCACCCCGACCGAGCAGGGCAGGCCGAGCTCGGCGTTGACCCGCCCCTGCAGCCGCCGGGCGACCGTCTCGGGATTTTCGGGCAGGTCGCTGATGTCGACGAAGGCCTCGTCGATCGAGATCTGCTCCACGAGCGGGGACAGGTCGTGCAGGCGCTCCATCACCTTGCGGGACATCTCGCCGTAATTCCCCCGATGATGGGAGACGACCAGCAGCTCCGGACACAGGCGCAGGGCCCGGCTCATCGGCATGGCCGAACGGACCCCGAAGCGGCGGGCTGCGTACGAGCAGGACGCCACCACCCCGCGTTCGTCCGGCCGCCCGCCCACCGCGAAGGCCTTGCCGCGCAGGGACGGGTCGTGCAGTTCTTCGACCGCGCAGAAGAAGGCGTCCAGGTCGAGATGCAGGATGGTGCGGGGCATATAAAAATTATATACCCGTAGGGATGCGACGGCGCCGTGTCCCTACGGTAGATTCAATCGCGCCCGGATTTGTTCGCTCGTCGTCGCATCCGGGGCGACGACCCGGCTGGCGACCACGTCGAGGGCGAACGGCACGGCCCGGACGGATTGCACCCCCCGGCCGTCCAGGGTGACCACCACCAGGGCGGATTGGCGCGTGTCGGGCAGGCCGCCCTGGTCGAACAGGGCGTTGCCCAGACTGTAGAGGACCAGGGTTTTCCCCTGGGCGGTCGGAATCCATTCGGCCGGCTGGAGCACGTGGGGGTGCGAGCCGACGATCAGGACCGCGCCGGCCGCGGCGAACTGCTGCGCCAAAAACTCCTGGCGGTCCGTGGGAGCCCCCTGGTATTCCGCCCCCCAATGGACCACGACGACCACGGCCGCCCCGGTTTCCCGGGCGGAGTGGACGGCCTCGAGGGCGGCTGGCAGATCGATCGGAGCGGTGATGTCGTCGAAAGCCAGGAAGGCCAGCTTCAGGCCGTTCAGCTCCCGGTAGACCGGCTCCGGCCCGGGGCCGAGCGGGGTAAGGCCGGCCTCCGTCACAGCCTGGGCAGTATCCTTCCACCCGTCGGCGCCGCAGTCGAGGGCATGGTTGTTGGCCAGGGAAAGCATGTCCAGGCCCCAGACAGGGAGCAGCCCGGCCCGCAGGGCCGAGCTGCACAGGTTGTATCCATCCCTGGGGGTGGCGTACGTCTCGGCCGGGGCCAGCGGGCTTTCCAGGTTGGCCAGGGACAGGTCGGCCGCCTTCAACTCGGGGGCCAGGTAAGCCAGCGAGCCCGGTTTCGGGTCCACGCCGCGGCCGAGCATCACGTCCCCCAGCAGGGCGAGCGTGACCGTCGGCCGCACCAGGCTGCAGGAAGCCAGGAGCAGGCAGGATGCCAGGAGGACCGCGTTACGCAGTTTGCTCATCGAAGTTTATCCTACCAAGACACAAAGACACGAAGAAGGGTGCCTTCGTGTCTTTGTGGATGGATCGTGGACGGCCCTACGGCGCCACGAACATGCTGGTCCAATCCGGCTGGGCCGGGTTGCTCCCGGCAGCCAGTTGGGCCTGCCAGGCCTCGTCGGTCAGACGGCCGGAGGTGGGCACGTTGAACTCGTAATATGAGTAGACCGCGCCGACGGCCACCCGCCAGGGCGAATCAGGCAGGACCACGTAGATGAGGGTCGGCTGGCCGTCCCCTTCTTCGAGGGCGACCAGGGCGCCGTGCGAGTCGAGCCCACTGGCGACGTCGGCCACCAGGGCGGATTTCTGGTCTTCGAGGATGGGATGGCCCTGGTCGCCTTCCGTGTCGGCAGCTTTCAGGGTGAACTGCTCCAGGGTGCCGCCCCAGTATTGGATCTGCCAGTACTCGTCGGTGGTGATCGCCCCGCCCGAGAGCTCGCGCTCCGAGATGTCCTTCAGGAACTTAAGCTGGGAGATCAGGTTGTCGAGGTTGCCGCGGGTCAGGTCGCTGAGCAGGCTGCGAGACTGCAGCCCGTCCTCGGTCATCTGCGCCAGGGCCAGCAGGCGGGCGTAGGCTTCGGGGTTGGGCTCGACGTACCCGTGCGGGGGCTGGACGTCCGGCCCGCCGCCGCCCATCTCGGCCATGACCTGCTTGGCGTAGAGGATCGTGTCGTGCTTGAGCTCCGTCCAGGAGCCCAGGGCGGTCTGCAGGTCCTTGCGGGTCCAGGCCTGGGTCTGCATGAAGGGCGGATAGGCGCTGCCCTTGGGGGCGATGACCGGCTGGAACGAATACAGCCAGGACCAGTACAGGTTCTGGGTCCAGGAGTCGACTCCCAGGGCGGCCACCTGGCCCTTGACCTTGGTCAGTTGGGTGTCATAGTTGGCGTATTTCGTTTCACCGTCGGCCTTCAGGATGTTGTAAGCTTCGTCGGAACCCATGGCGGCGAAGAAGTCCAGGCCTTTGGGCAGGCCGCGCGGATCATCCATCGTGCCCACGTTGCGCCAAATGACCTGGCCGAAGACGTACTCGTCCAGGGTGAAGCGCTGGCCCATGAAACGGAAACCCTTGGTGACCTGGGCCTTGTCCTGCTCGATCCAGACCCACATCGAGTTGACCTGGGGCGGCGGCAGGGTCTTGGCGGCCTGCTGGAATTGGGCGAAGAGGGCCGCGTCGGCAAACTTGTTCGGGTCGGGATTGGCTCCGAAGATCTGGTCGGAGAGGGCGCCATACTCGTGATAGCCCAGGTCGTCGGATTTGCCGACGATAAAGACGGTCGGGTCGTAGATGTTTTCCCAGAGCGTCACGGCGGAGGTCCCGTCGGGTGCGGTCGCCGAGCGCAGCGCCTGGACGAGCAGCAGGGCCCGGCGGGTCTCGAAATCGTCCGCCTGGCGGAAGGTCAGCCGCCCGTACCACATCATGGCCTTGAAATATTTCTTCAGGTCCTCGCTGCGGGTGTAGTGGCCACGCGGGATGTACTGGCTGTAATCCTCGATCAGGCGCATATCCTGGGATAGGTCGGGCCGGTCCCAGATGGGGGAGTAGGTGGCGGCGTTGCCGGCGTTGATCAGGGCCAGCTCGGCGTTGACCATGTCGTTCGCCTCGGCGGGAGCGGGGTCCGAGAGACCCAGGAGCTTATCGGCGACGGCGAAGTAGGCCGCGTTGCGCAGGGCCGGATCTTCCAGGGCAGTGCCCTTCAAGGACTGATACTGGGCCGTGGAAGCCGCCAGCATGGTCGTCGTCAGCGACTTGAGGTCTGAAATGAAGTAGCCCGTTTCCAGGTCGCGCAGCATCTTGTCGAAGATCAAGTGGTAGACGTGATAGACCGAATCGGTCGTGATGAAGACCGGCACTTCCATGTAGCGGTTCTGTTCGTAGGCCTGGTAGAACTCACGGTATTGGCCGGGGACCGGCGCAGCCACCACGAATCCGTTCTGGGCCAGCAACTTGCGCTGCCCATCCGTCAGCGTGACCTTGTCGAGGCCCTGCACCTGGCCCAGGTCCACGGGCAGGGTGTAGCCTCCCCCCTGGAAAGTCTGCGGGAGCTTGGCGGCGACTTCGTCGTAGGCGGCGAAAGCCGGCGGGTAGACGTTGGCTGGGATCGTCCCGGCGGTCGGCGATGCTTGAGGCGCCGAGGTGGCAGCCGACGGCGCGGTTGCCGTCGGGACTGCACAGGCTGACTGGACGAGTACGATCGCCAGGAATGCCCAGATGATTTTGCGGATATTCGTTCTCATAGCTTCTCCTCTAAGGAACCAGAATCAGAATATGGCCGTTCCCGGCCCGGACCAGGGCAAGTTCATCGAATGTGCCCTCTATAATAGAGACGACGGTGAAGCCAAAACTGTTCCATTCCCAGACCTTGAGCGCCCGCGCCGGGGCGGACCGGGAATCTGCGTAGGAGCCTTCGAGCGTGACCAGTTCCTGGTTCCCGTCGCCGGTCAGGTCGGCCGTCGCGAAGGCTTTGACCGGCTCGGCCATGGCGGAACCGGCCCAAACCTCCTGGTACCCGCCGTGGACCCAGCCGACCAGAATGAGGTGGCAGGAATCGCCCCGGGCGTCCTGGTAACTGTCGATGCGCCCGCCGGACGGCAGCCACCTGTCCACCGGCCAGGGCTGGAAGGGCCGCCAGACGAGCAGGGTGGCTTCCGGCGCGCCATCGTGATCCAGGTCGGTGATCCCGGCCTGGACGACCTGCCAGGTGGACGGGCTTTGCCAGACGATCTTCCCGCCCGAGAGCAGGGAGGCCTGCCCGCCCGAGAGGGTCAGCCGCTCGGGAAGGCCGTCTCCGTCGAAATCGGCCTGCAGGACGGGGGAAAGCGGGGCGCTCCCGACAGGAAGGGCGGTCGGGACCAGGCTGCCCGAATCCAGGTCCCAGGCGCGCAGCCGGGAGGGCGAAACCTGGACGAGCAGGGCCAGGCTGAAAAGGAACGGTGCAATGATCCTGCGAACCATACGATCTCAAATCGATTGTACAACTGCGGCCCTGAAAGCTCAAGCCGGGGCTTGGAAAAAGGGTTTGGGACGAAATAACCATGAGAATGCCCTATTCCTTTACCATATAAATAGGGTATACCGATTTTCGGTAATTGCGCTATCATTAAAAGATAGGGAACTCTTTCGGGTGTTTGATCGTCTGGATATCATTCCCAAGCGCAGAGCGCACTCGAGGCGCGTCTCTCTCTGCGTTGTTTGCATTCAGAAGGAGGCTTGAATGAATTTTCGACGCTTTATCGTTCCGATCGCACTGGCGGTACTCCTCGTGGTCCAGTTCCTGCCCGGGATGGCTTTTGCCCCGCGGCCGGCTGCGGCCGCCACTGCCTGTGATTGGGCGCAATTTGTCAGCGATGTGACCGTCCCGGATGGGACCGGCTTTGCCCCCGGGACGACTTTCGTCAAAACCTGGCGGCTCAAGAATATTGGAACCTGCACCTGGACGACCTCCTATACGGTCGTTTTCGCGAACGGCAGCCTGATGGGCGCTCCGGCGTCCGTCAACCTGCCTGCCAGCGTGGCCCCGGGCGCGACCGTGGACATCTCGGTCAATATGACCGCCCCATCGGCCCCCGGCACCTACGTGGGTTACTGGAAGCTGCGCAACGCTTCGGGCGGCATCTTCGGGGTTGGCCCGGCCGACAACGGACTTTTCTTCGTGCAGATCAACGTCTCGGCCTCCTATGCAACCGGGTATGATTTCGTCGCCAATTATTGCTCGGCGACCTGGACAAGCGGCGCGGGGACCTTGCCCTGTCCCGGCACGGACGGGGACGCTAACGGTTTCGTCCTGAAGGCGGATACGCCCCAGCTCGAGAACGGCTCGATCGATTCGACCCCGGGCCTGGTGATCAACCCGCAAAAGGTCGCCGGTGGATACATCCAGGCGGTCTACCCGGCCTTTACGGTCCAGGCGGGCGACAGGTTCCAGACCATCGTCAACTGCGCCTATAACGCCACCGGCTGTTACGTCAACTTCCGCTTGAATTACCAGATCGATTCAGGACCGATCAAGAATTTCTGGACCTTCAACGAGCGTTATGACGGCCTGTACTACCGCGCCAATATCGACCTGAGCGCCCTGGCCGGACAGAACGTCAAGTTCATCCTTTACATGGCCGATGTCAGCGGGCATGGGACTCCCTCTGGCGACCGGGCCCTGTGGGGTGAGACGAAGATCGCCCGCGTCGTTTCCGGCCCGACCCCAACCGGCGGACCCACCCCGACGATCCCCTCCTACTCGACCTGTGACCGGGGCTATTTCCTGGCCGATGTGACCATCCCCGACGGCACCACCGTCGCTTCCGGATCGCCGTTCACCAAGACCTGGCGGATCCAGAACGTGGGCACCTGCACCTGGACGACCTCCTACGCGCTGGTTTTTACCTTCGGCGATGCCCTCGGCTCCACCCCGGTCATTCCCCTGACGTCCAGCGTCGCCCCGGGCCAGAGCGTGGACCTGTCGGTCAACATGACCGCCCCGAGCATTCCGGGCCACTACCGCAGCTACTGGCGGATGCGCAACGCCTCGGGTGCCCAGTTCGGCGTCGGGACCGGCCTGATCACCTTCTTTGCGGATATCAACGTCACCACCTCGTACGGCGTGGCTTACGATTTTGCCGCCAATGCCTGCTCGGCGGCATGGTCGAGCGGGTCGGGCGCCCTGCCCTGCCCGGGCTCGGACGGCGACATCCACGGCTTCGTGCTCAACCTGGGCAGCCCCAAGCTGGAGGATGGCACCACCGGACCGAACGGCCTGCTGACCTTCCCGCAGAACGTCACGGACGGCTACATCCAGGGCGTTTACCCGGCCTTCACCGTCCAGAGCGGCGATCATTTCCAGTCCATCATCAACTGCGCTTTCGGATCCACCGGCTGTTATGTGACCTTCCAGTTGAACTACCAGATCGGCTCTGGGACTGTCCAGAATTTGAAGACTTTCCGTGAGAAACTCGACGGGATGTACTATAACCTGGACGTGAACCTGTCCTCGCTGGCCGGCCAGAACGTCAAATTCATCCTGAAAGTCCTGGCGACCGGCTCACCGGCCGGCGACCGGGCCGTCTGGTCCGGGCCGCGCATCGGCCGCAGCGGGGCCGCCACCCTGGTCCCGACCGCCACCGGCGCGACTGCGACAACCGGTCCGACCCCCACGCCGACCATGACGGCAACCGCGATCTCCGGCGATACCGTCAGCGTCTACTTCCAGGACATCAACCGCTACACGGCTGCCACCCTGCCTTACGAAGTGGCGGTCTCCCGCCCGGCTTCGGCGACCCTGTCCGACCCGGACACCGTCCTGACCCAGCTGTTCCTGGGACCCACCCCGACCGAGCAGGCCTCCGGCTTGCGGCTGGTCCTGAGCGGGACCACCGGCTACAGCACCCTCACGATCAACGGCGATGTGGCCAGCGTTTACCTGACGGGTGGATGCGCCTCGGGTGGGGCGACATATACAATCGCCAACCTGATCACGGCCAACCTGAAGCAATTCGCCGGGATCAACTACGTCAAGATCTACGATCCGAGCGGACATACCGAAACCCCGACCGGAGAGAGCGATTCCATTCCCACCTGCCTGGAACCGTAGGCGGCGATTTTTTCAGTCAAGCAATCGGCGGCGGTCATTGACCACCGCCGATTTTTTATTCTTCTTCCTTGTGCCCGTGGGCGATGATCTTGATCGGGGTCCCCAGGAAGCTGTAGGCTTCGCGGAACTTGTTTTCCAGGTAGCGTTTGTACGAAAAGTGGAAGAGCTTCGGGTCGTTGACGTGCAGGACGAACGTCGGCGGATCGACGCGCACCTGGGAAGCGTAGTAGATCTTTAGCTGCCGCCCGGCGTGGGTCGGAGCGGGATGGGCATCCTGGGCGTCCCGCAGCAGGCGGTTCAACATGGCGGTGGTGATGCGCGCCATGCGTTCCTCCTGGACGCGCAAGGCGATCGGCAGGACCTGGTCGACGCGCTGGCCGGTCTTGGCCGAGATGAACACCAGCGGGACGTAGTCCATGAAGTTGAGCTCCCGGCGGACGTGGCGGGTGTACTCTTCCATCGTCTCCGAGTCTTTTTCGATGCTATCCCATTTGTTGACCAACACGACGGTGCTTTTCCAGGCATCCAGGATGAAACCGGCAATATGAGTGTCCTGGGCGGTGATGCCTTCGGCGGCATCCACCATCAACAGGACCACGTCGGCCCGCTCGATGGCCTTGAAGGAGCGCAGCACGCTGTACTTTTCAACGCCGCGCTCGATCTTGCCGCGCTTGCGGATGCCGGCGGTGTCGATGAGAGTCACCTGCAGGTCATCCACCACGATCTTCGTGTCCACCGCGTCACGGGTCGTGCCGGGGATCGGGCTAACGATGGACCGTTCCTTGCCGACCAGCCGGTTGAGCAGCGAGGATTTGCCGGCGTTCGGTTTGCCGGCGATGGCGATCTTGATCGAATCATCCTCTTCGGCCTCCACCTCCGGCGGGAAGGATGTCGTCAGTGCATCCAGCAGGTCGCCGGTGCCGGTGCCGTGGATGGCGGAGATGGGATAGGGGTCGCCCAGACCGAGCTCGTAGAATTCCGCGGCTGCCGCGCGCAGCTTCTGATTCTCGGCCTTGTTCGCCACCACAAAAATGGGCGGCCAGGACTGTCCGTTGACGGTCTTCTGGTAGCGGCGCAGGATCTCGGCCACCTCCCGGTCGGGAGGCGTCACCCCGGCCCCGGCGTCGGTGAGGAACAGCACGGCATCTGCGTCGTTGACGGCCACCAGGGCCTGCTGGCGGATCTCCTTGATGAAGTCGGCCGAGTCGACCGAAAGCGGGGTCTTCCCGCCGTGGCTGGGATCGATCCCGCCGGTGTCGACCACGTCGAACGGCCGGCCGTTCCATTCGGCCTCGGCGACGATCCGGTCGCGGGTGGTCCCGGCGACGTCATCGACGATCGCCAGGCGTTCGCCGGCCAGGCGGTTGAAAAAGCTGCTCTTCCCGACGTTCGGGCGGCCGATCAGGGCAACAACGGGTTTTGTCATGGGATGTCAGTTTTCTTTGCAGATGGGTTAAGGGGTGGGAGTCGCTTCTTTGCTGATCACGACTTCCACCGTTCCCGGCAGGATCGACTGCAGGACCACGTCCTGCTTGGCGATGACGACTTTGGGGGTCAACTGGTAGGTGCCGGCGCCCAGGCCGGTCAGGTCCAGGCGGACGTGGACGTCCGAGGGCGAAAGCGAGTCCAGGACCGGCAACGGCCCGGACAGGATCACGTCCACCGTGGCGGGCGAGAGCTGGACCTTCAGTCCGGGCGCCAGGCCGATCACTTCCACCGGGCGGAAAGCCACGGTCAGGCTGCCCTCGATGGGCACGATCTCGATCTGGACCGAGACCGTCTGTTCGCCGATCAACAGGACGCCGCCCGGCAGGTTCAGGGACAGTTTGGTGTCGATGTTGCTCGATGCGCCTGAAAGATCGAGCGGCATGGTTTCCACATATCCCGGCAGGTTCTCGATCAGGGGAATATTTTCCGAATAGACCGTTACGATCAGCGGCGAGGCCACCACATTGTTCAGCCGGTAACCGCTGGCAAGCTTTCCAACGGTGACCACCTTGACGGCCAGGTCGCGATACCCGCCCAACTGAGCCAGTTGCAGGTCCACCTGGACCGTGTCCGGATGGATCGTGACGCCCGACAGGCTGGAGCCGTCCGCAGCAACGGCCTCGAGAGGCAGGCTGGTCTGGATGCTCTGGCGGGCATTGCTGATATCCACGCTTGCATCGACCTGTTTGACTTTTTCCACGACCGACTTCGGGCCGGAAAGGACGACCTGGGAGGGCGTCAGGACCACGTCCCCCACTTTGTAGCCGATGGCGGGATCGCCGATCAAATTCAGCTGGATTGGCAGCGTCTCGGTGATCAGCGGTTCCAGGCCCAATACGAAGCTCTTCGGTGCGACCGAGATGATCCGCACCGGCCGGGCGTTGATCTGGAGCTGGACGTTCACCATGTGCGAGCCCGCTCCCAGGCCGGTCAGGTCGACCACGGCGTGGACCGAGTTGCTGCCGGAGGTCAACTTGTCCCAGATCGAGCGCGGCGCCCGCAGCGTCACCTGGACCTGGTGAGCGAACGAGCCGGTCATGATCAGGCCGGGATCCTGCCCGAGATATTCGATCGGGATGGCGGTCGGATATGCCTGGGTCACGTCCGGATCGGCGGAGGTGACGGCGGTGACCCAGACGGCCAGGGCCAGGGCGAAGGCCAGCAGGAACGTGCGCAGGTTTGTGCCTAACCAGCGAAGCATGGGTCACTCATCCTTGCGGGGAAACAGGTAGGGAAAATGCCTTTGCAGGTAGCTCCCTTTTTGGGAATGCTCCGGATTGTAGAACGCCACCAGGATGTTCTCCAGCCGCTCCGAATCCAGCCGGCGGATCATCCGCCCGGCGTGGGCGATCGAGATGGCGCCGGTCTCCTCCGAGACGACCACTGCGATCGCATCCGTGACCTCGGAGATGCCTACGGCGGCGCGGTGGCGCAGTCCCATTTTTCGTTCGGGGGAGCGGGCCAGGATGCCGCTGGAGGAAAGCGGCATGACGCAGGCTGCCGAGATGATCTTCTTGCCCGAAATGATCACAGCCCCATCGTGCAGGGGCGTATTGGGATAAAAGATTTGCATCAGCATCTCGGGCGTTACATCCGCCTGGACCATTGTCCCGGTCCGGCTGTACTCGTCCAGGTGGTCGAAACGTTCCAGGATGATCAGGGCTCCGTGCTGGCGGGCCGACAGGCGTGCGGCAGCCGCCACGATGGCCTGGATGGTCTGTTGGATCTCCATTCCCGAGCTGCGGTTGGAGACGCGGAAGAAGGTGCCGGCCCGCCCGATCCGCTCCAGGGCGCGGCGGATCTCGGGGGCGAAGATGACCGGAATGGCGAATACCGTGGCCGGAAGAGCGGTCCGGATCAGCCAGGTGAAGGCCGGCAGGTTGACCAGGCTGGTCAGGAGGGCGAAAAGGACCAGGATGAGGATGATGCCGCGCAGCAGGATCATCGCCTGAGTGTCCCGGACGAGATAGAGCACGCCGAAGAAGATCAGCGTGACCATCAGGATGTCGATCACCCCGAGCCAGTTGAGGCGTTGGAAAATGAAAAGGACGTCGTTAAGGAATTCGGTCACGGCAGGTAGAAGTCGTCGAATAACCGGGAATCAGCCGGAGGTGAGTCGATGCCCCTCTCATCGTTCGGCCGGTAGCCCGGCTAGATTGGACGCAGGACGCGGTCCAGGCGGAGCTGCTTGAACAGCAGGATGGTGTTTGGCGGCTGGGATTCGATCGCGGCATCCTGCCAGGCCTGGACTCCAAGGGTCTGCGGGGTGCGGCGGGTGTATCCGAGCTCCTTCCAGACCGATTCCTGACCTGCCAACTGGGGTGGCAGGAAGAAGAGGGCGGCTTCGCACTGCAGGTCCTGGGAAGCGCGCTCCACTTCGGTCGCCAGGATTTTCAGGGCCTGGCCGACCGGAATTTTCGCATCCAGGTAGAGATCGGTGGTCCGGGCGACCAGGTTCTCCACCTGCCAGCCAGCCAACCCGACCAGTTCCTTGTCGGCCAGGAGCAGCAGGAAGGCCTTTTCGCCGAAGGCAGCCATGACGTCGTCCGAGTTCAGGGTTTGCACGCCGCTGGTGAGGCGGGTGATCAGCTCGGCGATCTTGGCGGAATCGCGCGGCCGGCCGCGCTGAACCGACAGCTCGCTGTCGGGCGCCTTCAGGATCGGCGGCTCGGCTTTGACGTCCGTATTGGGGGAGATCAACTTCCAGGCCGTCACCACCTGTTTCCAGGTGTCTTCGAACGAGGCAGTGTTCTGGATGACCACGTTGGCGGCCGCTGTCTTGGATTCCTGGGACGGCTGGGCGTGGATGCGCTGCAGGGCGTCTTCTTCGGTGATTTTGCGTTTGTGCATCAGCCGGGAGACCTGCAACGTTTCAGGCGCAACCGTTACCCAGATGGTATCGCAGGCCTTGTAGAGCTTGCCTTCCAGCAGTTTGATCGCCTCCAGGACGACAATCCGTTGGCCGGCGCGCTGGATCATTAAGTCCACGGCTTGCTCGACCAGGGGATGGATGATCTCTTCGAGCTTCTTGAGCGCTTCCGCGTCGCTGAAGACCAGCCGGCCGAGCTTGGTCCGGTCGATTTCATCGTTGCCGTCCAGGATGTATTTGCCGAAGTTGTCGATCACCTTCTGGTAGCCGGGGGCTCCCTTGGCGATGGCGCGATGCGAGAGCGCGTCTGCATCGATGCTGTAGGCGCCCAGGTGCTCGAGCATCTTGCGCACCACGCTTTTGCCGGTGGCGATATTCCCGGTCAAACCGATCACATACTTGCCTGGCCAGCTACTCACAAACTCTCCTTAAAATCGCGGAAATTCACTTCGAATATCATTTTACTGCCTATTTTGTGAATCTGTAAACTGTTCGGCGCCCAGGGAAAGAAAAGTCCGGTTCGTGAACCGGACTTTGGTTTGGTTACGGCGTGGCCGTCAGCGTCGGGGTCAGCGTGGGCGTGGGGCCGCGGGTCGGCGACTTGGTCGGGACTGCCGTTGCCAGGTTGATCGGGATGACCAGGAGTTGTCCGGGGTAGATCAGCGAGGTCTGTCCATTGGGCAGGGCGGTCTTGTTTGCCAGCAGGATTGCCGCGATCGTCGTATTGAATTTGGCGGCGATGGCGCCCAGACCGTCACCCGGCATAACCCGGTAGATGATGTGCGCCCCCGGCGCCAGCCCGGTCGGGATTTCAGTCGGGGTTGGGATCGGATAATTGGGCGGCGGCAGGATGATCGTATCCCCCACCTGGATCAGGCCGGTGGCCGGATCGATCGTCGGGTTGAGCATGTAGATCAGGAGCAGGCCATTATCGCCCAGGTTGTTGTCCTTGACGATCTTGGTCAGGGTGTCGCCTTCCTGGACGACGTATGGGTGAGCGCTCGAGGGGGTCGCCGTCGCGGTTTCCGTCGGCGTCGGGGTGATGGTCGGGGTATCGGTCGGCGTGAATGTTTCCGTCGGCGTCGGGGTGATGGTCGGTGTAGGGGTTTTGGTGGCGAAAAGCGCGCTCAGGCCACCGCCGCTCATGGATACCACGATGAGAATGATCGCCACCACGATCACCAGGATCGCGACGCCGCCGATGACGATTGGCATCATTTGATTACGGCGCTTGCGGTAAGTCTCGATGGTATCTTTTATAGTCATAGGTTTCTCCCATCCATTTCTTTGACAGGCGTACCGGAATTATTCTCCCGGATTGGTGCGAATATTCTACCTGAATTCACAGGATTTTGCGAGTGCGCCAGTCTGCGTATAGATTAATGGACGGGGACCTTTTTCGTGATGTGACCCTTGAGGAATCGACCTGTGTAGGATTTAGAAACCGCCGCCACCTGTTCGGGCGTGCCCTCAGCGATAAGCTCCCCACCCTGGTCGCCACCCTCGGGACCGAGGTCGATGATCCAGTCCGAGACCTTGATGATCTCCAGGTTGTGCTCGATGATCAGGACGGAGTTGCCGGCATCCACCAGGCGCTGCAGGACCTCGATCAGCATGTGGACGTCCGCGGCGTGCAAACCGACGGATGGCTCGTCCAGCACGTAAAGGGTCCGGCCGGTGGCGCGGCGGGAGAGTTCCTTGGCCAGTTTGACGCGCTGCGCTTCGCCGCCCGAGAGGGTCGTGCCAGGCTGGCCGACCTTGATGTAACCCAAACCGACTTCCTGCAGCAACTTGAGCTTGTTGAGCATGTGCGGGAAAGCCGAGAACTCCTCCACGGCCTGGTCGACGGTCATGTCGAGCACATCGGCGATGCTGTGGCCCTTGAAATGGACCTGCAGGGTCTCCCGATTGAAGCGCGTCCCGTGGCAGACGTCGCAGGGGACGTAGATGTCGGGCAGGAATTGCATTTCGATGCGCAATTCGCCCTGTCCCTGGCAGGCCTCGCAACGTCCGCCGTGGACGTTGAACGAGAAGCGCCCGGGCTTGTAGCCGCGCACCTTGCTCTCCGGCAGTTCGGCAAAGAGCTTGCGGATCTCCTCGAACAGGCTGGTATAGGTGGCCGGATTGGAACGCGGCGAGCGGCCGATCGGCGATTGGTCGATGTTGATGATCTTGTCCAGGTGCTCGAGCCCGTCGATGCGCTCGTGCTCGCCGGCCTGGGTGTGGGCGCCGTTCAGCTTGGCGGCCAAGGCATTGTAGAGCACGTCGCTCATCAGGGAGGACTTGCCCGAGCCCGAGACGCCGGTGATGCAGACGAACTTGCCCAGCGGGATGTTCACGGTGATGTTCTTTAGATTGTTGGCGGTCGCCCCAACGACCGTCAGGGTCTTGCCGTTGCCTTCGCGGCGCTTCTTGGGCACCGGGACGTGCTTGCGGCCCGACAGGTAGGCCCCGGTCAGGGACTTGGGATGGGCGATGATCTGCTCAGGAGTCCCTTCGGCGATGATGTGCCCGCCGTGGACGCCCGCGCCCGGCCCCAGGTCGATGACCCAGTCGGCGGTGCGGATGGTGTCGTCGTCGTGCTCCACCACCAGGACGGTATTGCCCAGGTCGCGCAGGCCCTTGAGCGTGTCGAGCAGGCGGTTGTTGTCGCGCGGGTGCAGGCCGATGGAGGGCTCGTCCAGCACGTACAACACGCCCACCAGGCGCGAGCCCACCTGGGTGGCCAGGCGGATGCGCTGGGCCTCGCCGCCCGAGAGCGAGCCGGCCGAGCGGCGCAGGGTCAGGTACTCCAGGCCGACGTTGACCAGGAAACCCAGGCGGGCGCGGATCTCCTTCAGGATGCGCTCGGAGACGGTCTTCTGCCGGGAATTGAACGGCGACTTGGGCCCATAGATCCGCTCCACCCATTCCAGGGTGCGGTTGATCGGCCAGTTGGTCACGTCGATGATGTTCGTCCCGTCCACGGTGACGGCGATGGCCTCCGGGCGCAGGCGCTTGCCGCCGCAGGTCGGACAGGGCCGGTCGGACATATATTCGCTGATCTTCTCGCGGATGTACTCCGAGTTGGTCTCGCGGTAGCGCCGCTCCAGGTTGCCGATCACCCCTTCGAAGGCGGTGTCGAAGACCGCCTGGCGGCCGTCCTTGTTGTGGTAGTGGATGCGGACTTTTTCGCCCTGCGTTCCGTGCAGGACCAGCTCCTGTTGTTCAGCCGGCAGCTCCTTGAAGGGGATATTCATGTCGATGTGGTAATGGTCCGCCATGGCCTCGAGGAGTTGCCCGTAATAGCCGGTATCCTCGCGCAGGTTGTTCCATTCCATGGCGACCAGGGCGCCGTCGCAGAGGGACTTCTCCGGGTCGATGACCCGCTCGGGGTCGATCTCGAGCTTGTTGCCCAGACCCTGGCAGTCCGGGCAGGCGCCGTGCGGGGTGTTGAAGGAGAAGGTGCGCGGCTCGATCTCGGGGATGCTGATGCCGTGCTCCGGGCAGGCCAGGTGCTCGGAGAAATGTAAATCGTGATTGTCTTCGGCCTTTTCGGCCAGGACTTGCAGGGTCAGGTAACCGTCCCCGAACTTGAGGGCGGTCTCGACCGAATCGGTCAGCCGGGTCAGGGCGGCGGACTGGTCTTCCTTGGACCCCGCCGACGAGACCACCAACCGGTCCACGACGGCTTCGATGGTGTGGATCTTGTAGCGGTCCAGGGCGATCTCTTCGTCCAGGTTGTGGACCGTCCCGTCGACGCGGGCGCGGGCGAAGCCGGCCTTGCGGATCTCCTCGAAGACGGCCTGATAGGTGCCCTTCCGGCCGCGCACGACCGGCGAGAGGACCAGGATACGGGTCCCGTCGGGCAGGGCCTGGACGGCGTCGACGATCTCCTGGGCGGACTGCTTGACCACTTCCCGTCCGCAGATCGGGCAGTGCGGGATGCCGACCCGCGCAAACAGCAGGCGCAGGTAATCGTAGATCTCGGTCACCGTGCCGACGGTCGAGCGGGGGTTGTGGGAGGTGCCCTTCTGGTCGATGGAAACGGCCGGGGAGAGACCATCGATGTAATCCACATCGGGTTTCTGCATCTGGCCGAGGAACTGGCGGGCATAGGCCGAGAGCGACTCGACGTAACGGCGCTGGCCCTCGGCGAAGATCGTGTCGAAGGCCAGGGAGGACTTCCCGGAACCGGACAGGCCGGTGATGACGACCAGCTTGTCGCGGGGAATTTCGACGGTGATGTTCTTCAGGTTGTGTTCGCGCGCCCCCACCACGCGGATGATATTAGCAGACATGGTTCCCTCTATGTGAGATTTACCGATTATAGCACAAATGTTTTATTTATACCGCCTGCGATAGGAAAATAATTATATCAGCCATGTCAAGCCCCCTGACTTCGTCGGCCTCCCGGGTTTTCAAAATTCCGGGAGGCACTTATTCTGCGTGCCGGGCCTTGACCAGGTAACCAAGCCCTTGCTTCCCATCCATGGCGATCTCGAGGTGGTAGCCGGGGCGCTCGGACGGGATGTGAATGACCTTGATGCATTGGCTGGCCGGGGTCGGCTCGGCGGCGAACTGGCCCATCCGGTCGTCGGCTTCGCGGATGAAATCCAGATTCAGGGTGTCCTCGGTCTCCTCGGCCGAGATGGCCAGCGGGTAGATCTGGGTCTCGACCAGGTCCTGGAAGAAATGAGTCCCGTAGGACGGCTCGGACGAGTAACCACCTTTCTTGCTGGCCAATTCCACCAGGGCGCGGGTGTTGAAGATGTCGGCGTAGCTGACTGGGACGCCCTGCATGGCGTCCGAAGAGCCCCACCGGCCCGGGCCTAGCATGATAAAGACCTTGCCCTCCAGGGCTTTGTTCAACTGCCCGATCCAGCGGGCTACTTCCGTGTAGTCCTCGGGGTGCTCGAGGCGGTGGTAGGCATCCGGGTCGACGTAGACCAGATATTCCACCTGGCTGACCCGCCCCTGCGGCACCATGCGGGTGCACAGGAAGAGCTTGTCCCGCTCGGAGACGTCCTTGGGCAGGGCATGGGCCGGGTCCTTCTCGGGATTCCAGCGGTTCTGTGGTCGGCACTGCAGCAGGTGGAGGACCAAGCCGGGTTTCCCGGTCCCAGGGGTGAGCGAAAGGGTGAACTCGATGTCGACGGGCAACTGGTACTGCTCCTGGAGGCGGGCCAGGACTTTCTTCAGGAGCGGGACAAATTCGCTGCGTTGCAGGAGGCTGTCGAAAGTCAGGACGAACTGCCTGGGATCGGTATTCAGGGCCAGGGCGGCGGGAGGCCGCAGGCTTTCCCCGTCGTCGATGGAGGCCACCCAGCGTAGGGACGGGTAATCGGAGCCGAGCACGGATTCGTACGGCACGGTGACCAGCTGGTTCTTTTCCAGGTCGAGCAGGTCGACGGAATGTTGGGAATAGTAGCGGATGGTCTTGCGGGTCACCTCCGGGCGCAGCTGCGGGTGGCTGAGGTTGACCATGCGCGGGTAGTCGCCGGCGATGCGGTCGACGGCGCGCGTTCCCAGGCCCATCACCAGGCGGGCGAAGCCCTCCTCCCGCCGGAGGCGCGGATTCCAGACGATCGGGCTGTAGCTGTAGGCCACGCCTGCCAGGGTCGGCAGATAATACTGGCGGTGGCGCTCGCCTTGGACTTCCTGAAGCAGGATGGCCATGCGCTCGTCGTAGTCCAGCAGGCCCATGCGGCGACGGTAGGTCAGCGCATCCGGGCTGTAGACGCTGGCGTAGATGCGCCGGATCGCCAGGGTCAGGTCGCGCAGGTTTTCCTTCAGGCTGCCCTGGTTCGGGCAGAAGATGCTCAAATACTTTCCTGCAAAAGACGTGCCGAAATTGTCTTCCAGCAGGCTGGACGACCGGACGATCAGTGGGGTTTTGCCGACTTCATTGAGAACCTGGCGCAGCTGGTCGGCGATCTCCTCCGGGAAGCGGGCATGGGTGTACTTATCCTGGATTCCCGGATATTCGGCCCGGATCTGGTCGGGGGATTTGTATTTCTGGGCGACGAACTCCACGTTGTTCATTGCCATGAAGTCGTAGAACACGTTCGCCCCGACGAAATAGGAACGCGGCAGGACGACCTGCTCGAAGATCTCTCCGGCGGTATTCTCCAGGATCTTGTACGCCAGCAGCATTCCGGCAGCCTTGCCCCCGACCTTGCCGGTGCCGATGCGGTGCTGCAGGACGTAATTGAAATCCGAGGTCGTGAACCACTGCTTGGCGATGCGGATGAAGGCCAGTTGGTCGCTGACCAGGCTCTTGAGCAGGACGACGCGCAGCTCCTGCAGCTGGTAGTCGACCGCGGCGCGCTGGTCCTCGCCGAGGACCTCGTATTTTTCGGCCTGCTTGAGGACCATCTCCAGCGGGGCCAACTCCGGGTTGAAACGCAGGCGGGTCTCCGGATCGTCGCCGTTATGGCGCTGGGCCAGTAAGTCGTCGATGATCTTGTGCAGCAGGTCCAGCGGCAGGTTATAGGCGAAGTAGAAATCCGTCAGGGTGCGCTGGACGCGATGGAAGCGCAGGTCCCACTGCTGGGCGTCTTCTTTTTGACCCGGCTCGTAAAGCCCCTCGCGCTGCTGGGACAGAACCGCCTTCTCCCGCACTTCCTGTTCGAAGCGTTCGGGGGTGATGATGCCTCGATGGAACAGCTCCTGGCGCATCGCCCGGCGAATGCGCGAAGCCAGCATCGGATACTGGGCGATCAGGAGAAAGATCTCGAGAATATTGGCCGATTCGGGAGGGGTCAGAGGCATACTGGGTTCTTGTCCGTCCGCGCGAAATTCCAGGTAATATACACCTATCCGATTTTTTGGGCAATGGATGAAGCCCAACGCTCCCCGCCGGATGTGAAGACGTACTTATAAAGTAGTCTCGCCGTGTGTCAGGACGTAGAAGCTGCGGTCCCGGTCGTAGACGAAATCGGTCGCGAGATAGCCGGCCGTAAAGGCTTCTTCGAAGATTTCGCGGCTGTAGAAGCGCCAGTCCCGGGCCAGCGGCAGGTCGGCTTTCTTGAGGGCGAAGAGGTCGGAGGGGATCTCGACCAGCAGCAGGGCGCCGGTCAATGCGGGAGAGCCCTCGGGAGGATGCGGCAGCCCGCCTGGATCCGTCAGGGCGGCAAGCAGATTGGCTTCCGCGGCCAGGAAATGCTCGAGGGTCAGGCTTGGGCGGGCCCGGCGGCTCAGGCGCCGTTCGACCCGCCGGGTGTTCAGCCACCAATCCACCTGGAAGCGGTCGGATGGCAGGCCAGCGTTCAGGCTGTCCTGCATCTCGCCGTATGCGGAGCGCAGGTAAGTATTACAGACGGCGCCCAGGCGGGCGATGTTCAGGTGGGCGTTCCGGCTGAGCAGGGGATCGTAGGTCCAGGTGATCCGGTCGATGCCCTGTTTGCGGACCATCTGCCACTGGGCGCGTTTGAGTGCGAATCCCAATCCTTTCGAGCGCCAGTCGGGATGGACGGCCAGGAGGTGGGAGTGGTGCTTCAGGCGTGGGCCATCGGGCGTGGGATAAAAACCCGCAAAGCCGAAGACGGCCCCGACCAGGCTGGTTTCGACGAAGGCGCCGATCGCCAGACCCCCGTTATGGACCACTGCCAGCAAAATGTCCTTGGGGACGATCTCGAGGTCGGGCCCGCGCCAAACCAGCCCCTGGAGGGTCTCGATGGCGGCCATTTCTTCGGGCGTTTCGAGGAGACGGATGGTCCACTCAGGCATGGCGGGTCAAGAGCCTCCGCACGAGCTCGCGCGTCCAGTGGACGTTGTGGAGGTAATCCAGCCGGGAGGCGAAGCGGGCCGGCATCAGGCCGAAGACATGGGGAATGGTGTTCACGGCGCAGGTGCGGTTGACGGCCAGATAGTCCAGCCAGAAGATCGAGGCCGGGAAGCGGGGGAAGATGGATTCCATGATAATGGTCAGGGCGCGCATGGCCTGGGTCGGCCAGTTGACCAGCAGGCGCGGCTGGCCGGATACTTCCGCCACCAGCTGGGCCACCTGGCGCAGGCTGAGGTATTCGGTCCCGCCAACGTCGTAAGTCTGGTTGAGCGTCTCCGGGTTGTCCAGGGCCCAGATCAGGCAGGTGACCAGGTCCTCGACCCACAGAGGCTGGACGAGGGTCTCGCCCTTCGACGGCAGCGGCATGAAACCGGGCGCGATCGACAGCAGCATGGCCAGGCCGGTGGTGAACTCGTCCCCGGGCCCGAACAGGATCGAGCCGCGCAGGATGGTATAAGGAACGCCCGACTTGCGGATGAATTCCTCGGCGATGCCCTTGGCTTTGAGGACCGGGAACCCGGCGGCGCGGTCCGAACCCAGGTGGCTCAGGTAGAAGATCCGCTCGACGCGGGCATCCGCGGCGGCCTGGGTCAGGTTGCGCGTCCCGTCGATGTCGACAGCCTGCAGGTTGGCGCGCCCGCCTTCGCCTTCGCCGCCAGCCAGGTGGAAGATGGTCTGCACGTCGCGCATGGCGGCGCGCAGGCCGCGCACGTCGCTCAGGCTGGAGACGGCCACTTCGACCGGCACCCCGGTGGGCAGGCGCGGCGTGCGCAGCGACGGCCGCAGCAGAATGCGCACCTGATGGCCGTTCTCGACCAGTTGGCGGGTGAGGGAGCGGCCGATGAAGCCGGTCCCTCCGGTAAGGAGGATCATCGGCCGAATTATAACTGGTTACTCCGGCCGGCCGGGAATTTTCGTCCAAAAACCTTGACAGAATCTCCGCCCCATGTAAAATTAGCCCCAATGTCTGAACAATGCCGGTTTTGGGAATTCCTGGATATCCGGGCGGTGCCGCCCACTGGTTTCGTTTTTTAGAGAGCCGTTTTACGGCTCTCTTTTTTTTGCCTGTTGACCCGATGGGCAAAAACCAACCTAATTCCAAAGGAGGAGTACGATGAATGCGTTTTTTAAACGAGTATGGGTAAAAAACACGGATAAGACTGTTGAAGTGATGCCGGAAGAAAATATGGGATTCTGGCGGTCTTTGTGGCAGGCATGCCAACACTTGCTCACTGCGAGCGGCGCCAATATCGTCGGGCCGGTGCTTATGCACCTGGATCCATCCATGGCGCTTTTCACTTCCGGCATCGGGACTATCGTATATAGCCTGATCACCGGTGTGCCGGCCTATATGGGAACCAGTTTTAGCTATATCGCCCCCATCTCGTTCGTTATGACCTCCTCATGGGGGAACCAGGGGATGGTCGCCGGCGGTATCATCGCAGCCGGGCTGACCACGATCGTGGTCGGGTTGTTGGTTCGATTGATCGGCTGGCGCTGGATCAATATCCTTATGCCGCCCAGCATTTTAGCCATGGTCGTCATTGCGATCGGTTTGCTCCTGGCCCCGGTTGCCTGGGGCGAAGCGATGACCAATCCGTGGCTGGCCCTGGTCACCTTTGCCTTGGGTGTCATCTTCGCCACCAAATTCCGCAAGGGCTCCGTCATCAGCGCCCTGCCGGTCTTGCTCTCCATTGTGACAGGCTATGTGGTTGCCCTCGTCTTCCGCCAGGTCAACTTGAAAGACGTCATTTCTGCGCCATTCTTCGTTCTGCCCAAATTCGTCCTGCCGGTCTTCGACATGCGGGTGGTCGTCCCGATGATCCTCGTCACCGTTACCGCCGTGTTGATGGAGCATCTGGGCCACCTAAAGGGTACTTCCTCGATCGTCGGTCAGGATTTCATCCCGCGCACTTCCCGCAGCCTGATCGCGGACGGCATCAGCAATATGCTTTCCTGGTCTGGCACGCCCAGCGTCACCTATGGAGAGAACATGGGCGTATTTGCCATCACGCGTGTCTTCTCCCTGAAGGTCATGTATCTGGCAGGTTTCCTAGCCGTCCTGGCCGGCTTCCTTGGGAAACTTTCTCCGCTGATTTTGTCCATTCCGCAGGGCGTGCTGGGTGGAGCGACCTTCCTGCTGTTTGGCTTGATCGCCTGGGCCGGGTTCAACTTACTCCAATCCGAAGGGGTGGACATGGCCAAAAAGAGCAATCAGATCATGGTGGCTTCCATGGGAACCATGATGATCGTGGCGATCATCGTCGAGTACCTCCGGCCGATCGTCGGCGGAATCGATGGATCCACCCTGCCCGCCAGCGCACAGGGCGCCTTGACGACCCTGCAGCATTTCGCCAACACATTAACGGTGGGCTCCTTCGCCATTCCTGGCCTGGTGGCCGTTTCCCTGCTGGGCATTATCCTGAACCTGATTTTGAACTGGCAGGAGATTGTGGCCGCAATCAAGCAGCCCGCGAAATCCAAGCAGCCTGCTGAAGCAAAGTGATCCATCTGAGCAGGTCGCGAGTGTAAGCCGGTCTGACACACCTGAGCGGAGGATGAATCCGCTCAGGTTATTTTTGACAGCGCCCGGCCAAACATTCGACCCTGCGCCCTTGACAAAAATCCCGGCCCGCCTATAATTCGGCCCGATATGGTTATCCTAGAGCATTTTCGAGACTTTCCAAACAACCGCCCGGGTGCGCCCGTTCCATTTTCCTTTTAGAGAGCCGTTTATCGGCTCTTTTTTTTACCATCACCCCATCCCCTCTCCCAGTAGGAGATTGGATAAAGGGTGAGGGCGGAGAAAAAGATGATTAAGCTTCCCGGATTGATCGACCCCCACGTCCACCTGCGCGAGCCCGGCCAGACCCATAAGGAAGACTGGGACTCCGGCACGGCCGCTGCATTGGCCGGCGGCGTGACGATGGTACTGGCCATGCCGAATACCAAGCCGCCCATCTTCGACGCCGCCACCCTCGACCTGGCCTTGCAGGCCGCCCGGGCCAAGGCTCACTGCGATTACGCCCAGTTCCTGGGTGCCGGGCCGCAGGTAAGGGCGGCGGAGGCATCGCCCCTGCCCGTGGCCGGCTTGAAGATGTACCTCGACCAGACCTTCGGCGAGCTGCGCCTGGACTCGATGACCATCTGGCAGGAACACTTCCGGGCCTGGCCGCGGGACCTGCCGATCGTGGCCCACTCCGAGAGCCGCAGCATGGCGGCGGTCATCCTGATGGCGGCCATCTACGACCGGCCGGTCCATATTGCCCATATTTCCTTGAAAGAAGAAGTTCTCCTCATCAAGGCCGCCAAGGAACGCGGCATCCGGGTCACCTGTGAGGTCTGCCCGCACCATCTCTTTCTCACCCGGGACGATATTCCCGCCATCAGTCAGGGCCATCCCGGCCGCGGCGAAGTGCGTCCCCGGCTGGCGACGAAGGAGGACGTCGACGCTCTCTGGGCCAACCTGGACGTCATCGACTGCTTCGCCACCGACCACGCCCCGCACACCCTGGCCGAGAAGGACGGCGAGAACCCGCCGCCCGGCTTCCCCGGCGTGGAGACACTCCTGCCGCTTTTGCTGACCGCCGTCAGCGAAGGCCGCCTGACCGTCGAACAGCTCATCGAGAAGTCCCTGACCAACCCACGCCGGATTTTCAGCCTGCCCGAGCAGCCCGAGACCTGGGTCGAAGTGGACGAGAATGAAGGATACGAAATCCACGCTGCGGAGATGAAATCCCGCTGCGGCTGGACGCCTTTCGAGGGTTGGAAGGTCAGGGGCCGGATCCGGAAGGTCGTCCTGCGCGGGAAGGAAGCCTTCCGGGACGGCGAGGTCCTGGCGCCGCCTGGCTTTGGTCGGAATATTCGTTCGTTATCTTATCCCAAATAGAAAAAAGGAGTAAAACCATGCCCACCAAACACAATATGGCCCACCTGCCCTTCGGCGACTACAAGCTCGCCCCCTGGTACGGGAAAGACATCCTCTCGATCAGCCAGTTCGGCCGGGAAGACTTGGAATACGTCTACGCCGTGGCCCACGAGATGCACGACATGGTCGACCACATCGGCACCTTCGACCTGCTCAAGGGCAAGATCCTGGCCAACCTGTTCTACGAGCCTTCCACCCGTACTTCCTCATCCTTTACCGCTGCCATGGAACGGCTGGGCGGCTCTGTCATCCCGATCAATGAGGTGAAATATTCATCGGTGGCCAAGGGCGAGTCCCTGCCGGATACCGTCCGCTCGCTGGAGTGTTACGCCGACGTGATCGTCATCCGCCACCCGGAAGTTGGCTCGGCGGCCCTGGCAGCCAAGTACGCCCGCAAGCCGGTCATCAACGCCGGCGATGGGATCGGCGAGCATCCCACCCAGGCCCTGCTCGACTCGTTCACCATCCGGGAGGAGCTTGGCCACCTCGACGGCCTGACCGTCACCCTGCTGGGCGACCTGAAGCATGGCCGCACCGTTCATTCGCTGGCTAGGCTGCTCTCGCTCTACAAGGTCAAGCTGAACTACGTGGCTCCCGACATCCTGCGCATGCCGGCCGAGCTGATCGAGGAACTCAAGGCGAAGGGCGTGGACCAGTTCGAAGCGACCACCCTCGAGGGCGTGCTGCCTCAGACCGACGTGCTTTACGTAACCCGGGTCCAGAAAGAGCGCTTCACCGACGAGGCCGTTTACGAGTCGGTCAAGGGCGCCTATGTGATCGATCCCAAGGTCCTCAAGGCTGCCAAGGAACGCATGATCGTCATGCACCCACTGCCGCGGGTCGGCGAGATCGCCATGGAAGTGGACGACGATCCCCGGGCGGCATATTTCCGCCAGATGGAATACGGTTTGTACGTTAGAATGGCCTTGCTGGCGATGGTCCTCGGAAAAGCGTAAGCAAAAAAACATCGCCGTTCTGTTTGTGGAGTCCTGCCGATGTTCTCTGAAGATTACCTGATGCGGATCATCAACCAGGCCACTGCGGCCCTGATGACTGCGATCGGCCTGCGAAAGAAGGGCAAGTATTCGGAAGCCCGGCAAGCCATCCGGCAGGCCATCGAGCAGCTGATGAACCTCCCTGCCAACATTGTCGACCAGATGGAGGACGGCAGCATCCTGGCCGCGCTGACGACGCAGGATGCGCTGGATACCGGGCGGCTGGCGATCCTGGCGGACCTCTACCAGGAGGACGGCGAGATCCTTCTCAAACAAGGCCACCCGGCCCAGGCGAATGCGGCTTTCGCCCGGTCCTTGCGGTTCCTCCTGGAAGTGGCCCTGAGTGAAGCTTCCGGCCTGACCCCGGGAATTACCGGCAAGGTCGGACCGTTGATCCAACGATTGCCAGCTGGCGACCTGCCGGTCGACACCCGGCTGGCCCTTTCCGATTATTACCGGCGCCTGCTCGAACTGGACGACCAGGGTCTGGCCGCAGCAGGCGCTTCCCGCCAGCAGGTCAACCGGGCGCTCGCCAAGCTGGAGGAACTGCCCGGCGATTGAGCCGCGCCGGGAACGCCGCATCCGTGCGGCGAAAGAAGCGCGCATTTTCTCTCGGAGAGTAGAGGCGAACATACATGGAAACCTTTTTTACCTTCCTCCAAAAACGCGTCGACGACTGCTCGTCCCTGTTGTGCGTGGGGCTGGACCCGCACCCGTCCGACCTCCCGGAACCGACGGCCGCGGCGGCGCGGGATTTCTGCCTGCGCCTGGTCGAAGCGACCGCCTCGTACGCAGCCGCCTTCAAGCCCAACGCGGCCTTCTTCGAGGCCTGCGGGCCGGAGGGCTGGGCCGCCCTGAAGGATGTCATCGCGGCCGTCCAGGCCGAGTCCGACCGGCGCGGTTCGCTGATCCCGGTCATCCTGGATGCCAAGCGCGGCGATATCGCCTCGACGGCCGAAGCCTATGCCCGGTCTGCCTTCGAACTGCTTCGGGCGCACGCCATCACCCTCAATCCCTACCTGGGCAAAGACTCGCTCGACCCGTTCCTGGCGTATAAAGAGAAGGGCGTCTTCCTGCTCTGCAAGACCTCCAACGCCGGCGCGGCCGACCTGCAGGATCTGCCGGTCGGGGCGACGGACCCGGTGCCCCTGCACGTCCACATCGCCCGCCTGGCCCAAACTTGGAATACCGGGAATAACATCGGCCTGGTGGTCGGGGCGACCCAGCCTGAGGCGCTCAAGCGCGTCCGGGCGGCCGCGCCGAACCTGTGGTTCCTCACCCCCGGCGTGGGCGCCCAGGGCGCGGACATGGAAGCGGCGCTCCGCTCCGGCCTGCGTGCAGACGGGAAAGGCCTGCTGGTCAACGTCTCGCGCAGTCTCTCCCGGGCGGAAAATCCCGGCCTTGCTGCGGCCGAGCTGCGCGACGAGATCTTGCATATCCAGGGAACCCTGCGCGCCTGAGTTCCATGACCTTCCGGCTCGTCGTTATCCTGTGCGTCCGAACACGACTGGCCGCCCCGAATTCGAATAGAAAGCGAACCCCATGAGCGATACTTCCCTGGCATCCCTGGCATCCCTGGCCGATGGCCTGCTCGAGGCCGGCTGCGTCAAGTTCGGCGAGTTCACCCTCAAGTCGGGATTGAAGTCCCCTATTTACCTCGACCTTCGCCAGGTCATCTCCTATCCCAGACTGCTCGCACAGGTCGGGGCGGCTTACCTGCCTCTGCTGGCCGGCCTGAAGTTCGACCGCCTGGCCGGACTGCCGTACGCCGCCATCCCGATTGCGACCGCCGTCTCCCTGCAGGGAGGCTACCCGATGATCTACCCGCGCAAGGAGGTCAAGGACTACGGCACCCGGGCCGAGATCGAGGGCGAGTACAAGGCCGGCGAGACCGTCGTCGTCATCGACGACTTGGCCACCACCGGCGGATCCAAGTTCGAAGCCATCGACAAGCTGACCGGCGCCGGGCTGAAAGTCCGGGATGTGACCGTCCTGATCGACCGCCAGTCCGGGGCGAAGGAAGCCCTCGAGCGGGCTGGCTACCGCCTGCACGCGGTCCTGACGATTGCCAAATTATTGGATTACTGGGAGAAGACCGGCCGGGTCGGGAAGGACAAGATCGCGGCGACGCGGGAGTTCCTCAAACAGACTGGTTGAGTTCGAAAAACCCCAAAATAAGAAGGATTGTGGTACAACTATCTGGTTGATTTTTCCCTTAGAAATGGGATGAGTAGGATGATTCTATGAAAAAGACAGTCTTTGAAAGCACGGTCGACGAAGCATTTTGGGGCCTCGAATCGAAGTTCGGTTTCAAGAAAGTCGAAACGAAATACGTGGATCGCACGGTCGCAATCCGCTTCCAGAACATGACAACCGAAGTGTGCCTGAACTATGAGATCGGCGATACGCCCTGGCTGGAGATCGCAGACCTGCACAAGGCCGAGAACAAGTCCACCCTTGGCTGGCTGCTGGTCGAACGGGGCGAGCAGAAAGCTCCTACCCCGGCCCAGGCCTTCCGTCCTGCCACGCTGAGCGAGAGCGAGCTCAAGCCTACCCTGGTGAAAATGGGCCAGCAGATCGTCACCTCCGGAGCCGACCTGCTTCAGGGCAATTTCGAGATCCTGCCCAAACTGCAAGCGCGCGCCAAGAAGTACAACCTTGAATGCGAGCGCTACCTCGCAACCCACAAGCCCAAATCCTGAATGTACGTTTTCTTCCGCCGGTTCCTCTTCCAGATGGATCCGGAAGCAGCTCATCGCCTGACCCTGCAACTGGTCCGGCTGGCGGGGAACGTCGCCCCGGCCCGCTGGTTTTTGCAGGCTCTGTATGCCGCGCCGCAAAAACCGGTCGAAGTCTTCGGGTTGAAGTTCAAGAACCCGGTTGGCCTGGCGGCCGGTTATGATAAGGATGGCATTGCCCTGGACGGCCTGGCGACGCTCGGATTTGGCCATCTCGAGATTGGCACGGTCACCCCGCTGCCGCAGCCCGGCAACCCGAAGCCGCGCATCTTCCGCCTGGTCGAAGACGCAGCGGTCATCAACCGGATGGGCTTCCCCGGCCGGGGGGCGGAAGCGGTCATGGCGTCTGTGCGGAAGACCATCCGCCGCCGGCGGGTCAACATCCTGACCGGAAAGGTCGGCTACGCCCGCCGGCCGCTGTCGACCGTTCTCGGCATCAACCTGGGCAAGAACAAGCAGACGCCAAACGAGGAAGCCGTATTCGATTACCTTGCCCTGCTGCAGAACTTTGCTCCGCTGGCCGATTACCTGGCGATCAACGTCAGCTCGCCCAACACGGTTGGGCTGCGCCGCTTGCAGGGCCGCGACGCCCTGGAAGGTCTGCTGACCCAGCTGGCCCACCAGCGCCGCATCGAACAGGAGAGGCTGGAAAAACGCCTCCCGCTGCTGGTAAAGCTGGCGCCCGACCTGAGCGATGCCGAACTGGAGGACGCCCTGGATGTGATCGTCCGCACCGGCATGGACGGCGTGATCGCCACCAACACCACCCTGTCCCGGGATGGGCTGCGCTCCGCCCGCCGGGAGGAAAACGGCGGATTGAGCGGCAGCCCGCTGCGCGCCCGCAGTGAGACGGTGCTCTCCCAGGTATTGAAGGAATTGGACGGGCGGATCCCGGTCGTCAGCGCCGGCGGGATCATGCGCCCCGAGGATGCCAAACGCCGCCTGGACATGGGGGCGGCGCTGGTGCAAGTCTATACCGGCCTGGTGTATGCCGGACCGGGACTGGTGAAAGAAATCATCCAGGCATTGTAAAAAATCCCGACATCTCTCGAAGATGCCGGGATTTCGTTTATTTGCCGGGCCGCAGGGCGATCTCGATCCGCCCGCCCAACCGTTTGAACAGGCCGTCGGGCAGGGTCAGCGGGGTGTAGGATGCCCCGGTGCCCAGACTCCCGTAAGGGATGTAATACATCTGGATGTTCCCACCGTCGATGTCCTGATAGGCAAAGGCCATGTAGCTGCCGTCGGGGCTCCAGGTAGCGGCGGTGTAACAGCAGGATTTCAGCGGGGTCAGCAGGTCGCCGGGTTTCTTGGAGTCAAAGTTATAGGCGTACAGGTAACCCCATTCGAAACGGAAAATGCTGTTGAAAAGGAACAGGGATTGTCCGTCCCAGGCGAAATGCGGGATGACCGGGTTCTTGGTATACCCGTTCGGGACGAACGGCGCACGCGGGAAGCTGTCCAGCCAGGACGAGACGTTACTGTCGCACTTGGAAATGTCGAAGACCAGGACCAGGTCCACCCTGCCGGTGGCGCCCACGCTGAGCGTGTCGGCAGCCAGGTCTTTCGCATCTCCCGACCAGCGGACCGCCTTGATGATCGGCTGGTTGTGCAGATTGCCGTACGTGAAGCAGCCGTTCATGGCCTGCAGCTGGGTCCAGTTGCGGGCGGCGGACAGCTTCTGCAGGTCGAAGGGAACGACGTAAAGGACATGGTTGAGGCTGATGGCCACCTGCGACCCGTCCGGCGAGATCTCGAAGGAATCCAGGTAATCCGCAGCGGTGAAGCAGGTCAGGCTGGTGTCCTTGTCGTCCGCCACTGTCACGTAATGGACGCACTTCCCGCCGATATAGAAGATGCTTTGCCCGTCCGGCGCCCACTGCAGGTTGTGTTTCTCGGCCCCATCCTTGGTGATCCGTTGGGGGTTCGAGCCGTCGATGCCCATCGTCCAGATGTCGCCATCGCTCAGGAAGGCGAGCGTATCCGCCCCGCCCACGGCGGGCAGGCCGACGACCGTGTCGGTCGGACTGACGGCTGCCGGGGTTTCCGTGGTCGTCTCCTGGGTGACTGCTGCGATCGTCAACGTGGGGGTATCCTGGGAAGCTGTCGGCGTATCCGCCCCGGCGGTCGGGGTGACGACTTGGACCACTGCCTTCTGCAGTGTTGCGGTTGTGCTGGGTGTGCTGGCGGGCACTGCCAGGAAGGGCAACTTATTCCTGAACAGGAAAACGCCTGCAATGGCAGCCAGGATCAGGACCAGGGCCACCACGCCGACGACGATCCCGCCGCCGCCCTTGCGGCCGGCCGGCTTGCTTTCCGCCTGGGCTGCTTGGCCTTGCGCCCCGCGCTTGGAAAGGACCGTCTCCTGGAGGGTCTGCACCTGCCGCTTGCCGGCGACGGTCTTCGGCCCAGTAATCACGGTCGCCTCGGTTCCGGCCAGGTCCAGCTTTTCGCCGCGGGCGATCGTGTTGAGGGCATCCGCCAGCTGCTTTACGGTCTGGAAGCGCTCGTCGCGATTCTTGGCCATCGCCTTTTCGATCACAACTTCGATGTCGGCCGGCAGGTCCGGCTTGACGTCCAGGATGTGGGGGACCGGGTCGGTGATGTGCTTGACGACCACGCTCATC
>Ga0335071_10000269_pt1 | contig 59605 bp, 52 predicted proteins | sample Lox_Sample_15_FD_206724 | JGI IMG/M metagenome (GOLD analysis project Ga0335071, IMG submission 206724) | Soil microbial communities from Loxahatchee National Wildlife Refuge, Florida, United States - Lox_Sample_1.5 | ecosystem: Environmental > Terrestrial > Soil > Wetlands | place: USA... | reverse complement strand
CCAGCCGCCTGGACGAGATGCGTCTGTTCATGCGCGGGAAGGTGCAGGAGTGGAATTGCCGTGCCGGATACAACTCTCTGATCGTGCGGACGGATGGTACCCTCGCCCCCTGTTTCCCCATGTACAACGCCACTTACGATTGGGGCACTATCGAAAACCACAAGTTTGAAAGCCAACAGCTCACGGAGATGAAGAAGTCGTGCCAGCCGCACTGCTTCTCGACGCTCAACCATATTCTAGCGTACTGCTACAACGATGCCCGCGTCATCAAGTGGATGCTCCGCCAGGCGCTCAACCGGTTCCAGGGAACCACCAACTTCGACTAGTCAGAACTGAGAGGCAATACAGCAGATGAACTCGTACAATTGTGCCTCGGGACCGCGCATGTGAGCCAGACTGGCCGACCGTGCAAGCAATGCGGCAGCCTGATTGATAAACCGCAGGGCCGCCTGTGCCGCAAGTGCTACAACCGCTATTACCTCGGAAGAAGGCGCAATCAGTCCACCGCCGTACCTAAGCCCGCTCCACAAGACTGTACGTGCGGGAAGATCGAATGTGATACGTGCGGCGACCGAATGCTGCAGTCATTGTTGGACAAGCGGCCGCCTCAACCGCCTGAGGAGCGATTCTGGGTGGGTATTCCGCACTTCGTCTAAAGTTCTCGGTCGACGGTGGTGGTCGTGAGTCTCTCGCGAACATTTGCAAAGCATGTAGGAAAGCTCGTTGTTGAATCAAGCACAATTTGAGTTCCTCTGCTCGGTCTTCCACCACTGCCCATACACTAATCCCATGCAGTGAAGCGTCCGCCAAGCAGCATACGCGAAGGGTAGGAGCCGTGTGCCAGGAGAGCGGAGAGGATTGGAAAGCCTGGGCTAAACGGCAGTTCTTATGGCAGGGGTCGTTTCAACATTTTCAACAAAACGCCGCGAAAAGGATTGTTTCAAGGGGAGGCACCGGTGAGGAACATTATCAGGACTGGGTGGAAGACCGAGAACAAGGATGGAACTGTCAAGCAGGGCAGAGCACCCGCCGCCGATGGATGGGCCACAATGGCGGCGGATGTGGTTCCGGGCTTTACCGCGGTGAGCGGGCGTTTCAGGAGGGTGCAGCCTCAGATTCCCATTCATGTGTTCGCTGCGCGAGGTGCCCTTAGCAGGACAGGCCAATTCTTGGTTATGGTTCTGTTTGTTCTGGGGTTAACTCTGTGGGCAAGCGACGGAGGAAGCCTGTTAGGAACCATCACAGATCCCAGTGGCACCGCGGTTCCCGGCGCGAAGGTCATGGCAACGGAGCCGGTGACAGCTGTAGAGCATACCACCACAACCGATCGCCAGGGCTTCTATTCATTCCAGAGTCTTCCAGTTGGACGTTACGACGTTGAGGTAGAGGCCTCCGGGTTCAAAGCTCTCCGTCACGTAGGAGTTGTCATCAATGTCAATAGCAAGGTTGTGGTGGATGACTGTCTCGCTATCGGAGAGAGGACCGAGGCCGTAACCGTTTCCGAATCGGCAGCGCATGTCGAAACCGTTGATACCCAAATGGGCCAGGTCATTACCGGAAAACAGATGACTGCGGCGCCGCTCAATGGTCGCAGCTACACGGACCTGCTCGCCCTTCAATCCGGCGTCGTTCCGGTCACGTCTCTGACATCCGACACGACCCAGGATGTAGGCGTCAGCGCATTTTCTCCCTCTGGCGACTTGAACTCTGGCACCATCTCGATTAACGGTCAGCGGGAATTCGCCAACAGCTTCGTGCTAAATGGAAGTGACGTTGAAGAGGACGTGAATATGGGCACGGCGATCATTCCCAACCTGGATTCCATCGCCGAGTTCCGGATTCTCACGAGCAACTTTGACGCGGAATATGGCGAGTTCAGCGGAGGCCAGATCGATGTGGTGACCAAGTCGGGGACCAATGATTTTCACGGCGATGCCTTCGAATTCCTGCGGAATACGGATCTCGACGCTCGCAACTATTTTTCACCCACCCGCGGGGAGTTCGATCAGAACCAGTTCGGGGGAACGATTGGTGGGCCACTTCGGAAGAACAAGGTTTTCTTCTTCGCGGATTATCAAGGTACGCGATTGGCCCAGGGAGTCGATACAGGACAGATCACGGTTCCTTCCTTACAGGATCGTAATGGCAATCTGTCAGATGCTGCGAGCTCGTTTACGACTGTCGACAAAAACGGAAAATCGGTTCCTACGACCGTCAGCGGTCCTTATTGGGCCAGTCAGCTTTCGCGAGCACTCGGCTACGGCGTGGCGGCAGCTGAGCCGTATTACTTCCCCGGATGCACAAGTTCCGCTCAGTGCGTGCTTCCGCACGCCATCGTTCCCAAAAAAGCGTGGTCGGCTCCTGCCGCTTATCTTCTGCAATACATCCCGGCACCCAATAGTCCGAATGGCACTTTTTCCACCTCGGCATACAACCAGACGTTGCGAGATGACAAAGGCGCCTACCGGCTCGATGGTACGACATGCTGGGGACTGTTGTCCGCTTACTATTTTCTCGATGATTGGTCGCAGAATAATCCTTACCCTGTCGCTCAAGGCGGCGCGAATGTGCCTGGTTTCAACGCCCTGAATTTGGGCCGTGCACAACTGCTTGCCCTGGGTGACACCAAAACGATCAGCTCGACCGCCGTCAACGAATTTCACTTCAGCTTCATGCGCAACTCCACGACTCTGGGTCAGCCAATTGGTGGAGTTGGCGTCAGCTTGGCATCCCAGGGTTTTGTTGTGGGCCAGAAAACGCCCGGAATCGTCCCGTTATCGCCCAAAACAGAGGGAGTGGAAAGCGTCAATTTCAATAACTTCTCGATCGGGACCAATACCAATGAGCTGAAGCAGGTAAACAACACATTTCAATGGCGCGACAATTTTTCAACAGCCGTCGGAACGCACACGATCAAACTGGGAGGACAGTTCCACTACGATCAGGTCAATACCGATCCGATCGCCGAGTTGAATGGCAATTTCATCTTCTTCGGTAGCGAGACCGGCGTTGACTTTGCGGACTTCCTGCTCGGCATTCCCAGCCAGTACAACCAAAGCCAGCTTCAGGCTTTCTACGGCCGGAATAAGTATGTCGGCCTTTACGCACAGGACAGTTGGCGCGTCACGCGGGACTTGACGTTGAACTATGGCCTGCGCTGGGACCGCATCGAACCCTGGTATGAAAAATACAATCAGATCGCGATGTTCGAGCCCGGCCGGCAGTCGGTCGTTTTCCCGGGGGCGCCCGCCGGCATCCTGTTTCCTACCGATCCCGGTGTCCCGCGCACGCTGGCGCCAGCCGGAAACCTGGACTTCGCGCCGCGTGTCGGTTTGGCCTATTCGCCCGGCGCCGGCAAGGACGACCTGCTGGGCAAGATCCTGGGCGGTCCCAGCAAAACGAGTGTCAGGCTAAGTTATGGGATGTTTTACACCGCCATCGAAGCGCTGACGATTGGAATCATGAGCGCAAATGCGCCATACGGAACTACGTACACTAGCCCTGCTCCGCCGCTGCTGGCCACTCCATTCATAACGGCGGCCAACGGTCAAAGTGTAAGCCAGTATTTTCCAGTTCAACTTGCGCCGTTGAACACGACGGCGAGACACCCGGACGCGAATCTCGACTGGGCCCAGTTCGAGCCCATCAGTGGGATGCCAACCTATCCGGCTAACAACAAGATTCCTTATACCGAGGAATACATGCTCTCTATCGAGCGAGGTTTCGGAAACAACATACTGCTCGACGTTAGCTATGTGGGTACTCAGGCGCATCATCTTCTTGTGCTGAGGGAGGCAAATCCCGGCAACCCGTTACTCTGCCTGCAGCTCAGCACCCCGGCCAACCTGGCTCCTGGCCAAACGCCATGCGGTCCATTCGGCGAAAGCAACGTGTTCACCACTGTATCGGGCAACATGATCAACGGGACGAGAGGGCCTCTGGGACCTGATTTCGGAAGCGACACCACAGAGACCACCATTGGCAACTCCAACTACAACTCTTTGCAGGTCACGTTGCGCCACACGAGTGGACCGCTGCAATTGCTGGCGGCATATACATTCAGCAAATCCATGGATCAATCCTCCAATCTCGGCGAAGAGGTCAACCCGCTCAATCCCTCGCTTAGCAGGGCCCTGTCCGCTTTCGATATTAGGTACAACTTTGTTGTGAGCTACAGCTACCAGATGCCACTTGAACGTTTCCTTCATGCCGCGAATCGCTGGACCGAGGGATGGGAGTTCTCTGGGATCTCGCGCCTCAGCACGGGTCTCCCCGTGACGCTTATCAACTACGGCGACAACTCCCTATTAGGCGCAGAGCCAAACGGAATCAACAATTATGGCGTTGATGAACCGGATGTCGCGGTTGGTTCTCTCGATCTCAATCGCAATCCCCGAAACGGGCGTCCATATTTCAATGCCGGGCTCTTCAGCGAGAATGCGCTTGGCACTCCGGGCAGCGCCCCGCGCCGATATTTCCATGGCCCGGGAATGGAAAACTTCGATATCGCGCTTTGCAAGAACCTGCGTCTTGCTGAATCGAAATCCCTGCAGTTCCGGCTTGAAGCCTTTAATGTTTTCAACCACGCACAGTTCTTCGGGCCGCAAGCCGTTGAGGGCAATGTCAGCAGTGTCACATTCGGCCGAGTCGTCAGTGCTGCGGCGCCTCGACTGGTTCAAGCAGGTGCGAAGTTTACATTTTGAAAGCAAGGAATGTTTGCAACTGAAATAACTTTTCATGTCAGCACAAGTTTTGCGTCTGCAGCATTCATTTTCGTAATTGGCAAGATGGGAGGTTTTGCTTAGGGTTCGAGACCTGCCCACGCGACGGAAAACCCCTAGAAACCAGAAACTTCCCGTTGTAGCTCAGCTTGGCTTCCTTACCGCCTTTGATGTCCAAGCCCTCGTTCGCACGCTGGTGTCCCTGGGGCAATGACCGAGCGGCCACCACGCTCTTGCGGGCGACCGGAAGGTTGGGCAGTTCGCATTGGGGCTGGGGCCTTAATGCCATTGCCTAGCGCTGGCTCAATGGCGCCATCTGCTGGAGCTCGAATGGTTCAACCTCTGCATAGCGCGGAGATTAATCGCTTCATACGGTGCCGGGTACTCATTGACGCAATGTAACCGTGTCAACTGAGTGGTGCCTGCGGCGTGCAGGATCGGCATCCTTCGGATCCTTCCGCTGAAAGCTCTTCAAACTAGGAGTCCGTGCCGAGAAATATGATCTTATTGGATCAATAGAACAGAAGAGTTCCATAATGTTTCAGGGGCAAGAGCTACCACGCCGCACCTGCGGGATTAGCAGCCAGAAAACATTTGGTCGACTTCGTCAGCCATGTGATCGAAAACCTGACTCTGTCGGCCATGGACGCGGTTTATGGCGACGAGCAGCGCGGGCAGCCTCCCCACAACCCGCGGACGATGATGAAGCTGTTGGTCTGCGGATATTGCGCGGGCCTGTTCAGCTCACGGCGCATCCAGCAGCGGCTGACAGAGCACATTTCGTTTCGTGTGCCGGCGGCCGCCAACGCGCCGAACTGCCGCACCCTCGGATTTCCGGAAGGTCATCTGGCCACGCTGGAAGGGCTGTTTGAGCAAGTGCTGAAGATCGCCCTGGGATTGGAGCCCTGACGCTGAAGAGGCACTGGACGAGTGAGCCCGGCATAAATCGGAGGCGGAAGAAAAACCGGGCCGAGGACGTGAAACAAGCTGCCAGCCTTCGCGCCAAAGCGCAATAGCGAGTCATTAGCTGTTGATTTCTACTCTGAAAGCGAGCAGCCCGGATGTGCGCAGTCGCACGAGATCTCTATTTCTCCTCCCGCGTCTTGGCAGCGCTGGCTGCAGTACACTTCGTCACCCTCTACGATGCACCGGCACGCCGGATGCGCACATTTTTTTTGATCTTCGCCTTTTTGAATAGACATACTCTTACCGTCCCTATCATTGCAAAATCGTCACGTTGTACCCACTTGATCCAGGTATCCGGCTGCCCCACGCCTCAAGCACGGAGCACGTCTACTTCCAATGCCAGCACGAGGCCTTGATTGTTCCTGCTATCCGGTGATGACCGGCGCCAGGCTCGGGCCCAGAGATGAGGCGGAGCCTCCGCACAAGCAAGCTTGCGCTGTGCAGAACGAAACCGGACAGGTGATACCCACGATTAGAATACAAACGAGTACGTTTTCCGGGCGCAAGTTCAATGTCGATTTCGGCATTGCGCGGATCGCCAATCACATCATGCCCGGTGCGGACCTGAAAACCGCCATCAGGTCGCGCCGGGCATTTCATCTGGCTTCTAGGTCATGTTGTTAAAGGTCGTTGGCCAGACTTTGCAAGGAAGATTGGAACCAGCTCTGTAGCAGTCGTGCAGGACGCGATCGCTGAATGAAGCTCAAACCTCGCTACTGATCGTCGGCGCGCAGTCTCCTGTCCTAAACGCTTCGGAAAACGTGCCAATCTTTCTGACGCTGACAACGGGTCTACGGACTGCGGTTTTGGCGGGACAATATTTGATAACCCGCAGGTGCTTCCGGATACAGACAACAAATGCTAGCTGTTCGTCGCCCAAGAAGTTTACAATTCTTCACTTGTGACAAGAGCGAAGAGCGAATCCTTTTGTTTGCCAAGCCATCAGGCAAACAGCGGCGTGACTTATCGGATCTTCTCTTTTAAAGAACAACGAAGTTCGCAATTACTAGCAGGTGACTATGCCCTCACAACGAAGGGCGCACCAGCGAGCCTCCTCTGCTGGCCACCTCAAGTCGGGGCGGCTTAGCCGCCCGCGAGGGAGGAAAAAACTGGGGAGGGTGCAAGGCGATATTCAGGTACCGGTATGGCCCGCTCTTTGAGGGCGTGAATCGACATTCCGACGGAAATTCGTTTTGGAGTTCGAACCGTGATATACACCCCGACTCAAGAACCTCAGGAGGAGGACCCAAATGACCATGCTAAGAGGCCGCAAGCGCTCGAGCCGTGCCACGAGAGCCCAAACAGAGAACGCCGAGTGCCGATGATCAAAAACATCTTGTTTCCGGTTGACTTTTCACGATCCTGTGCAGCGATGGCCACTTACGTGCGCAGGGCCGCGGGCATATTCGGCTCCCGTGTAACCTTAGTTCACGTATGTGACCTCGCAAGCCACAACGGATTCGAACTCTATGTGAGGTCTCTTCAGAACATCGCAGAAGAGCACTGGAGCATTGCCCAGCACAAACTCGATTCGTTTCTCGAGTCTGAGTTTCCACTGGCCAACTGTCCGAGAATACTGCGCTCGGGTGAAGCGGCAACCCAGATTGCTGAGGTCGCGAGGACAGGTGGATTCGATCTCATCGTTATGCCGACGCACGCCGACCGATTCCGGCGAGTGCTGCTAGGGTCCACGACAGCAAAGGTACTCAACGACGCTGACTGTCCTATCTTGACGACTGAACACGCTGAAACGAGAACCCCGATGGCCCTGGAGCACCGGATATGGGTCTGCGCCATTGGCTTGAACCAAGATTCTGAAAGAGTGCTGCGCTTGGCTAGCCGTGCAGCGGCAGAGGCGCACGCCAAGCTCTCTGTGATTCATGCCATTCACGACAGCGCTCTCGGTCCGATTCGTTTCCTCAACCAGGAACAATTCGGCTCTGCTGAAGAGAAGGATGCGCGCCGACGTCTGGAAGAACTCCAGAAGACCATCGGGTGCGAAGCAACGATCCGCATCGCCAGCGGTCCAGTTAGAGAGGCGCTGTTTGACGCAGCACGACGCTCCGACGCTGACTTGCTCATCATCGGAAGAACGCCTCGTTCAGGCGTTCTTGGCCGCATGCGGGATCTCACCTATGGCTTGGTTCGGGACTCGCCTTTTCCGGTGTTGAGCGTCTAATGTCAGCGTATCTGCAGCATTACGGATTAGGATGTTTGACACGAATGCCATGACCGTTCTATTAGTCCTCGCTACGTTCCTTGTTTTTGTTCTGGTCGATTGGGTTTCAAACCGCCACAATCCGTCGCCGCCATAACACCGCGTTAAGGTCAAAGCCCTTGGTCGGGATCTCCTTCTCGTTTGCCTGTGCGTTCTCCCAGGATGCAAATCGAACTGCGAGAAGCCGTTATCGCCAGCCCCGGGCGTTTCCTGCTACGACTCGTGCTTTCCACTTGTAAAGTGAACGCGATCGTCGCCGCACCGGGATAGCTGATTTTGGCGCTGCGAAGGCGAAATAGCCAACAAAACGTTCGTCGTTGGGCTCTTCTACATAAAGCGAACGTTCTTTTGAGGTGGGTTAAATGCGTGAACCGTTCCAAAACGCCGTTTCTTCGACATTGATCGAGAGGGAGGATGAAGGAGGCTGGACGGTCGGCGCGGACGGCCATTTGGCCCGGCTGTACACCCCGACCCTTGAAGAGCCATGGACGCGCTCCCTGATCCATGCGATTGTTGAGACCATCCGCCCTCCTGAACTGGCTCCCCTGCCTGTAACTTCCAAGCCGGTCGCCGTCAAGGAGATTTGGGGGCTTTATCAGAAAGACAAGAAATCCAACTGGATGTCGCTGGCCATCCATACCGGCGTGGTACTTCTGCTGTTCACGGTGGCGTCCAGCAAAGTCGTCCAAAGTACGACCAAGCGAGTTGTTTCGCTGGTCGCGACGGATATCACCCCATACCTCCCCAAAATGCCCCAGCGCAGGCAGCAGATTGGGGGAGGCGGGGGCGGAGGCGACCGTTCCCCGACCCCTGCCAGCAAGGGTCGCCTGCCCAGACCTTCGATGAAGCAGTTCACCCCGCCGATGGTAGTGGTGAATAACCCGAACCCCAAGCTTCTAATGGAGCCGACGATCATCGCACCGCCGGAAACCCGTTTGCCGAACGTGAATTTGCCGAATTGGGGCGATCCTTTGGCCAAAGTCGGTCCTCTTTCAAATGGTCCGGGTTCCGGAGGCGGTATAGGAACCGGTTCGGGTGGCGGCGTTGGACCCGGTAACGGTGGCGGGTACGGTCCAGGAGAGAGTGGCGGACTAGGTGGCGGCGTGTTCCGTGTGGGCGGCGGCGTTTCGACACCGGTAGTGCTCTATAAGGTGGATCCTGAGTATTCCGAAGAAGCTCGCAAGGCCAAATATGCCGGAACGGTTGTCCTTCAGTTAATCGTAGATGCAGCCGGCAAGGCGCAAAGTATCCGGGTAGCGCGCAGCTTGGGGCTAGGGTTGGACGAGAACGCCATCCAGGCGGTCAAGAAGTGGAAGTTCCGTCCCGGCTACCGAAATGGGCAGCCAGTGGCGGTGATAGCGACCGTCGAAGTCAATTTCCGCCTATTGTGAGAATGCAGGTTATTAACATGCACTCGGCTAAACTCCGGTGCGTAGATGTTTCGACGCAGGTTTCAGTAACCTCACAGGCATGGCTAGGCCGCTGGGTTACGTTGCACAGCTTCAGCCGACTGCGGCCCCGGTCAGCAGAAAGGTCGAGTTTCTGAGTCTGCCGGCACAATAAACGTTTTTGCCGGCCCGTTGCAGATCAATCCAGGCGCGCCACCTGGATTCGCACCTGGGATGGTGCATCGTGACCACAGGGAGGCGGATGGGAACACTCCAAAGAGAGCGGCGGAGACCCACGCCCCCGTCAGACCTCTTCGGGAACCGCAAACGGCGGCCGATATCCTCGATCCGCGTCGCGCAGCAGGCTATTGGCCTCGTCGTCCCCAATCACCCGCTCGTTTTCAGGATCAAAGCGGAGCGTGCGACCCAGACGGTATGACGCGTTCGCCAGATGGACCAAGGCGCAGGAAATGTGCCCTTCTCCAATAGGTGCGTTCAGGTCCTCTTTCTTCCGGCTGCGAACGCAGTCGATGAAGTTTGCAAAGTGATCGCCCCCGCCATGACCGTGAGGCCCAGACTTCCCGTCGCGGCCCAGCACGATCTCATAACTCGACGCGTCTTCGTCTCCGGTCGCGAGGTATCCATTTGCCCCATAAAAGATGTCGCCAATCGTATCGTGGTGACCGAAAAAGCGCTTCTTACCCGCCACCAGATTTCCCCGTCCGATGCCGGCCTCGTTGTTGGTGATCCAGTGCCGGACCTCAAACTCCATCATCTTGCGCTTACCATCCGGCAGATCAAATTCAAAAGCACAGTTTAGGGTGTTGGGCGTCTGCTGATCGTCGTCAAACATGAAATGCCCGCCCACGGCGGAAATGCGATTGGGGAACTTGACGCCTAGGCCCCACCGGGCGACGTCGACCTGGTGTACGCCCTGGTTGCCTAAATCCCCGTTGCCCGTATCCCAGCTCCAATGCCAGTTGTAATGAAAGCGATTGCGCGTGAAGGGCTTCAGGGGAGCGGGTCCCGTCCAGAGGTCGTAGTGAACCCCGGCCGGCACGGCTTCCTCAGAGGCGTGTCCGATCGTGTCACGCCTTTTGAAGCATAATCCGCGAGCGAGGTACACTTCACCGAGAACGCCTTCGTGAAGTCCTTTGATCGCCTCCTGGATCGCGGGCGCGGAGCGAATTTGTGTCCCGTGCTGGACAATGCGATTGTACTTTTCCGCGGCGCGGACGAGTTGGCTTCCTTCCCATAGGTTGTGCGAGCAGGGCTTCTCGACATAAACGTCCTTGCCGGCTTGGCACGCCCAGATGGCCATCAAAGAGTGCCAGTGATTTGGAGTGGCGATGGAGATAGCATCAATGGACTTGTCTTCCAGGAGCTTGCGGACATCCACATAGGTCTGTGGTTTCCCGGCGACTTCTCCGACGCGCTTCCTCAAGACGTTTTCGTCCACGTCACAAAGCGCCGCAATTTCGACGTTCGGCACTCGCAAAAACCCGTCCATGTGGTCCTTGCCGCGGCCGTGAAGGCCGCAGACCGCCACTCGCACGCGATCGTTTGCGCCAAAAACCCGCTCCGTGTTAGCGATGTCCGTGATTCCACTAAGCGCACCGAAGCCCGCAGTCGTTTTTGCCACGGTCTTGAGAGCGTCGCGGCGAGTCATATCCGATTCCATTGCTGTATTCCCCTATTCCCGCGCTGCGTACTGCTTGTAAGCATCCGCCACCTTCGCCTCGTGGAAATCACCATGATGAATGAACACCCGGTAACGAAGTGTGAGTGACCCACCGTCCGCAATCACGAAGCTCCCGTCCTGATGCCGGTCATGTAGGAACTCTTTCAAGCCGAAAGGGTTGACGGCGAGAAGTCCGTAGTGGCGGGCATGCCAGTAGGTCGGATGGCGCAGGTTCTTTGGGTGATCAAAGATAGCGATGCCGACTTCCTCTCCCGATACATTTCCGTAGTAATCCACCCAATCCGCGCGCTTGCCCCAGACCTCCTTTTCACCGCGGCCGCCAGCCGAATTGACCATGTGACCTGGCGGCGACTCCAGCGCCTTGTGGAGCCGGATCGCAAACGTTCCTTCTTTGGTATCACCCATCTTCACCGGGCCATAGTTTGCGTGGATCGTAAACTCGCAATCGATAATCCTCGCCTGCTCATCGCCCCTGAAACTGTAGGACTGGGTCTCCGCGGCGATCACTTGCCCGTCAGATCTTACGAGATTGAATTCCGCGCGGAGAGTGGCTGAATCAGGACCGCTTCGCATTTCATCAAGCTCGCGAAAGACGGTGCGGCCAAAGGTTGAGGCGGAGTGACGGCTCCACTGGGAAAACTCTGCTTCGCCCCAGAAGTCATAACCGTTGATGTCACCGTGGGCGAAGTACATGGCCCGTTGGTGGGGCTCATCGTGGTCTTCGCCCTGTATGTCGCTTGCCATGGGAAAGCTGCGTGTCAGTACAGTTCCCTGGGCGCTCCGCAGGGGAAAGAGATAGGGCTTTGCGGTGGTAGCACCGAAGTAGAAGGCAGTGAATGGATGCCCGGCAATCACAATTTCGATTTGGTCTCCATCGCGCTTGACTTCCACGGACGCTGCGGCAGCGGGAGGACCTGAACCGATGGCGATAAGTGCGAGCAGAGCGAACCCTGCCATTACACGGAAGGCCTGCCGGGGCGACTGCGCCAAGCGGGGATGCCTCAGATTCACATCGGAGTATGCGCTCATGTTTTCCACTTGCTTCCGTTCGTGAAGAAGCTGACGCTATATTCTCCGCGTTGATTTGGCCGCCTTTTCCACGTCAGTTGGCCAGAAACCATCTGACCACCGAACTCCGGTTTCACCCAGTCGCGCGCACGTCAGAACCCTGGAACGGCTCAAGGTCATTGACCAGTCTGTCCGTCGCGATGGCTTGATCCATTCGACTCACCTTGTGATGCACCGCAAGAGTTAATTGTGGATCACGACTTTTCATCGTTCTCACGACATAAATCGGTTTTCCTTGAGACTCGTAGTATGTACGTGACAGGATCTCGGCTACGAGCCCCAAACAGAGAATCTGGATGCCGGCCAGAATGAGCAGGGCAGCGGCAAACAGCAGCGGTCCGTGTTGCAGCATGATTGCTTCGTGAAGAACCAACTTCTGGAAGGCCAAGGAGCAGCCAATGAATGTGCCTGCCCCAGTTGCCAGCAGTCCGAGTGGTCCGAAGAAATGCAGTGGCCTTGTCGAGTAATCGAGCAAAAACTTGGTGCTTAAAAGGTCCAGGAACACATGGAGGGTTCTCGATAGTCCATAGTTGGACTTTCCGTTCTGACGCGGCGGATTGTTGATTGGGAGCTCCGTGATCCGTGCTCCAGACCAGGCGGCCAGAGCCGGGATGAAACGATGGAGTTCGCCGTAGAGTTGGATATTCTGAATGGTCTCTCGACGATATGCCTTGAAGGTCGTGCCAAAATCGTGTAGCGCAACTCCGGAGAGCTTAGCCATCATCCAGTTCGCAATACGGCTCGGCAGTCGGCGTGTCAGCCACCTGTCCCGCCGTTGGGCTCGCCAACCGCTGACGATGTCGTATCCTTCGTCAATCTTCGCCACGAAGAAAGGAATCTCTTCCGGGTCGTGCTGCAGGTCGCCATCCATGGAGATGATGATGTCGCCGCGCGCTACATCGAAGCCTGCCTTCAGCGCCGCGGTTTGGCCAAAGTTCCGGCGAAGGGTGACAATTCTCACGCGGGAATCGCTGTCATAGATTTCGTAAAGCGTCTCCGGCGTGTGGTCCTTACTTCCGTCGTCGACGAAGACAATCTCAAACGGTTCGTCGAGCCCCGTCATCACCTGAGTCAATCGCACGTAAAGTGCGGGTATGTTCGCCGCCTCGTTGTAGAGCGGCACCACGATCGAATATTTCAGGTTTCTATTCATCTTGAAAACTCCCTTGTTGAAGTGGTCCACGGTTGATTTTGTTCGGACCGAATTGTCACTTCTCTATTGGCATCGTCGTGCTCTTGTAACGGTCCGAGCTGCCGATAACTTATAAGTTGAATTCTGCGGTAAGCCACGAGTTTCCTGACTGGAGATGCGGTCAACGCCTGAATTTCGGTCTCACGCTGGGCCAGCAACCGAGTTCCCACCCACACAAGGTCGGTGTCTAGATACCCCGGATGGCACATCAGTTCGCTGACGCCATCTGGCAAGCGCCCCAGGATTTTCAGAATGCTTTGAGTGTTCAGAAGCCCGGTTTGGGAAAGGCCGTAAAAATGAGAGGGAAACAGCAGCCCGGCCCTCGCCAGTTTCTCCTTAAAACAGTTGGCGAAGCCGGAAACCATACGCCCCACCAGGTACTGCTTGACAACCGCGTTTCGGGGATTTCCGCTCCGCGGCAAAGTTGACAAGTTGGGCGCTACTTCCCGCGGGCAGCGAATGCTCGGGATGGAGAACTCCTGAGCCAGGCGAATAACTACATCCGAGACGCCGGGCAGAACGTGCACGTGCTTATGTCCGTCGAGGTGAGTCGGCAAAATGCCGGCATTGCGGATTTTGATTATTTGCCGCCGAAGCTCGATTTCCACGTCGGCCAGATCGACCTGCCGCGACACGAGGGCCCTGAGCAAGCGACCTGGACTCAAATGCAGCCGCCCACTCCGATCGACGAGACTAGGGATCTTTAGCGCGGGCGAAACGGGCTTGCCTGCCGTGAGATTCAAGTGCACTCCGATTCCCAGCCGGGGTGCCCGGCGGCTCATGGAAACGGCAGCGTCGAATGCTCCACCGTTTGCCATCAGCGTCGTGCTGGTGACGATGCCTTCCCTATGCGCGTCGAGAATGCCGCTGCTCACCGCCTCGGTGAGTCCAAAATCGTCAGCGTTGACAATGAGCTGCCTCATAGCTAGATCGCGCTCCTTTCTCCTTCAGGTAGAGCAATCGAATACTTAGCCGCCAGCAGCAGACCAACCGCTACCCAGAAGACGGTGCGAATTTTGCGGATGATAGCCAAGGAAACACCTTCGCTCGCGGCATAGCCGAAAGCCTGTAATGTGGCGGCGGCCGCCCCTTCCTGAATCCCTATTCCGAGTGGAACAAAAGAGAACGCCAATTGAGCCGCCCTGCTGGCGGATTCCACAAGATAGGCCGCAAAGAGCGACGTGTGAGCAGCCGTAACCTTGAGAATCAGATAAGCCTCGCCGATGCCAGTGAAATTGGTCGCGATCTCAATCGCCAGGACGCCGAGAAATAGGCGCCTGCGAGTCAGAAAGAAATCGTAGATGGCGTGCTCGACATCACGCAGGTATTGCTGGTGGCGCTCGAGAAAGGCCAACCGCAATCCCACTCGCTTCAAATAATCAAGCGTTCGTCCAAGCAGCAAGATCCGCCGGCTGACAATCCACCAGACAATCACCATGGAAGCGAGGAAGCAAATCACCAGCCCGCCACCAATCCATCGAAAACCCTGAAGCGCGGTAAGTTTGAGCAACGCAAACATAACCCCGCTCAGCATGAACAAGATCGCGGCGAGCGCATAGATGAGGTTCTCGATGACGACTGACGAAGCTCCGGCTTGGGCAGGCATCAGTTTCGAAACCACGACGACCTTGGCAGATTCGCCCAGCAACGGTCCCGCCGGCGTCAGGTCATCCAGCGCTTCGCCCATTAGCCTGGGTCCCAAGAGGGTAAGCGGAGTTGGGCGGGACCCGTCGGTTTGGACGCAGTAGCTCCAGGCCACCGCTCGCAAGACATGCCTTATTCCTGAAAGCAGGATCAGCGCGATGAAACCCCATCCGAGCAGACTGATCTTGTCGAGGACCGCCCCGGGGCCGCTGCGCTGTAGCACATAGACGAACAGCGCGATGCTTCCTATCGAGGCCAGCGGCCGGAGATAACGGAGTATATTGCTCATCGGCCGGTCCTCAGCGCAGCCAACTCTTCGTCGTGGTAAACACGCGCCGCGGTAGCGCCGCCGATCTCGATCGTCTGAACCGGCGCCTGAAGAGACTCGACTCGCTGAATAAAGGAAACGTTTTCGAAATACTTCCGTCCGTCTTGGACCACAAGAAAAGTGGACGGAGGCGCGTCTACTCTTGCCGCCTCATTAGAAAGGTCAAAGTAATGCAAATCGTCCCGGCCAAATTTGTGTAAGTAATATTCAAAGACGGGTTCCGCCTCACCCCCCACGCTGGCTCCATAGGGGGCTTCTTGCGAAATCCGCGCAATGGCTTCCTTCAAGCCCATATCATTCATTTCGTCGTGCGGGAAGTAGTAACCCGTGCGCCCGAACCCCAGCGCATTCAAATAGAGGGAATAATAGGGGACGCTTTTCACGACGGCCCAAACCGGGTTCGCCAAAAACACAAGCGTGAACGTCGTGACCAGCACTGGAGCCAGCCGGCGATCCATTCTCTGGTTCGCCAGCGCGGACATCCAAGCGAGAATTCTGGCCAGGCCAATCGCAGCGATAATGTAAACCGCCGGCATCCACGCAAGCATGTACCGGAGCCATTTGGCACCGAGTAGCGAGAAGGGAACGAACCACCACAGGAACATGAAAATCAGAAAAGATGAACCAGATTCGTGCCGGCGCTTCCACGTTTCCACGAGACCAAGGATCAATGCGCCCAGGATGGGAAGCGGCGTCTTGATGGCGAGGAATAGAGCATAAAAATATGCAGGCATGCCACCTTTAAAAACCGTGTCTTCGGAGTACAGGTGTCCCATCATCAGGTAGCCGTGGTGGGTTATGGTGGAGCCGTGTACATAGCTAAACATGTGCTTGAGTGTGCTGGGCTGAAGGATGATCGGATTGAACAACAAAAACAGGAGGGAGCATGTCCCAAAAAACAGGACGTAATCCCGCTTCCTGAGCGGTGGGCTGGGATTGCGTCTCCCGCGCAAGTGGTGGTAGAGCGCATTCAAGCCCAGGTAATGAGGAAAGTACTTTGACGCGAGCATCAGTCCGAAGCTCGCTCCGCCCGCGGCGTAGAATCTTTCCCCCCGTTGAACGTCATTCGCGCTCACGTTCTTTGCTCGAAGATAGAAGTAGTATCCAAGCCAGGTGAAGAGCGCCAGGAGCGTGTCCTCTTTGGCTACTCGATTGACTATGATGGCGATCGTTCCGATAGACCATAACAGTGCGCTCAACAGCCCTATTTCGACACCGAATAACTCCTGGGCAATCAGGAAAATAACCACCGCTGTCAGGGAGCCGACAATTACATTGGGCAGACGAACGGAAACCTCTTCCGGTACTTTATGGAACTGTCCGAGTCCCCGATTCCATACATCGGCAGCCCAAAGAGACACCGCGATAAGCGACTTCATGAACATGGGGTGTTCAAGGTTCACGGAGAGATTTCCATGGAGGTAGGAGCGCGCGGCCACGACCTTTTGAATTTCATCCTCGTTGAACCCCACGCTGCCAAGTCCGCGAAACCGCACGGATAACCCCAGCACGACGATTAGTAGAAGCGCGGCGAGCTTATGCGTTTCGATGTGCCTGGTTAACATGGTCAATTTCGTCCCTATTGCGGCCTCGTTCACGCTTGCCAAGGTGCCCCCACTAGTTAACGGCGTCAATTACGAACCCGTTGACGCGGTGCTGAAATCCTACGAAGTGGCCAAAAAAGGGAGAAGTGACATTGCTGTAAACCTCAAGCGCGTTTGAGTGGCCCGTGACGTTAACCGAATAAAGACCAAAACGAAGTTTGCGTTTTTTCTCCTTGCCGAGAAAGGGTAAGTGCAGTTGGAACTCCCGGTAAACCTTTAAGTCCAACGAGAAGAATGCCGGAAAGCGTTGATTGTTGGGCGTGCCGACGTAGTTCTGGAGAGCATCTACATCCGAATAAGGCAAGCCCGAATGAACATCGACCACAGGGCTCACGGTCAGATTCCACGGCAATGAAAATATTCCCCAGCCTACGACCCGATTGGGCACATCCTGTGCAAGGGTGCCGGAGACATCGGGACGGATCACTGGCTGCTCGAACGGCACGAAGACGTCGGAAAGTGTATTCAGATCGCCGCGAGCCCGGCTCCGGACATAGGACACATTGAGCACGCTTCGCTCGGTCGGCCGGTAGTGCAAGGTTGCTTCGAGTTCGTGATAGTGCGAGCCGCCCGTGTCGGCGAGCCCTAACAGGGAGTGCGCTCCGGCGGCCAGCGGAGTAACGACATAGAGATCCTGCGTATGACTATACAGATAGCTGATGCGGATGACGGCACTGCGCGAAACTTCACGGTCCACCTCAAAGTTCAACGTGGAATTGCGAGGGCTGGAGTCGAGACTGTGGCCCACCTGGACCAATCCACGAACGGGAACCAGGGCGACATATGCGTTTTGGAAGATCAGTGAGTCGACCAATGCGCCGGTCTCGTTGTAGAAGCTCGCGACGCGTGTAGGGTTGTCCAGAAAGTCTGCGGCCAGCAGCGGAACGCGGTCGTAGAAAAGCCCCCCGCCAGCACGGATGATCGTTTTGCGGTCTTGGGTCGGAGCGTACACCAACCCGGCCCTGGGCGCGAAGGCTGCCGATCGCCCTACGGATTCACTCGACAATCGGCCACCGAGGTCGAGCGCCAGACGATCATTGAGCGTCCAATGGTCCTGGACGAACTCCGCAACTTCAGTGTCCCGGGCTCGGAGACCGCCATTCCCTTGAAAGTCAATTTGCTCGGCCAGAGAGCCGTCTTGTCGCAACAACTCGATGGGATGCGAATGGTCGGTACCGTCGAATGACCGATGCGAAAAATCTACGCCTACTTTCACCTGGTGGCGGCCCCACCACTCCTTTAAAGGAGACTGGTAAACGGGCCGGAGTTGGTACTGGTTAGAAGCCCTGGTCCAGGTGTCGAAGAAATTCCCGCCCCACCCTTCGGGTGTGATGAGCATATCTTGCGGACCCTGGCCGTGCGCATCGCTATCAAATCGGGTGTAGCGAAATAGCGTATTCAGCAGCCCGCCGGAGTGGAACTGGTAGCTGTCGTTGGCTCCGATGGATACTCCTCGTTGCCCATCGTCCGCTGAGGCGGTTTGTGGCACCAGGGCATTAATGTCCGCGAACTGCCTGCGGTTTGAAAAGCCGTTTAGCGTAACAGACAAAAGGTGCTCAGGTGAGAGCACCGATTGCAAGCTGGTCAGCGAATTCCAACCCTGGCGCTTGGTCTCGTCGTTAGGCCAGGCCAGTCCGCGGATGGGACTCTTTCTCACGTCGTACGTGAGCGCTTCTGAAAAGTAGAGTTTGTCCTTAATAAGGGGTCCGCCGAAGAACATGCGGGGCGTGAAGTCTGAGACGCCGGCGATGTGACCGTCCTTACCGCGAATGCCCGGAATAAAGTCCATCACTCCATAGTTCCAACTGCCGCCGGCCTGCTTAGTCTCGATAGCGGTCAAGCCGCCAGAGAACCCCCCGTATTCGGCACTATAGGGGGCCTTGTCAACGTTCATCGTCTGGATGGCATCCAAGGGTATAGGAATTGAGAAACTCCCGGTCACTGGATCAACGGTTTGCGCGGAATCAACCAACAGCATCCCTTGGTTTTCCGGCGCTCCCTTGAAGTTGAGCTTGCCGTCATTCGTTCGCACCACGCCCGGGACCAGAGGCAGGGCTGCTTTGAATTTATGCTCGGCCAGTGGCAGGCTGATGAACTGCGCGCTGCTGACAGTGGCGGTCAAATCCGAGCTATCTGTAGAGACCGCCGCTAACTTGTCCCGCACTTCGATGTTCTGAACAACCCTGTCCAACTCCAGGCTGACGTTCTCGACCTTGGCGTCTCCCTGCCTGAGGACGATGCTTTTGGCAAATGATTGGAAGCCATCCAGACGTGCTTCTATCGTGTAGGTACCCGGTGATAGCTGCGTAAACCTATAGCGGCCTTCGGCGTCCGTTGTGGCTGATAGGGGCTCAGGTGCTGACGAGGCGTCGGCCAGCTTCACTAGCACGCCAGGGACAGCGTCCCCTAGTCCCTTTTGGTCAGCAACCGTGACCAATCCTTCGATCGAAGCCCCAGCCGCTTCCGGTAGACTGACGTCGGCTATCTGGGCGAATGCCGAACTCCCCCCAACAATCAGGGCGACGAACAGACTAAGGCTCCAAAGGCCTGGGGCCGGGCTGGAAAGGCCGTTCTCAATACGCTGCACGAGGGATCCCCTTATTGTTGAAGCAGCGGTTCAAACCTCTGATCACGCAATCCACGAAGCGAGTGGGCCTTGCGCTACTGATTCGCTGCGCCAATTCGATCAGACGTAACTCAAGCCCAGCAGGGGGAGTCTTCCTCGTGAGGTGGGACGGATCGATCGCAATGCGCTGCCCATCCAGACCTGGACCTGGATGAAAGGGCATAAGACCAAATGATCTGGTAATGGCCACCTCAATCACTTCCCGCGTCAACATCGAATTCGTGACACAGCAGGGCCCTTTCACTCGCTGCCGTGTGGTCACCATTGTCGTGCTGTTCTCTCACGCGTAGCTTTTGTGCGGTGCCTGCAAGTAAAAGGAGCCCCACGACATCCATATTGTTGGGTTCCGGAAGATTACGGCCATCGGCGACCCCGACTTCGTCGGGTCTGTCGGTATTTCGCCGAATTCATCACCGAGTGTGCACATGCCGGGCCTTTTTTGGCCAGTTCAGGAGCCGTATCTTCCCGCTGTGTTGCCTGGCGTTTGATTGGAAAGGTGCGTGCATTACGTTGTCGGGGCCGCGACGGAAAAGATAATATGCAAACACGAATCACGGAGATCCCAATGACAGCACTGCTCGCGACGTTCGCTGACAGCAACCTGATCAGACTGGCATTGGCTGGACAAACCGAATGCTTTGCCGTCTTGATCGATCGCCACAAGGGTGCTGTAAGACGGCGAATCGCTTCGATGGTAGGGAGCCCGGCTGACGCGGATGACACTTCAGGACGCACTACTGAAAGTGTGGCATCACCTGTCGGCATTCCGGTCGGAATCCAGCTTTCGTACGTGGATGACTCGTGTGGCTACTAATGAAGTATTGCAGTCCTATCGCCGGGAGAAGTGTAGACCACTCTGTGTCGCTCACAGCGACCTCGACGCCATCGCCTCTCACTAGGAATCGCCGCACCAGTCTGTTGCACGCATTGAAGTAACACGGGCAGTTCACCGCGCCATTGAGCGACTCCCGGCAAAGTATAGTCAGGTCTTGATCCTTCGTGATCTCGAGCAGCTCAGTGAGCAAGAAACGGCTCAATACCTGCAATCAAGCATTGCGGCAGTGAAGACACGGCTGTTTCGGGCGCGGCTGAAGCTCTTAGTAACGCTCCGACGGCCAGAGTTCCGGGGATTGGCAAGCGCGGCGTAACTAATGTTCGTGGATGCAATCCGCACTGCGATGCCTCTGTAAACAGCTTGCCGGATTGGAATCTGTCCGGTCATTGCCCCGTGACCCAGGACCATACAGATCTTGCTCACTCCCACCGCTCGGAAGTGACTCCCAAAAAGATCTCTTGCTGTAAACCAACTCTCCTATCGGCGGTTGCCTGCTCTTCCAATACTTGGTCCCGTCAGCCTCGGTGCTCTTGGTCACGCACAGTTTGGCGGATTTCGCATGCTGTAAGTGCAGCGGCATCGCGGTTCGGTGCTGGACCGATTTATCGATCATCCCATACGTAACGAAGTTGCCCTGTGGCTATAGGGCTTTGCGCCATCCGCCCTTCTGGTTGGCGGGAGCACGACTTGCCTGAGCGAGCGAGGGAAACGGAATGACGGCATCGGCAAGTTCGGCCACTACGTACTGCGGGATGTCTTCGCCGTCCTTCACGAAGGCCATGCGTCCGGCCTGCGTCTCGTAATCCACCCGGATAGAATCCCCAGCGCAAATTTGATCGGTCGCGATCAGGTTGGACAATGGCTGCACGAGATGGCGCTCAATGGCCCGCTTCAGGTGCCTGGCGCCATACCTCATATCCGTCCCCTCCGAAAGAAGAAAATCCTTAGCTGAGGAACTGCACGTAAACATGAATGGGTTCCCGCCCGCAGCCAGGATGCGCTGTTGCACCATCCTCAGTTCGATATCCAAGATCTTGCGAAGTTCCGTATCGCCGAGCGGCTTAAACACCATAATCCTGTCCAGCCGGTTTATGAACTCCGGCGTGAACCTCCGCCGTGCCGCCTCGACACCCGCGTTGGCGATCTTCGTTTTTAACCGGCTGTCCGAGGAGATATTTTGCGCGTTCTCATCGGCCCTAAATCCTAGCTTCGGCGCCACGACGTCGGTCATTTCCCTCGCGCCCAGGTTGCTCGTCATGAAAATGAAGGCGCGGGAAAAGTCCACCCGGCGGTTGTCGCCGAGGGTGAGCGTCGCCTTGTCCAGAATACCCAGCAAGAGATTCCAAAGCGCATCGCTGGCCTTCTCGATTTCATCGAAAAGTACAAAGCTCACCTTGCACTTCTCGGTATGGTGTTGGTTCAGCGCCTCCTGGCTGAGCTGAGCATGGGTTTCGCGGTGTCCAAGATATCCCGGAGGTGAGCCAATCAGCTTGGCAATCTCGTGACTGTGCTGGAACTCCGCGCAGTCGACCTTAATCACTGCGAGCGAATTTCCGACCAGCGCCTCGGCAGTCACCTCGACCATTCGCGTTTTGCCACAACCGGTCGGCCCGAGAAAAAGCAGATTGCCAATCGGCCGGTCCGCGGAACTGATGCCCGTCAGATGCCTTTGGTAGATGTTGACGATCTGCTCAATCGCTTCGTCCTGACCCACAATGCACTTTCGCAATTGAGATGTGAGGGATTCAGCCTCTCGACCTCTTCTGGTGGGGTCCAACCGGATGTTAAGCCGCTTCATCGTTTCAGCCCCTTTGCTGCTGATGACCTCTTCGAAGCACATCCGTTGCCATTCCCCCGTCATGGATGAAGAGGATCAAGCAGTACGTGGAGAAGCGCTCATGCTTGTGACCGCGCTCTCACCGGTTATCGGCTATGACAAGGCGTCAAAGATCGCCCATTACGTACTGGACAATGACCTCACCCAAGGCAGGCGGTGCTCGAACGCGAATTTGTTATGGAGCATGAGTTCGATCGCGTCGTGGAGCTGATCGGTCTGGCGGAAGCGCACAGTCCCGAAACGCGCGGGGTTGGGGAAAACGCCAGCGCCCAAGCCGCCGCCCTCGGATTTGCAAACAGCGAGTTATTTCCGGCTCGAGAGGAGCCATAGCGCGGATTGCAAGCTGCCCCAGCGAGTATGGGGTCGGAATTTCGACACGAAGCCGAAAAGCGCGACACCTAAGTGTGTCGTGATGGTTCTCCGCTTTCGCCGGACAGAGTCATTTTGAACCGATATCCTGGTCGACTGCACGGTGGATTCATTTGGAAGGGCGGTTGCATGCTGTTCGTTCGTGCGAGTCGACGACCTCGGGTTAGACCCGTCGTTGACTCTGCTGCGGATCATCATATGGCCAAGAAGAAGGTAGCCGATCTCCTAGTGGAGGTTCTTGCCGAAGCAAGTGTTCGAAGGGTCTTAGGCGTTTCTGGCGATTTCGCTTAATGGCATCACGGACTCAATCCGTGCGGCGAACGATATTCGTTCCGTCCAGGTGAGTCACGAAGAGACAGCGGCCTTTGCTGCCGGCGCAGAACCGCATTTTACGGGAACTTTGGCGGTCTGCGCTGGGAACTGCGGTCCGGCAATCTGCATGTAATCAACCGGCGTCCAGGGCGACTTGGCACCCAACAAAAAGGGCGTTCACAGTCTCGTTCATAGTTAAGGACTCGGTAACTGTGAGAGCGAGACAATTTCGAGCATGGCTGGCGCCCGCCAGGATCATGACGTTGAAAACCTACGCAGGAGGAAAACATGGCTGACTCGCAAACTGATTCTGTTAGGGAGAGCCCGCGCTGGGCGCAACGTTTGAAACAATTGGTGGTCCCGGTAACGATTCTGCTCATGGCGGCAGGGATCTTGTTCTTAACCGCTGGAAACTGGAATACTTGGGCCAGCGAGCGGGCTTCCCAAGAAACGGACGACGCCTACGTGCGAGCGGACCTGACGCCGTTGAGCACCAAGGTCGCTGGACTTGTGGCTACCGTAGACGTTTCCGACTATCAACCGGTAAAGGCGGGAAGCATACTCGTCCAGTTGCGGGATGACGATTTTCGCGCCCAGGTGCAGCAAGCCGAGGCGGCCGTGGCCTACGGCGAAGATGCACTCGTGAACAATCAGCGGCAAAAGGAATTGCAGGATGCCCGGATTCTTCAAGCTGAAGATGGCATTCGAGCAGCGCAAGCGGACATCGAGGCGGCAGAGGCCGGGATCGAGGCGGCGAACTCCATGATTGTCAATTCCAAGAGCGCCATCGATGGAACGAACGCGGACGTCCAACGAACAACCTTGGAGCGCCGCCGGCAGGAAGCCTTGATTGCAGCTGAGGCGGCAACGCGTCAGAAACTGGAGCAGGTGGTAGCAGACGCGGAGCGCCTTCGCGCACAGCTCGCGAGCCGCGAAGCTGACCTTAGTACGGCGACGGCGCAATTGGCGAGCCGGCAGGCGGATCTGGCCCGCGCGCGCGCGCACCTGGGAAGCACAAATGCTGAACTCGAAGCGCAGAAACGTCAGCGTGCGGTGCTGGACTCGCAGGAACTTCTGCTTCGCGCCGATCTCAACGCAAAGAGGGCGTCGCTCGCACTGGCACAGGTCAATCTGAGCTACACGCGAATCGTTGCTCCAGAAAACGGAATCGTCAGCGAGCGCAAGGTGCGCCCGGGCCAACTGGTAGCTCCAGGCACTCAGGTAATTTCGCTTGTTCAAAGGGACGTTTGGGTAGAAGCCAATTACAAAGAAACCCAGCTCCGCCACATCGGCGCAGGCGACCCTGCTGAAATTCGCGTCGACGCATTTCCGGGACTGATTTTTAGAGGGAAAGTGGATCACGTCTCTCCCGCCAGCGGCTCCCAGTTCGCCTTGTTGCCCCCGGACAATGCTACTGGCAACTTCACAAAGATCGTGCAGCGAGTTCCTGTGAAGATCGTGTTGGATCCTGACCAAGCAGTGGCCGAGCGATTGCGGCCTGGGCTATCGGTTATTGCCATAGTTCGGACGAATGTCGCCGGCCGGTGATGGAGAATCTCAGGTGACCGTCACAGAGCCGAAGGCAGCGCCCAGCCCCTCGCAATCGGGTCCACCACAAATTAAGACGAACCCGTACATAGGGACTTTGGGGGTCTTTCTGGGCGCGGGAATCGCCACGCTGAACGCGCGCCTCATCAGCGTAGGATTGGCTGATATCAAGGGTGCCAACGGCTTTGGATTCGACGAAGGCTCCTGGATTCCCACGGTGCTTGACATGGCGTTGATGTTCAGCGGAGTCTTCTGTGTATTCTTGAACGCCCGGTTAGGCCCTCGCCGCATTCTGATGCCGTGCGCTGCACTATTCACGATTATCTCCGTTCTGCTTCCCTTTTCGCCGAATATCTGGGTAATGTTTGGCCTGCTGGTGCTGGCGGGGCTGACATCAGGGACCTTCTATTCATTGACACTGACGTTTGCTCTGGTTGCGCTGCCGCGGCGGCTGGTCATTTTCGGAATTGCAGCTTATGCGGCAGATATTATTTTTGACGGCAATATCGCGTCAGCGGTGCAGGGCTGGTACGCCGAGCATCTCTCCTGGCACTGGATCTTCTGGAACGCCGCGATCTTCACACCGCTCATGATGATCTGCATCTATTTCGGTATTCCCCGTCGAAGTCTGCCGCCCGAGCCGGGGCCAAGCTGGCGTGGGTTTACCTACTTCAGCATCGGTCTGGCTCTGCTGACCGGCGCCATGGATCAAGGGGAACGGCTGGACTGGTTGCACTCTGGCGTTATCGTAGGGATGGGAACGGCGGGACTGTTTCTGCTGGCCGCAGGGTGGGCAAGGCACGTACTGCAGCCGAACACGACGGTAAATCTTGAGTTCATCAAGACTCGGAACACGATCATTCTTGCCAGCTCTATTTTCGTGTTCAGGTTTACGCTATTGGCGGGGTTTGTGCTCATCCCGGGGTTCCTGGGTAATGTCCAACATTATCGGGCGATCCAGACCGGCCGAGCCCTGGCCTGGGTGGCTGGGCCGCAATTCGTAATCGTGTGGCTCGTCGCGGTGATCATCATTTATACGAACTCGCGTTTGATCCAGGCCGTGGGGCTCACCTTGACTTCGGTGGCCTGCTGGCTCTGCGCATACGTCGATTCGTCGTGGGCCGGAAGCAGCTTCGAAGCGATCGAACTTGCGCTGGCGGCTGGGTTTGCGCTTACCTACATCGGAATGTTGGGCAGCATTGTCTTGGAAGCCCTGGCGGGGGGCGCGTTGAACAAGGTGTCAAATGTGGTGACGTTCTCTGGAATCATGCACTTCACCCGCGTCTTCGGCGGCTCAGTTGGGGTGGCCCTCCTGACTCGCCTCATTACGGTGCGAGAGCGGTTTCATTCCAACCTGCTGGGGCTACACGTGCAAGCAGCCAATTGGCTTACCGACGAACGAGTGCGAATGCTCACCGGAGGACTGTTTCCAGCTTCCACCGGATCGCCGGAAGCACAACATCGCGCGATCGACATTCTAAGCCAGCAAGTTCGAGGGCAGGCTTACACCCAGGCGATCGCCGATGGATTCATTGCGATCGGCTGGATCTCGGCCGCTTTTCTGTTGGTGATGCTGCTCATGCGGCCCATCAAGCTCAGCTACAAAGACTTGAGGAATATGTAATGAATCGCGCGCGTTTGTATCGGATTCTCATGATTGTCGGACTTATCGCCGAGTCAGCGCCCGTGCAGAACGCGGCTGAAGTACGGCGCCTAACCTTGACTGGGGCAGTCCATCTCGCGATCAGCCAGAATCGCGCGCTCAAAATAGCGCGCCTGAAGATGATCGAGAACGAGCAGAAGAAGGCCGGCGAGCGTTCTGAGTATTTCCCGAGAATCGCGAATCAGTCAAATGCTCTCCATGCCACGGACCTGGAAAATATCGTAATACCAGCGGGCGCACTTGGGACGGTGGCAGGAACGCTCGTCCCGTCGCAGGCTGCTGGTATTGTGCAGGGCCAGAAGACAATATTCTCCAGCGGCACACAAATCTCCCAGCCGCTGACACAGTTGATTAGGATCCATGCCGCCAACCGGATTGCCGCGGCCGAAGTCGCCGCTTCTCGAGATGATCTGAAGAACGCCGAAAACCAGATCGCGCTTCAAGTGCACGCGCTCTACTTTGGCCTCTTGATTGCCCAGTTGCAGAAGCAAGCGGCGGAACAGCAGACCGCGTTTGCCGGCGAGAATCTGAGGGACAGCGAAGAAGACGTGCGCAATGGCAGCGCCCTCAAAGTAGCAGCGATAGAAGGGCGAGCAGGTCTGCTTGAAAGTCAACAGGCGGTGCTCACGGCGGACCTCCAGATATCCGACTTGTCCACCGAACTAAACGATTTGCTGGGGCTGCCGCTCGATACACAGCTCGAACTCGATCCAGCTGTGCCGTCGAGTTTTGACCAGCACCCGCGCGAGGAGTATGTCCAGACCGCATGGTCGGAGAACCCAGAAATATTGGCTGCCGAAGAAGCCGTTAAGAAGGCACGCGCTGGCATCACGGCCGCGAAATCGGCCTACATTCCTGACATTACCGCCTACGCACGCCAGAGCTATCAGGATGGTGTTCCTTTTGTGGTCCGAAACTTCGGTACGTTCGGCGTCAATCTCAATTGGGATGTGTTTGACTTTGGCAAACGACGGGCCGCCGTGCGCGAGCGCGAGGCACAATTGGAACAAGCCGAAGAGAATCTGCGACGTCTGAAAGATGATGTCGCCGTTCGCATCGAGCGGAGTTACAACAAAGTGGAACGGACCAAACATATGGTCCAAGTCGCTGATCAGGTCGTAAAGCTGCGGCAGGAAAGTGAGCGGCTGGCACAGAACGAATTGACGCAGGGAGTGCTCCTGGTGGCCGAGCGGCGCCAGGCCACGGCTGGGGCGTATAAGGCTCGGGCGGATTATCTTCAGGCGAACTTGGGATATCTACTAGCCTGGGCGGAACTCGAGCGGGAAGTCGGGCGCACTCCCGGATTCTGAAGCTGGCCGTCACTAATGCCCTCCCGAACCACACCCAGTTTCGGAAAGGATGCCGCCCGGGCACCGTTGCCGAATGCAGGCCCAGATGTCCAATGGCGCTTTGTCTCGCGCCGGCGGAACTCCCTTTACGGAACCTTTTCGGAAGGAATTCTCGACCCTCTCGTTGGGAGCAGCCAGTCTCGGTGCTTGTAGCGGTGCCCGAGTTGCCGTTTTGTAAAGCAAGGGAGCAAACTCGGCGTTTTCATGATCAATTCGGTAGCAGCGAGCGGCACACATTGTCGAATATCGCAAAGTTGTGACGATGATCCGACACCGAGCAAGCCTGGACGGCATCTGGACAGATCGAATTCGGTTTGGTGTGCCAGGTGCAAGACAGGACCGGGAAGCACCTCCGAACCGACAGCGGAAGCATACGCCAGCGGTGCGCCGGACGGCGGAGGGACTGCCCATATTCCAACTGGCTGCCGTTCAACGTGAACTGAGAGATCATGTGTGTGGCCCAATCGCCCGTGTGGACGTCAAACGGCTGATGCGAACAGCCGTGACGATGCTAATTTTAACAGCGATCACCCCGATATTCGCTCAATCTCCGCCCCCCTCGTCCGAACGCCCGTGGCATTCATTCGCGGAACAGCAAATCATAGTCGACGGGCGGAGTATTCAGGCTCCGGCGCTGCCCATCGAGGCTGACAAAGTCTATTCGTTGGCCGAGTTGATCGACCTGGCCGAAGCACACAATCCCGAAACGCGTGTGGCGTGGGAAGGGGCCCGCGCCCAAGCCGCCGCCCTCGGAATCGCTCGCAGCGAGTTGTTTCCGACGCTGGCTGCGGTTGCACTAGCCGGTGCGAATCGCGACGAAGCAGGAATAGGCTCGCGCTTCTATCGCCAGACAACGCCAGCTCTTCAAGTCTCGCTCAATCTGAACTATACGATTTTCGACTTCGGCGCGCGGAGGGGCCGCATCAACGCGGAAAGCGCGCGGCTTCTCGCCTCGAATTTCGGGTTTAACGATGTTCACCGGCAACTCATTTATGATGTTTCACAGGCCTATTACCGGCTGCTGACTGCCGCAGGGCAGGAAGAAGCCGCGGGAGCGAGCCTGGTAAATGCGCAGGCCGTGCAACAGGCGGCGGAAGAGCGTCTCCGTAACGGGCTGGCGACACTGCCCGACGTTCTCGAAGCACGCAGCGCGACCGCGCAGGCGCAATACGATTTACAGGCTGTTTTGGGAACGGAGGAAATCGCGGGAGGCGACTTGGCAACGGCCCTGGGAACGTCTGTCACAACCCGAATTCGCGTGCAACCCCTAAGCGAAGTGCCGACGCCTGAAGCGGTATCGGACACCGTCGAGGAGGCAATTCATCGCGCGCTGGAACAGCGTCCCGATCTTCAAGCGCAGGCCGCCCAGGTCCGCCTGGCACAAGCACAGCGGCAGCAGGCGCGATCAGCCCTCTATCCCAACCTGAGCATTAGCGCCGGCCCGAGCGCACAATCGCTCTACATCCTCCAGCAAAATCTGCCATGGGGACATACCGCCGATTTGACCGGGACCGTGGCGCTGAGCCTGAACTGGACGGTGTTTGACGGAGGCGTGCGAAGAAGCCGTCTGGCGGAGGCAGAGGCTCATATCCGGGAGGCGGAGGATCGAGTCGCCGCCATGCGCGATCGGATTGAAGACCAGGTTTGGAGCGCCTATTCGAATTTGAACACCGCGTTCCGCCAACGCGAGGCCGCAACCGCACTGCTAACTGCCGCAACGCAGTCTTATAGCGCCGCGCTTGAATCGTACAACTACGGTGTACGCAATTTGCTCGACGTCACCAACGCCCAGAAGGTTCTTGCACAAGCGCGCTCGACCGACATCCTGGCGCGGACTCAAGTGCTGGGCGCGCTCGCGGATCTGGCCTTCCGCACAGGCGATGCCATTCAAGCCAGTGTTAGGAGGACTCGTCCATGATCACAAATGAATTCCGGCGGCTGTCAACGCTCGGGTTGCTGGTCGCGGTAATGTCTTGTACAGGCTGCAGCCGAGCCCCATCGTTTGACATTCTGGGTTCGTTCTTTCCGGCATGGCTCGTCTGCCTAGCGTTGGGCTTACTGCTCACGGTTGCGTTCTATTGGCTGCTCGTGCGCGTTCGCGTTGTACTCGCGCTTCCAATACTGACCTATCCCAGTCTTACCGCGCTGTTCACATTCGCGCTCTGGCTCGCCTTTTTTCGGTAGCGAGAAAAATCCATGGAGCCCACCAGCAACAACAAGATAGGAATTTGGGTTGGCCGCGTTCTCAGTGCTCTGATCGTGACGGGCGCAATCGCATTAGGACTCGTGGTCGTGTATCACACGGGCCGCCATCCACGAACGGACGATTCTGAGATTCTCGCTAACTTTATCGGAATCGCGCCACAGGTCGAAGGCCCACTTGTGCGCCTGAATGTCCACGATAACGAGTTCGTGAAGAAGGGAGAAGTTCTTTTCGAGATCGACGAGAGGCCGTACCGGTACACTCTGGAGAAAGCAATCTCCGACCAGTCAACCCTCGAAGGACAGATCTCGGACGAGCGCAGAAGAATTGCCGCTCAGGTAAGCGCCGTCTCAGTCGCGGCGGCAAATATCCAAAGCACCGAAGCTGATGTCAACCGATGGGCGGCGGCAGTCGAGCAGGCCAAGGCAGAAGTAGCAAGCGCCGAACAGGGTGTCAGCCGCGTCAAAGCCGAATGGATGTATGCGAGCAACAACCTGCATCGCATTGAGCCGCTGCTCGTCAAACAGTTTGTCACCTTTGACCAGGTAGATCGGGCGCGGACTTCAGAAGTCGCGCAGGCGCAAGCGCTGAAGCAGGCGGAATCTCAACTGCGGCAGGCTCAGGCGGCAATGCAGTCTGCGATCGCGCAGGAAGAACGCTCCAAGGCCATGCTGACCCAAAGCAAGGCGCAGCACGAGCAGACGCAGAATGCGGTGACGACGCTGGAGCCGCTCATCAACCAACGAGGCGCGAAGGCATCGGCCATAGAAACCGCACGCTACAACCTCAACAATTGTCGAGTCTACGCGCCGTTCGACGCTCGGGTCACGAACCTCACCATTTCCGAAGGGGCCTATGCGCACACGGGCCAGCAGATGTTCGTGCTCATTGACGCGCGCACGTGGTGGGCAGTCGCGAATTTTCGCGAAGGACAGCTACAACGCATCGCGCCCGGAATGCGGGCCGATGTCTATGTCCTGTCCAAACCGAACACGCGCTTTTCGGGCGTGGTGGATAGCATTGGATTTGGCGTGACTCCCGACGCAGATGTTATGGGCCGCTTTGAACAAGGTCTGCCGGATGTGCAGAGGACGCTGAACTGGGTGCATCTGGCGTCGCGTTATCCGGTTCGGGTGCGCGTAGAGAATCCTCCTCCAGATTTGTTTCGGGTGAGTGAGTCGGCAGTCGTAGTGATACGCGGGCTTTAAGATGGGCGCCATTGCACAGAGCCTTCCTGCTTCGTACCGTCCGCTCCCGTGGCTATTGGAGTGGCTCAGAGACGAGCTGACCCCATACCCTGGCAGACTCTCCTTAGTCGCGCGAATGGTTCTGGCGGCGACGCTGATCATGATCATTGGCATGACCTTTCAGATCCCGTATGCCTGGCAAGGCGTGATTTACGCGCTTCTGGTTTCACGTGAAAACCCGCAAGCCACGCTAAAATCTGCCGCAACGATATTCCTCGTTACTGGGATCGGAGCCGCCTACATTATCCTCTCGATGAAGTTGGTGATCAATATTCCCCCGCTTCATTTCCTCTGGATCATTGCCACGTTGTTCCTGGCGTTTTATGGGATCAGCACGCTGACAAACTACCTTGCGGCGGTTGCCTTTGTGAATACAATCGCGCTTGGAATTCCGTTGTGGGACCGGCATGTCTCAGCTGAGACCAACGTGGAGGATACGCTTTGGCTGTGTTTGGCAGTATTGATCGCAATCGTGGTTACGGGGGCCGTGGAACTGGCGTTTGTGCGACAACGGCCGGGCGATGAAATCCTGTTACCCATGACGGAGCGATTGTCGGCAGTCGAAGACGTGTTGAGATGCTACGCAGAGGGCCGCGTTCCAGATCCCGTGACCGAACGGAAAATTTTACGGCTCGCGATGCTGGGAACATCCATGTTGCGGCGAATCTTAACGCGCTCAAACATTCCGCCGCAGTACTCGGCTGCCGCAGGAGGCGTTTCGGTCCTCATTGGCAGGCTCGTCGACCTTGCAGCTACTCTGACGCCGCTCAGCTTCGAGCTTTCCGCTAATCGGAGGCGATTCCGCAACGTGGCCTCGACTCTGGCAAGTATTCGCAATGATCTGATGAACCGCGAAGTTCCGGCGCCGGTTCAGTTCAATGCAGAGTCAGAATCTGCGGTTGTGGCTCCATTACTAGGCGAGATGGAGCGTACCGTAACTCTGCTGACGGAGGTGTTTGCGGATACTCGATCGGCTCAAGAATACCTACCCTCACCAGACCATCTAGATCCAGGGAGGCCGATACTTCTTTCCCGAGATGCATTTGTTAACCGGGAGCACGTTCGTTTTGCGCTAAAAGGGTGCTTGGCCGCGAGTGGTTGTTACGTGATGTACAACGCGCTGGCTTGGCCAGGAATCAGCACGGCCGTGACCACGTGTTTACTGACCGCGCTGTCCACGATTGGTGCATCTCGTCAGAAGCAGATCCTTCGTATCGCCGGCGCAATCGTAGGCGGGTTTGTGATCGGAATGGGCTCGCAGATTTTCATTTTGCCCTACGTCGACTCGATCGCCGGGTTCGTAGTTCTTTTCGGTCTCGTCACTGCGGTGTCTTCCTGGTTCATGACCTCCAGTCCTCGGTTATCATACTTCGGCGTGCAGCTCGCCCTGGCTTTCTACCTCATCCACCTGCAGGAATTCACAATACAGACCTCGCTCCGATCAGCTCGAGATCGCATTGTCGGGATTTTGCTAGGCCTGATCATGATGTGGCTTGTCTTTGACCAGGTATGGGGAGCACGCGCTGCTGAAGAAATGAAAAGGGCGTTCATTCTTAATCTTCGATTGGTGGCGCAGTTTGTACGGCAACCGGCTTCAAACGACCTGAGAATTGCCCTCGGCCGGAGTCTTGCTCTTCGCGAGTCAATCAACACAAATCTGGATAAGGTAAGGGCTCTTGCCGATGGCGTACTTTTCGAGCTCGGTCCGTCCCGCGGCAGGGATCTCGAGCTGAGGAGCTATATCCGCCAGTGGCAACCGCAATTACGCACGCTTTTTGTCATGCGGATTTCGTTCCTGAAATACCGTCTTCAGTTGCCCGGCTTCGAATTGCCGGAGATTGTTCGTCTTCGACACCAAGCGTACGATGAACATTCAGCCCGGATGCTGGAGGAAATGGCTAACCTGATTGAGCAGAAAACGCCACCCACAAGAAATAGCGTCGAAGATTCTCAGGAGCTTCTGAGCAGGACGATAGATGCAATCCAGGTTCAAGACTCTGCACAGGTATCTCCCGGCCGCGCGCAATCGTTCATCACCCTACTTCGTGGCATAGATGGGCTGACAACTTGTCTCGTATCGGAGATTACCAGAGATGTCGCAACTTCGCCCTGTATAACTCCGTGAGTTTTCATGCAGCCGGCTTGCCCGGCGCCTGCATTCATCCGGTTGGAATCCGGAGGTCTGGAATCGCAGTCCCGAGCGGGCAAGCGCAGTCAGCCAGAACGGCATGTCGAGTGACCCCTTCAGTTGCCGCTCTCGCTGCCGGTTGCGACGTGGTTCTGTCTTACGTGGCCGACCACGACGCACTCCGTTCCGTCTGCAAAATGCTGATGGTAAACGTCAGCGGCACTTGGGGCCGGTTCCAGCCAGACAGTTCGAATAACGGACGCGAAAGACGCCCCACGCGTACGCTGTGCCTAATTCAGTTTGAACCAAATCACCGGCGAGTGCGATTGCGCAACGATCCGTCTTGATGGAAGCCAATCAAGGGATTGGCGCCCGCGCAAATTCAGCTAGTCTTTTCGTGGGACTGCATATTAGCCATTGGTCTTAGGCGCCGGGCTTATGTTCGGAGCCATGTAGTTCGTTACGCCCCGGGAAATGACTGGGCGTGAAGAGTCGGCCCAGTAGGCCGGCCGCTGCCAGGCGAGTCCCGTTGCTGTGGCTGGAAGGTGGGGTAAGTTTGATGTGTTCCGAGGGTCACAACTCTAACGGAGAGGCGGGCTATCTCCGCGCAACGGTTTATTGGAGTGTAGTCGTCAATTCTGTGTGCGCTCTCCCTTTAACCCCGCCTTAAGTCGAAGGCATGCACATTCCATAAAACACGCGGGACGATATGGAGCGACAGCGGCGGATTACACGCTGCCCCAGCGCTTAAGGTCGGAATTTCGACACGAGGCCGCAAAGTCCGACACCTACTTGTTGCAGTCGCTTCCTTTTGCTCCCGGCAACCGCCGCTTTCGACTTTGAATCCCATCTGTCTCAGTGATGATTCGTTTGGAATCACGCTTGCCTCCTGTTCGTGGTGCGGAGTCGGACGACAGCCCGTTAAGCAGATCTTCTCTGCACAGAAAATCTTAGCGGAGTCCGGATTTGAGGAGGCAGAGAAGGATCGTCCATGGCCACGAAAATAGTTGCGGACTTGCTGGTTGAGGTTCTTGCGGACGCAGGTGTTCGAAGGATCTATGGCGTCGCTGGCGATTCGCTGAATGGCATTACGGAATCGATCCGCGCGACGAACAGTCTTCAATGGGTTCATGTAAGACATGAAGAAACGGCAGCATTCGCCGCAGGGGCAGAAGCGCATCTTACGGGATCATTGACGATCTGCGCAGGAAGCTGCGGTCCGGGAAATCTACATCTAATGAACGGGCTTTATGATTGCCAGCGCAGCCGCGTTCCCGTCCTGGCCATCGCCGCGCAAATCCCCAGTGCTGAGATCGGGAGTGGATACTTTCAGGAGACTCATCCTGAGCATCTGTTCGCTCAGTGCAGCGATTACTGTGAACTCATCTCGCAGCCTGAGCAGATGCCGCGCGTACTCGAGATTGCCATGCAGACTGCCATCTCAAGGCGCGGTGTTGCGGTGATCGTCCTGCCGGGCGATGTGGCGTTGAAAGATGCCGTCGAGAGAGCGCCGCGCATGCGTTTCTCGCGGCCAAAGCCTACCGTGTGTCCCTCCAACGACGAACTCAACATACTCGCAGACCTTTTGTTTCGGTCGAAAAAGATAACGATCCTTGCCGGTGCAGGCTGTGCTGGAGCGCATGCCGAGCTGATTGAACTTGCAGGCAAGCTACAAGCCCCCATCGTACACGCAATGCGGGGGAAAGAATTCATCGAATACGACAATCCATTCGATGTGGGTATGACAGGTCTGCTCGGATTCTCTTCCGGCTACTACGCGATGATGAACTGCGATCTGCTGCTCATGATTGGAACGGACTTCCCGTACCAGCAGTTCTTTCCCAAAGAAGCGACCGTCGTGCAGATCGATGTTCGCGGCGAGCAGCTCGGACGTCGCACCAAGGTTGACTTCGGCTTTGTCGGCGACACAAAGGCTACGCTCCGAGCCCTTTTGCCAAAGGTAAGGGTAAACGAATACGACGCACATTTGAAAGAGTCACTCGCACAGTATCAGAAGGCGCGCAAAGGACTTGACGAACTCGCAACCGCAAATTCAGGTAACAAACCAATCCACCCTCAATATGTTGCGCGAGTGCTCGATCAACTCGCAGCTGAGGACGCGATTTTCACCTGTGACGTAGGAACACCAACCATCTGGGCAGCGCGGTATCTCACCATGAACGGCAAACGGAGAATACTGGGTTCCTTCACACATGGGTCGATGGCCAACGCGTTGCCTCAGGCCATCGGCGCGCAGGCCAGTCATCCGGGCCGTCAGGTGATCTCGATGTCGGGCGATGGTGGATTCGCGATGCTCATGGGGGACCTGCTCACGCTGAGGCAGCACGGTTTGCCGGTGAAGCTGATTGTGTTCAAGAACGATTCATTGGCCTTTGTCGAGCTGGAAATGAAAGCGGCCGGGATACTCGACTTTGGAACACATCTGCACAATCCGGATTTTTCAAAAATCGCAGAGGGAGCAGGACTTCTCGGACTCAGACCGGAAACGTCCGACCAGGTTGAACCCATGATTGCGGAAGCTCTCCACTATGACGGTCCTGCTTTGGTCGAGGTGCCGGTGCCGCGTCAGGAACTCTCGATGCCGCCAACGATTACCTTAGAGCAGGCCAAAGGTTTCAGCCTGTTCATGATGAGGGCCGTTCTCAGCGGACGCGGCGACGAAATCATCGATCTGGCGCGAGTCAATCTCCTCCGCTGACCATTTCGCAAAACGCTCAACCACAAGAGAAAGGAAAGCTCCTTAAATGACCACGTTAGAAACGATCTCTCAATCGCCTGTGGCGGATGCCCCTCGCGGGATGGATCTCCTCGATCGCCCATTACTGAACAAAGGCACGGCTTTCAGCGACCTGGAGCGCACGGAGTTTGGTCTCCACGGTCTTTTGCCTCCGCAGCTAGAGACGCTTGACGAGCAGGTCGGGCGCGCTTATGAGGCTTACCAGCGCAAAGACGACGACCTCGAGCGCCACATCTATTTGAGAGCTTTGCAAGACACAAACGAGGTCCTCTTTTATCGGCTTCTTCTCGACCACATTGCCGACATGACGCCGCTCGTTTACACCCCGGTAGTCGCGCTGGCGTGTGAACAGTTCAGCCACATTTATCGGCGGCCTCGTGGACTGTTCATCTCTTACCCTCTCCGTGACTCCATCCCCGCACTTTTGCGAAATCGTCCCAATAAGGACGTCGACGTAATCGTCGTGACCGACGGCGAGCGCATCCTTGGGATTGGTGACCAGGGCGCCGGGGGCCTCGGGATCCCTATCGGCAAGCTCTCCCTGTACACGCTAATCGGCGGCATCCATCCGGGACGAACGCTGCCGATCGTATTGGATGTCGGAACCAACAATACCGAACGGCTCAAGGATCCCGAGTATCTGGGCTGGCGTCATGAACGGATCACCGGCCAAGAATACTTCGACTTCGTAGATCAGTTCGTGCAGGCAGTGAAACAGGAGCTTCCAGGAGTTTGCCTGCAATGGGAAGACTTCGCGACACCGCATGCCCGGCCGATACTCCAACGCTATGGCGACCAGTTGTTGACGTTCAATGACGACATTCAGGGGACGTCGGCTGTCGCGCTCGGAGCGATCTTGGGCGCGGTCAAGGTGACTGGAAAGAGTCTGAACGACCAACAGATCGTCATGCTCGGCGCAGGCTCAGCGGGGATCGGAGTTGCCGATGGGCTACGGGAGGCAATGAAAGGAGAAGGGCTATCCGAATTGGAGGCCCGAACCCACTTCTGGGTGATCGACAAAGATGGACTTCTCCAATCAGGCCGGAGAGACCTTACTCCGGAGCAGAGCGTTTATGCCCAGCCGGAGAGCCATGTTTCCGGATGGCCCCGAAGTTCCAATGGTCACATCGGTCTCGCCGACGTCATCGGAAAGATCGATGCGACGACCCTGATCGGTCTCTCAACGGTTGGTGGCGCCTTTTCTGAGCCAATTGTTCGCGAAATGGCCCGCAAGGTCCAGCGGCCAATCATCTTCCCGCTGTCGAATCCGACTACGAAATCGGAAGCCAGGGCCGACGATTTGATTCGCTGGACGGACGGGCGCGCTCTGGTCGCGACAGGGTCTCCTTTTGCGCCAGTGAGTTACGGCGGGCGTAAGATTCCGATCGCGCAATGCAACAACGTTTACATTTTCCCTGCGATGGGACTGGGCGTCGTCGCCTCCGGCGCTCGGCGAGTCACTGAACCGATGATGTTGGCGGCCGCTCGAGCGCTAGCCGCGAATTCGCCTGCCCTTAAAGACCCTTCCGCGTCGCTCCTTCCGCCGCTGGCGGAGATCAGGAGAGTTGCCGCGGAAATCGCGCTCGCGGTGGGAGTCGAGGCACAAAAGGACGGAGTTGCTCCCAATATCAGTGAGGACGCGCTGCGTCAGCGAGTGCGGAACGCGCAGTGGTCGCCTGCTTACTCACCTTCGGTTTGAGGTCGGTGGATTTTATGGCGAACACAACATACCCGGTCGTTCGGCACGCTGCCGTCGGCAATCGATTAATAGCGCTCTGGGACACCGTCATTGGCAAGAAAGTCGTAATGGCGATCACCGGCGCGGTACTGATCCTTTTTGTGATCGCGCACATGATCGGGAATCTAAAGATATTCGCCGGATCGAACACGATCGACACCTATGCGAGCTTTCTCCGGGAAGCGGGCACGCCGGGGCTCAGCTACGGACAACTGCTCTGGGGCGTCCGCATTGTGCTGCTCGTTTGCGTTGTTCTGCACATCGGCGCCGCAGTCCAACTCACGCAAATGAACCGGGCTGCGCGGCCGATCGGATATGGGGTCAAACGGGACATCGAGACAACATGGGCAGCACGGACCATGCGCTGGGGCGGCATGCTGCTGGTTGCGTTCGTCATCTTCCATCTCCTGCATTTGACTGGAGGCGTTGTCGGATTCCGATCTGGTCAATTCAAGGATTTGGCCGTCTACCAAAACGTATTGGCTGCGTTTGCAGTCTGGCCGGTGGCGGTTTTCTACGTAATCGCGATGGGCGCGCTATGCCTCCATCTAAGCCATGGCCTTTGGAGCATGCTACAAACCCTCGGCTGGAACACGGCTCGAAACGAAGCAAAGTTACGTACCCTATCGCGCTTTATGGCGATCGTTTTGTTTGCCGGATTCGCGTCGGTTCCGGTCGCCGTTATGGTGGGCTGGCTGCACTAAAAGGGAACAGATACATGTTAGACGCAAGAATACCGTCGGGTTCAATTGAGCAGAAGTGGGACAACTGCCGCTATGAGATGAAGCTGGTGAATCCCGCTAATCGTCGCAAACACTCGATCATCGTGGTGGGCGCGGGTCTGGCCGGCGCTGCCGCGGCAGCCACTCTCGGCGAGCAAGGCTACCACGTCCATTGCTTTTCCTATCACGACACGCCGCGGCGCGCGCACTCCATTGCGGCCCAGGGCGGAATCAATGCGGCCAAGAATTACCGGAACGATGGTGACAGTACCTTCCGCCTGTTTAAAGACACTGTCAAAGGCGGCGACTTCCGAGCTCGCGAAGCCAACGTCTATCGTCTGGCGCAAGTCAGTGGCAACATCATCGACCAGTGTGTCGCCCAAGGCGTGCCGTTCGCAAGGGAGTATGGCGGACTCTTAGACAATCGTTCTTTTGGCGGCGTGCAGGTGGAACGAACCTTCTATGCGCGCGGCCAAACGGGGCAACAACTCTTGCTTGGCGCTTATCAGGCGCTCGAAGAGCAGGTTGCAGCCGGAAGAGTCACGATGCACTTCCGGAGTGAACTGCTCGATGTAGTCATCGTCAATGGCAGAGCCCGCGGCATAGTGACGCGCGACCTAGTTACCGGTCAAGTGGACTGCCACACCGCGGACGTAGTTGTGCTCGCAACGGGAGGGTATTCCAACGTCTTCTACCTCTCGACCAACGCCAAAGCTTCCAACTGCACCGCCATTTGGCGGGCTTACCGCCGCGGCGCCCTTATTGGAAATCCGTGTTTCACGCAGATCCACCCGACGTGCATCCCATTGAGCAGCGAGCATCAATCCAAGCTCACGCTGATGTCGGAGTCGCTACGGAACGACGGGCGCGTATGGGTGCCCAAAAAGCCGGGCGACCGAAGACCGCCGAACGCCATCCCGGAGAGTGAGCGCGATTATTATCTGGAGAACCGGTACCCGAGTTTCGGCAACCTGGTGCCCCGCGACGTCGCCTCGAGAAATGCGAAAGAAGTCTGCGATGAAGGACGCGGCGTTGGGCCGCATGGACAGGGTGTGTACCTGGATTTTGCGGATGCGATTCGCCGGCTCAGCATGGAGACAGTTCGCGAGAAGTACGGCAATCTGTTCGACATCTACCAGCGGATTACTGGAGAAGATGCGTACAAGACACCCATGCGGATCTATCCGGCTCCCCATTTCACGATGGGAGGACTGTGGGTTGACTATCACCTGATGTCAACTATTCCCGGACTGTTTGCGGCAGGCGAGGCGAACTTCTCGGACCACGGCGCAAACCGGCTCGGCGCCAGCGCCCTGATGCAAGGCCTTGCCGACGGCTACTTCATCCTGTCGGCTACTGTGCCCGATTATATTGCTTCCACCAAACTCGATCCTGTGAGTATCTCCGAGAGCGCGTTCCAGGCGGCCAAAGTCGAGGTGAACGATCGTATCAACAAGCTGCTCGCGATCAATGGGAAGCGCAGTCCCGATTCGTTCCACAAAGAGCTCGGCAAGATTGTTTGGGATGACTGTGGCATGGCCCGGTCCGAAGCGGGATTACGCAAAGCGCTCGCGCGGATTCCGGAATTACGGGAGGAGTTCTGGCGCAACCTTCGCGTGGTCGGCACGGGGGGAGAGTTAAACCAGAGTCTCGAAAAGGCGAACCGCATTTCCGACTTCCTTGAACTCGCCGAACTCATGTGCATCGACGCCTTAGACCGCAAAGAATCTTGCGGCGGCCACTTCCGGGTGGAGAGCCAGACCGCCGATGGCGAGGCGAAACGCGACGACGCGAGTTTTGCTTACACAGCCGCCTGGGAATGGAAAGGGGCAGGCGAGGCTCCCGCCCTTCACAAGGAACCACTTACCTTCGAATACGTCCCGCTCTCGCAAAGGAGTTACAAGTAGCCATGAACCTCCGGCTCAAGATTTGGCGGCAGCAAAGCGCAAACGCGCCGGGCAGCTTCGCCACCTACCAGGTGAACGACGTGACACCTGAGATGTCATTCCTTGAAATGCTCGATGCGCTCAACGAGGACCTGATCAACCGACAAGAGCCTCCCGTTGCCTTCGAACACGATTGTCGCGAGGGTATCTGCGGCGCGTGCGGTTTCCTGATCGACGGCGTGGCCCATGGCGGCCGGCGCGGCACAACTGTATGCCAACTTTCGATGCGCTTCTTCAAAGATGGTGACACGCTAACGCTCGAGCCGTGGCGCGCGCGGGCCTTCCCTGTGATTCGCGATCTGGTTGTGAATCGGTCCGCCTTTGACCGCATCATTCAGGCCGGGGGCTTCATCACGGCGCCCACGGGAAGCGCTCCGGCCGCCAATATAATCCTGGTTGCGAAAGAGGATGCAGACACTGCGTTTGACGCTGCTGCATGCATTGGCTGCGGAGCCTGTGTCGCAGCTTGTCCGAATGCATCCGCCATGCTTTTCACCTCGGCCAAAATCACTCACTTGAACTCCCTCCCGCAGGGTCAACCACAGTGTGACCAGAGGACGCTCGGCATGGTGGTCGCGATGAGAAACGAACTGTTCGGGAGCTGCACGAACCATGGGGAATGTGAAGCGGTCTGTCCCAAGCAGATACCTCTGGAGTTTATCGGGAAGATGAACCGCGATCTGATTCGAGCGGTCTGGCACAAGCGACGGGAGCCACTAGTCATCCCCAGCGTTGTGCAATTGCCGTGCGCAGAGGACCCCCACGAGCGGTTCCACGAGGGCGTTCACGCACTACTTCAAAAGGGCGCCCATCGGCAAGCGCACGAGGAGGCTCAGGCGCATGTAGAAGCGGAGTCCTCCGAGCACGCTGGGATGCGGCATTGAGGTCTTGAATATGTCAATCAGAAAAATAGCTCCACAACAATACCGTTCCGCTTTTGGCGTTTTAGGACTGGTCCTGATCACGGCGACCTTGTCTCTGGACGCAACCCAGAACTTCTATGTGCCGGAGGACAATGCGTTCCGGATTCGGTTAGATGACACTCTGACCAGCGTCGATTCGCAAGTGGGTGATCCGTTCAGTGCAACCGTGGTTGACGCAGGCGAATATCAGAATGCACGTGTGTACGGGCACATCGCGGAGATTGACGTGTCCGGCAAGGTCGAAGGCCGTACTAGCATGGTGCTTCGCTTCGACCGCCTGGTAATGCCCGACGGGCGCCGCGCGCCGATTGACGCCGAAATCGTCGAACTCTACCATGCGCCGTCAGGCGAGAAGGTGGACGTGGAGGGCGCAATCGAATCAGGTAGCAGGGGCCGCAAAAGTATCGAGCATACAGTGATTGGCGCCGGAGCCGGCGCTTTGCTCGGCGGAATCTTCGGCGGAGGGAAAGGGGCCGGGATCGGGTCCATCGTGGGCGGCGTAGGGGGACTCGGCACTACCGCGTTCCATGGACACCAGAAGATCACGCTCAGCAATGGGCAGGAGATGTTGATTCGCATTACGGGCCGATGACCTCGAATGAGAGAAGGAAATCGAAAATGCATGTAGTCTTGAAAGTACGGTCGGCGGCTGTGGCGAGGACCGCTTGCATCATTGGCGCATTGGCCCTTAGTAGCTTCGGATGGGGGCAAACTGAGCAGGATACCGAGCCCGCATGCCCCAGCGCTTCAACCAAGCTCCCGCTAATGACCTACGACGAGCAGGTTCAAGCTTATGCGAATTCCGCATGTCGAACCAGCTTTCTGGATCGGATCCAGTTTATTCCACTCAAAGAAGACAATGAGAACTATTATCTCTCCTTTGGGTTCTGGATTCGGGAACGCGGCGAATACGCCAGCAACCCAAACTGGTCCCACACTCCTCCCGGCAATGTCTACCAGATGCAGCGCTACTTCTTTCACGCGGATCTGCACCTGGGTGAACGTTTCCGCTTTTTTGGTGAACTTGCAAGCAGTCTGGTAGACGGCAGGAACGGAGGGCCGCGGCCTGCGATAGACGAGGAGAAGATGTATCTGCATCAAGGATTCTTCGATCTCGGTCTTTTGAAGTACGGCGACGAGAGCCTGACATTGCGGGCCGGCCGGCAAGAGGTTGCGCTCGGATCGGAGAATCTGGTCTCCACTCGCGACGGCCGCAACATCCGGCGCAGCCTCGACGGGGCTCGGCTCACATGGGTGAAGGGGGACTGGACTGTTGATCTCCTAGCCCTCAAACCGACCCTGGAGAATAAAGACTACTTCGACGACCCGCCCACGCATGGCAGTAGTTTCTGGGCCGCCTATGCAGTCCACCCATTCAAAGTTGTGCCGCGGGGAAACGTTGATCTCTACTACATGGGCCTGGATAACCAAAGCGTGCGTTTCGACGGCAAGGGGACTGGCAGGGAACAGAGGGAGACAATCGGTACGCGGCTATGGGGAACCACCGAGCACTGGGATTACAACTATGAGCCTACCTTCCAGTGGGGCAGCTTTCGATCGTATGACATTCGCGCTTGGGCGGTTTCGACCGAGACAGGCTATCGCATCGACTCCGCATCTCTAAGCCCAAGGTTTGCCCTTCGAGCCGTTGCCTTCAGCGGTGACCAGGACCCATCAGGGCACACACTGGGCACATTCAACTCGATGTACGAGAAAGGCCCTTACTTCAGCTACGCCGAACTGTTTGCCAGGCGCAATTTGATCGCTCTGCAACCCTCCGCAGACGTTAAACTGAGTCGGTCCGTCTCTTTGATGTTCAACCCGGCGTTTTTCTGGCGTGAGAGCACCAGTGACGGCTTGTACAGCATCAGTAACGTTGTTATCGTTTCGGGCTTGAAAAGCAATGCACGGTATACCACCACGCAGGCGTCGACACAACTGCGGTGGAGGATGACGCGTAATCTCACCTGGTTCACGGAGTTTGGCCACTTCTTTCCCGGCGCGTTTTTAAAGCAGGCCACGCCCGGCCGCAACCTGAATTATTGGGCTGGATGGCTGGACATCAGATATTGAGGCTGGTATTCATGGCGACGCAAGTGAACAGTACGACCGGTGTGTCCGATGCAACGGTCACAACCAAGATCACACCCAGGGCGACGGAATCGCAAATCCCGAAATGGGAAGCGATAGCGCCGCTGGCCGCGACCGTAATTCTCGCGCTTTTGCCGTCGCCTCCCGGGTTGGCGCACTTTGCCTGGTGGTATTTCTCGATCTTCGCAGGTGTGATTGTCGGCCTGATTCTGGAGCCATTGCCAGGCGCCGCGATCGCACTGATTGGCCTCACGCTGGTCACAGTGCTTGCGCGTTTCGCATTGTTCAGCCCCGAACAGTTGGCGGCCCCCGGATTCCGTCCTGCGAGTGCCGCTCTGACGTGGGCGCTGTCGGGATACAGCAATCCTACCGTGTGGCTCATACTCGGGGCGTTCCTGATCGCGCTTGGCTATGACCGCACCGGACTGGGCCATCGCATTGCTCTTCTCATCGTGAAAAAGATGGGCAAGAACACTCTCTTGCTCGGATACGGCATCACTCTGGCCGATACGATCCTGGCGCCCTTCATACCTTCACCGACTGCCCGCAGTGGAGGGATCATCTATCCGATTGCGAGCGATCTTGCGCTCGATTATGATTCAAAGCCGCACGACGCTTCGTCGCGGCGAGTCGGGTCGTACCTCATGTGGGTGGCCATCGCCACTACATGTGTGACAAGCTCCCTGTTTCTCACCGGGGCCTCGTTTAATTTGCTGGCCGCTGGGTTCGTCGAAAAGCTTACGCGTGTCGAATTGAGCTGGATGGACTGGTTCACGACCGCGGCGCCCGCAATCATTCCGCTCCTGATTCTGGTTCCTTTGCTGAGTTACTGGCTCTATCCTCCGGAAGTGAAGCAGTCCAGTGCGGTCTCGCGGTGGGCGGCGGCGCAGCTCGAAAAGGCTGGGCGCATCACGGGGCGGGAAATCATACTGGCGGGAATTGTAGTGCTCTCCCTGGTGTTGTGGGTCGGCGGAGGCGCTTACGTCGGCGCCGCGGCAGTTGCAGCGATCGCCGTCTGCCTGATGTTAATCACGCGAGTGCTGACCTGGAGCGATATCGCAGAGCACAAGCGCGCATGGACTACGTTCGTTTGGCTGGGCGCCTTGATTGCGCTCTGCGATGGGCTGAACCGTGTCGGCTTCGTCAAGTGGTTTGCCGACGGCATCGCCGCGCACATGCAGGGATTTTCGCCCCGTTTGGCAATGATCATTCTCCTGGCGATGTTTTTCGTGGCCCATTACGTATTCGCCAGCGTGGATGCGTACACGACTGCGTTGCTGCCGGTGATCCTGGTAACTGGCGCCGCGATTCCGGGCCTCCCCGTGAAAGAATTCGCCCTGCTGCTGTGCATGGAACTGGGAATCATGGGGATCATCACGCCATTCGCGGATGCAGCCAGTCCTATTTATGCGAATAGCGGTTACCTGCCGGCTAAGGATTACTGGCGTCTCGGATCGATTTTCGGAGCCATCTTCCTGATCTTCTTTCTTGCCGTCGGCGTGCCATGGGCATCGCTGCTCTGGTGGAAGTGAATATATCTACCGAAAGGTAAAAGCATTATGAGTCGCACACTAACGGATCAGTTCCGCATCGAGGAAGATGCGCTGGGAAACGTCGAGGTCCCCACTGAACACCTGTGGGGTGCACAGACCCAGCGGTCTCACATGAACTTTCCAATTGGCGTCGAGCGTTTCCGCTGGGGGCGGCCGGTCATCCGGGCTCTCGGCATCCTGAAAAAGTGCGCGGCCTTGGCCAACGGCGAACTCAGGCAGCTTCCTAAGGAAAAAGTCGATTTGATCGTTCGTGCCGCGCAAGAGGTTATCGATGGCCGATGGGATGAAGAGTTTCCGTTGGTTGTGTTCCAGACCGGTTCTGGGACGCAGACAAACATGAACGCCAATGAGGTAATTGCCAACAGGGCCATTCAGCTTGCCGGTGGTTCGGTCGGTTCAAAGAAGCCGATCCATCCCAATGATGATGTGAACCACAGCCAGTCATCGAACGACACGTTTCCCACCGCGATGCATATTGCTACGGTCGAGGCGATCGAAGGCGGCCTGATTCCAGCCGTAAGCCGGCTCCGGGACGTCCTCGACGAGAAGGCCCGCGCTTACCGCGACATTGTTATGGTGGGTCGGACGCACCTTCAGGACGCAACACCGCTCACACTCGGCCAATTGATCTCTGGATGGGTCGCGCAGCTCGACCAGGCACTCGATGGCATTCGCCAGGCTCTGGGCGGGGTTTTCGAGCTGGCAGTTGGAGGCACGGCAGTCGGCACAGGCCTCAATGCCGATCCCCGCTTCGGTGAAGTGGCTGCCCGGCGGATCGCCGAGGAAACCGGTCGGCCATTTGTCTCAGCTCCCAACAAATTCGCGGCGCTCTCGGCACACGACGGCATGGTGACCGTGAGCGGAGCCCTTCGCACGCTTGCCGGCGCGCTGATGAAGATCGGGAACGACGTTCGTTGGTACGCCTGTGGTCCGCGGGCGGGGATTGGCGAACTGAAAATTCCCGAGAACGAGCCCGGTTCCTCCATCATGCCGGGAAAGATCAATCCGACTCAGTGCGAGGCGCTGACGATGGTCGCAGTCCAGGTTTTTGGAAACGACCACGCTGTCGCCTTCGCGGGGTCGCAAGGTAACTTTCAACTGAACGTGTACAAGACGGTCATGCTCCACAACGTGCTGACGTCGATCGAGCTGCTCACCGACGCTTGCCGCTCGTTCTGCGATCGCTGCGCCATTGGCATCGAACCCAACAAAAAACGCATCAAAGAACATCTCGACAACTCACTGATGCTGGTGACGGCCCTCAATCCACATATTGGCTATGAGAAGGCGGCGAAGATTTCACTGACCGCATACCACGAAGATCTCAGTTTAATTGATGCTGCTATCAAGCTCGGTTTCCTCACTGAAGAGCAGTTTGATTCATGGGTCCGCCCGGAGGAGATGACCCATCCACTCGGAGGAGACCGGTGAGCAAGCCTCGGAAGGTGGTCATCGTCGGCGGTGGTTTCGGTGGGCTGTCTGCCGCGCAGCACTCGAAATCATACTTGGTGGACGTAACGCTGGTCGATCGCTGGTCACATTCCAGAATCGACTACTGGTTTTTGTTTAATGGGCGATCCAGGACCCGATATTCAGTCGCGGCGCTGCGTTGATCACCGGCGTGGCACAGCTTCAACGCTAACCAACAAGTTTCCCGACAGCACGACAGGCCTAGGTCAAAGCTGAGCCAGTAAAGTTTATACCAAGGAAGGTAGAAGCCGTTCAAAAAATGAGCCCAACAAATATTTTTGCCCCGGCGTCCACTCCCGCGGATTCGATCTTCGGCCTGTCTATGTTTGTGCTCTTGACGGTCGCCGCGATATTCATTGTGGTTTTTTCACTGCTGGCCTATGTCCTCGTGAGATTCAGGAATAAACGCAGTGACGACCGCAGCGAGCCCGCACAGGTCTACGGAAGCACCCAGGTGGAATTGGCCTGGACCATCATCCCGGGTCTCATCGTTGTGGCCTTGTTCCTGGCGGCCGCGCACGTAATTGCGTCGGTTCAGGATGCGCCGCGTCCGCCCGGCGCACTCCAGGTGATTGTCACCGGCCACCAGTATTGGTGGGAATATCGCTATCCCGGGTTGAACATCGTCACAGCCAATGAGCTCCATGTGCCCCTAAGCAATCCGGCGCATCCGACGCCCACATTCCTGACGCTGCTCTCAGCCGATACGGATCACAGCTTCTGGGTGCCTCGTCTGGCGGGCAAAACCGACCTGATTCCGAATCACCCCAACAGTATGTGGATTGACCCGCACGAACCGGGGATTTTCCTTGGGCAGTGCGCACAATATTGCGGAGTACAACACGCCAAAATGCTGCTGCGTGTCTACGTGCAACCGCGTGCGGAATTCGACCGCTGGGTTCGGGAGCAACAACAATTGCCGCACAGCGTGGAAGGCGCGGCCTTAACCGGGCAGCGCGTCTTTGAATCCACTGCATGCGTCAGCTGCCATGCCGTGTCGGGCACGCCGGCAAAAGGCCGCTTCGGCCCGGACCTGACGCACCTGATGAGCCGGGATACGATCGCTTCGGGCGCCGCGGCCAACACGCATGAGATGCTGCGCCTCTGGATAAAGAATCCGGATGTCATCAAGCCGGGGTCGAGGATGCCGGCCATGGGATTGAGCGATCCGGACCTCGATGCAGTGACTGGCTACTTGGAGACGCTTCGCTGATGTCTACGAATACAATTGCACTATCCGAACTCTCGGTGTCGCTCCCGCTCCCGCTCCGCCTTCACGAGTGGGTGACCACCGTGGATCACAAACGCCTGGGCATCCTCTATATTCTCTACGCCCTGACCTTTCTCGTCGCGGGCGGCATTGAAGCGATCATTATGCGGCTGCAACTCATCCGGCCGCACAACGATCTGGTTTCGCCTGAGGTCTTTAACCGCATGTTCACCATGCACGGCACGACCATGATTTTCTTCGCGGCCATGCCGCTGGTTTTCGGGTTCGCGAACTACCTCGTGCCGCTGATGATCGGCGCGCGCGACATGGCATTCCCGCGGCTGAATGCTTTCAGCTTTTGGATGACTGCGCTGGGCGGGCTGCTACTATACTTCAGCTTCCTGGGCGGCGACGGCCTGTACGGCGGGGGAGGTGCCCCTGATGTCGGCTGGTTCGCCTATGCTCCGCTGACGGCGAAAACCTTCTCGGTGGGACACAGCACCGACTTCTGGACACTGTCGCTTCTGGTTTCCGGCATCGGCAGCGTCGGCACCGCAATCAACATTATTGCCACCATTCTGTGCATGCGCTGTCCCGGTATGGCCCTCGGGAAGATGCCGCTGCTGGCTTGGCTGAATCTTACCATGGCAGGCCTGGTGATTCTGGCGGTGAGCCCCCTGACCGCGGCGCAGCTTATGCTTTTAGTCGACCGCTACCTCGGAGGGCATTTCTTCGATACACAAGCCGGTGGGTCGGCTGTCATCTGGATGCACTTTTTCTGGATCTTCGGCCACCCGGAAGTATATGTCCTGGTGATTCCTGCTTTCGCATTCACCTCCGAGATCATTCCTGTGTTTTCACGCAAGGCGATTTTCGGCTACCCGGTGATGGTGCTGGCGACCGTGGCGATCGGATTCATCAGCATGAGCGTCTGGGCCCACCACATGTTTACCGTCGGAATGAGCTCGGGCGCAAACACATTTTTCGTGCTTTCCACCATGGCCATTTCGGTACCTACCGGGATCAAAATTTTCAACTGGCTGGCAACCATGTGGGGTGGTAAGATCCGCTTCACCACACCAATGCTGTTCTGCATCGGGTTTCTGTTCCAATTTCTGATTGGCGGACTGACAGGAATCACGCTGGCTGTGGCGCCATTCGATTGGCATCTGGGAAACTCTTATTACTTGGTGGCTCACTTCCACTACGTGATAGTGGGCGCCATTCTGTTCGCCGCGTTTGGGGCGTTCTTTTATTGGTTCCCGAAAGTATCCGGCAAGATGTATAACGAACCACTCGGAAAGCTGTTTTTCTGGTTGTTTCTGAGCGGCTTCCATCTGACTTTCGATTTCATGCACATCCCGGGACTGCTGGGTATGCCGCGCCGGATCTATACCTATGAACCGGGCCGCGGCTGGGACATCTGGAACGTGATCGTAACCATAGGTGTGTTCTTTCAAGTGGTAGGAATCCTCGTTTTCGCCGTTAACCTGGTTTGGTCGTACTACCGTGGCAATGCGGCGGGAAACGATCCGTGGGATGCATGGACGCTCGAATGGTCCACAAGCTCTCCGCCGCCTGGGTACAACTATGCGGTCATTCCGACCGTCCGGAGCCGCCGGCCGCTGTGGGACCTCAAGCATCCGGAAGATCCCGATTGGAGGTACGAATGAGCACATTCTCTGCGAGCCTAAGTAATGGCAATCTCGAATGGCGGCTTCCTTCGCGAGGACGCGTAGGAATGTACGGCCTGATCGCCGCCGAAGCCGCCATCTTCACCATCTTCGTGGTGGCTTATTTGTTCTACACGGGCAAAAGCGTTACCGGTCCACAGCCCAAAGACGTTCTGCATGCCCCCATCTTCTACACAGTTTGTCTGCTCGTGAGCAGTCTGACGGTGCACGCCGCTGTGCGCAAGCTGGTTGCGGGGGACATAGCGGCATTCGCCCGTTTGTGGCTGCTCACGATTGCTCTGGGAGGCACATTCCTCTACGGAACTGCGCGCGAGTGGGCCCACCTGATTTTTGACGAGGGCCTCACAGTGAGTACGAATCTTTTTGGAACGACATATTACTCGCTGGTTGGCCTGCACACCTTTCACGTGATGATGGGGCTGCTGGCTCTGATTGTTGTCGCGCTGTTTTATTTCACAGCTCGACTGCAGCGCGAGCACGCCGAACGCCTGGAGGTTTTGTCGATGTATTGGCACTTTGTGGATGTGGTCTGGGTCGTTGTCTTCACTGTCGTATACGTGGTCGGAGTTTAGCGGGAGGCTCAATGAATACTGAATTCACCAAGTACCCGAAGGACTCTCCAGTGACGATCGAAGTGCCCGCTGCAACGGCGTGGCCAATGGTCCTGGCATTTGGATTGACACTCGTATTCTCAGGAATGGTCACGGCGGCTTCCGTGAGTATTCTGGGAGCGGTCTTGGCCGTGACCGGCGCGGTGGGCTGGTTCCGCGAGGTTCTGCCGGTGGAGTCACACGAGTGGGCGCCCGTGGTTCAGGAAGAGATCGCCATTCAAACGTCTCGGGAAACCGTAGAGCGAATTGCGGGAGTCGGTGCACTCCCTCGCGCCTGGCTGCCGCTCGAGATCTATCCGATTTCCGCCGGAATCAAAGGTGGCCTCGCCGGGGGTGCAGCGATGGCATTGCTCGCCACAGTCTACGGGCTCTTGAGTGGGTACGGGATCTGGTATCCGATGAACCTTCTGGTGGGAGGATTGTTTCCCGCGTTGGCCACAGAGACGGCCAAGCAGATCGGGACTTTCAACCTCCATCAATTGCTGGTAGCTGTTCCCATTCACCTGCTTATTTCGCTCCTCGTTGGACTCCTCTATGGAGCGATGTTGCCCATGCTTCCGCGTCGTCCGATACTGCTTGGAGGTTTTGCGGCTCCCCTGCTATGGTCGGGCCTGATCTATGGGACCCTTGCGTTCGTCAACCCGGTCATGAACGAGCGCATCGACTGGACCTGGTTCGTGCTCTCCCAAATCGGATTTGGAATTGTAGCAGGAGTTGTGGTTGCGGTTCAGGAACGAATTCCTACCCGGCAGCGCACGCCGCTGATCATTCGTATGGGTATCGAAGCTCCCGGACTGGTACCGGAACATCAGGAGGACGTGAGGCAATGAAGTATGGCGCAGTGGCTCTCACAGCCATCCTGGGGCTTGCATCTTGCGGAGCGCCCGGCCGCAGGGTCGCGGAAGCACCCGTCATTCGCCCCAGCGAGGTCAGTGATTTCCGTCTGCTGTACGCGCAGAACTGCTCGGGATGCCACGGCGCGGATGGACAGGGAGGATTGGCGGTTGGAATAGGAGCCCCTGTATACCTGGCCATCGCCGACGACGCTACAATCCGCCGCGTCATCGAGGCAGGCAGGCCTGGAACCGCGATGCCCGCTTCCGCGAAAAAAGCCGGCGGCCTGTTGACGGATGCGCAGATTGATATCCTCGTCCGCGGAATTCGAGCGCGTTGGGACAACCCAGGTGCTTTCGGCAAAGATAAGCCTCCAGCCTATGCAGCGTCCACCCCAGGCGATGCCGCCCGTGGTCAAAACGTATTCCTGACTTTCTGTTCTTCCTGTCACGGCCAGGACGGCCGCAGTGGTCGGGGCGGCTCGATCGTGGACAGCTCATATCTTGCACTGGTGACCGATCAGCACCTGCGCACGGTAACGATCACCGGCATGCCTGGGCTCGGCGCGCCGGACTGGCGTGGGGATGTGCCCGGCAAGCCGCTGTCCGATGAGGACGTGACCGATGTCGTAGCCTGGCTCGTGGCGCAGCGGATGCCTCTATCGGCGCAATTGAAACATCCAGGAGGTTCTGAATGAGTATACCCGGCGGATTTTCCAGACGACAGATGTTCCTGAAGATCTCAATGCTGTTCAACGGTATCGTGGGCGTGCTCCTGGGTATACCGATCGTGGGCTATATCCTGTCTCCCGTGACGCGTGGGCGAAGGGCGGGATATGAAAGCTGGATCTCGCTGGGCTCGACCGATCAGTTTCCACCCGGCCAGACGCGGCTGGCAACATATCGCAATCCTGTCGCGCACGCTTCGGATGGAGAAACAGCGGATATTGCCTGCTGGGTGCGTCATACCGATGGCGAGCATTTCCAGGTATTTGCCATCAATTGTGCGCACCTGGGTTGTCCCGTACGTTGGTTCCCGCAGTCTGGTCTGTTCATGTGTCCTTGCCACGGCGGAGCTTATTACGCGGACGGCGCGCGCGCATCCGGTCCCCCGGAGCGGGGCTTGTTCCAATACCCGTTCCAGATTCTCGACGGGAACCTGCAGATTCAGGCGGGTGAGATGCCCACGCCCGGTCTTTCCGCCCGGATTCATGGTAAGACGCGCACCGAGAGGCCGCCATGCGCCTGATGCACAAACTCGGTCAGTGGCTCGATCAACGGCTTCAGCTCGGGGCGCCGATCCGCGAGACGATGGAACATCCGATCCCACGGGACACCGCAAGCTGGTACTACGTCTTCGGCAGCGCCGCGATGACAGTCTTCGGACTGCAGCTCGTCACGGGAATTCTTCTCGCGCTGATTTACGTGCCCTCCGCTGGCGAGGCGTGGAATAGTTTGCAGATTCTGAACCACCAAGTAACCCTCGGCTGGTTCATTCGCGCGCTGCACGGCTGGGGATCGAACTTTATGCTGGCAATCGTGCTGATTCACATGGTCCAGGTTTTTCTCTTCGGGGCCTACAAATTTCCCAGAGAACTGACCTGGATTCTGGGCGTTTTCCTTCTGCTGATGACGCTCGGCATGGCCTTCACCGGCCAGGTGCTCCGATTCGATCAGGACGCGTACTGGGGACTGGGGATAGGAGCGTCGATTTCCAGCCGGGTGCCGGTGTTGGGGCCGCCGCTGGTGAAGCTTTTGTTGGGAGGTCCAATCATCGCCGGCGAAACGCTCTCCCGTTTCTTTGCTCTGCACGTCTTTGTGATCCCCGGGTCCCTGATGCTGTTTATCGGATTGCATCTGGTTTTGGTTCTCAAGCTGGGAATCAACGAGTGGCCTATGCCGGGCCGCCTGGTTCGCCGCTCTGACTATTTGGAGAAGTATCACACCTTGACACACACAGAGGGCGTACCGTTTATGCCCTATGGGGTATGGAAAGACGCGGTCTTTTCCGGACTGATTCTCCTTTGTATTGCTGCCTGTGCCTTATACTTCGGTCCCTTCGGCCCGAGCGGCCAACCGGACCCCCGGATCATTCAGACGGCGCCTCGTCCCGATTTCTTCTTCCTGTGGCTGTACGCGCTTCTATCGTTGCTTCCGCCGGCTCTCGAAACCCCGGTGCTGCTGATCGGACCCGTGATCGCGTTAATCGTTCTGGTGGCGCTACCGTTCGTTTCGGGCGAGGGTGAGAAGAGCTGGAAGCGGCGCCCCATTGCCGTTCTGACGATCCTGCTGGTCGCTGTGGCGCTGGGCACTTTTACCAACCTGGCCAGCCACGCGCCTTGGAGTCCGGTGATGGACGCATGGACTGGCGCACCGGTCGCCTCCAAATTCGTATCCGGGCGAACGCCGCTACAGGTCCAGGGAGCGCTTGTCTTTCAGTCGAAACAGTGCCACAACTGCCATGCGCTGGGCGAGAACGGCGGCAAACGAGGGCCAGCTCTCGACGCGGTAGCGGTCAGACTGACAGGGGATCAACTCGTGCGCCAAGTGTTACAAGGCGGCGGCAATATGCCCGCATATGGAAAGAATTTGAATCCGGCCGAGACTACCGCACTTGTTGCGTTTCTTGAGACACTGTATCCCCCGGGCCAAGCTCCGGCCCACGACGCTTCCCGTACTAACGGAGAGCAGCCGTGAACCTCTTACTAATCGCACTTGGCGTTGCCGCGTTATGGATTGCCATTGCATCGCCCGTCGCCCACCTCGATCATCACCTCTTGACCGCGCACATGGTGCAGCATCTTCTCCTCATGGTATTGGCCGCTCCGTTGATTCTGCTCGGAGCGCGCTCGATCATTTTGCCGCGCGGATTACGGCAACCGTCGGCCCTCGTTGAGCGACTGGGAATCAACTCCATGCATCCGGCTTTCTGCTGGCTTGCAGGTACCCTTACTGTGATCGTCTGGCATGTTCCCGCTGTTTTTGAATTGGCGCTGCGATCACATTTTTGGCATGAGTTCGAGCACGCCAGCTTTTTCATCGCGGGAATTTTGTTTTGGTGGCCAGTCATCCTGCCGGCGGCAGGCATCGTGACACGCTGGTCGGTTCCGCTGTATCTTTTTTTTGCCACGCTGCCGTGCGATGCACTTTCGGCATTCTTGGCGTTCTGTGGCCATGTTGTGTACCGGCCTTACCTGTCCGGAGGCGGAACTTTTCGACCGTCTCCTCTCGAAGACCAGGCGCTAGCCGGAGCGCTGATGTGGGTTAGCGTCACGTTCGCCTATTTGATCCCGGCTCTCGTCGTGACAGCCAAGCTCTTATCGCGCGACCGAAAACACGTCGTCGAGATCGGAGCTTGTTAATGGCCGATTGTTCCGCTCCTGCGTTTGAGATCGGGATCGCCACACGGCCATCTTTATTGGCAACGCTACGTTCGGCCGTTCCCGATTTCTGGACCCTTACAAAGCCGGAAGTGAACTTTCTCATCGTAATTGCGACGTTTGCGGGCTTCTACATGGGTTGTCCGGTTAATCTACACCCCTTCCCGTTCGCGCGACTCTTGAACGCATTGTGCGGCACCCTGCTGGTGGCAAGCGGCACAGGCGCTCTCAACCAATATCTTGAATACCGCTTCGATGCGAGGATGCGGCGCACATGCAGGCGTCCCGTTGCTGTCGGCAGGCTGCGCCCTTCGACCGCTGCTTGGTTCGGAGCCCTGCTTTCGGTCACTGGTGCTGCTTATCTCGTCGTTGCCGTCAATGCGCTCGCGAGTGTGCTTGCTGTCCTCACGTTGACGAGCTATTTGTTTGTTTACACTCCGCTGAAACGCAAGACGCCGCTCTGTACATTGGCGGGCGCCTTCCCGGGCGCGATGCCGCCGTTGATCGGTTGGGCCGCCGCAACAGGTTCCATCAGCAGCGGCAAAGCGTGGATCTTGTACGCCGTGCTGTTTCTCTGGCAGTTCCCTCACTTCATGGCGATCGCATGGATGTATCGCGAGGATTATACTCGAGCCGGATATTTGATATTCCCGACGAAAGGCGAGGGCAGCTTCCTGGCGTTGCTAACATTGGGCCCATCATTTGCCCTCTTTACGACCAGCCTTGCCGTCGTAACTGCGAACAGTGGAGGCATCTTCCAATGCTGCGCAACAGCCATATTGGGCGCAGTCCTTCTGTATTACGCCAGCCGGCAGGTTCTTCTCCGTTCGAGGATCGCCGCGCGCGAATTGTTGAAAGCGACTATCGTCTATCTGCCATTGGAGTTTCTGATTCTCGCGCTCGGGAAGAGTTGACTTCAACACCCCGTTTCGCCTGTCGCGCGGACGAAGGTGGTTATGCCCAAAAAATCCGCGAGGGGCTAGCGTACAAGCTGACTGCCTTAATAACTCGCTCGGAATGGTTTGACGATGTCGATCCTTCCCGCATAGGCACACGCGCAAAGTTTGGCGAGATCACGGCTGGCATGAACATCATGCCGACGCCGGCCGTCAACTTCCGTCCCGAAGTCCGTTGGGACGTGGCCAGCAGTCCCGTATTCGGCCCCCGCGGGCTCATCGAAGCTGCAGAGCAATCAATGGACGTTTGCGTTCGACATGGTGAAGTTCTAACTTACCGTGTGCTAGCCGCAAATACACTCAAGAAAAGCGAGCGTAAGGAGTCATATGAATTACGTGCAGAGTACGATGTCGCGCAAGCTGTTCGCGCCATATCCTCGTCTGTTCCGCGAGGGCGGTAAGGAAGGTCGACCTTGATCTCGCTCTTGATCGACTTAACCTGATAACGAGCGCGTGGCCAGCCGTTACGTTGCAGATCGACTTTAGGTCATATCACGCGAAATCCCGCACGTTTGCATTTTGCTGATTAAGGTTGTCCGTGCTACGCCCAGACGCGCCGCGGCGCCGAATGCGCCGCCCACTACCCAATTACTCTCCTCCAGTGCTTTCAAGATGTGATCCCGCTGCGCGTCCTTTAAGGTCACGGGCGCTGTCCGAATCAGGGTGCTGGATGGCAGCCGCGGCATCTGCAGTACATCTCCCTTCGTCAGGATCACTGCGCGTTCGATGAGATTCTGCAACTCCCGGATATTTCCCGGCCACGAGTAGCTCATCAGAGTATCCATCGCGCGCTGCGAAATCTTCGAGATGCGTTTGGACATGCGTTCCCCGAACTTCTGAACGAAATGCGCTACCAGCAACGGAATGTCTTCCAGGCGCTGGCGTAGCGCGGGAAGGGCAATGGGAAACACGTTGATCCGGTAATATAAGTCCATTCGGAACTGCTTTTCCGCGGCCAAGGCGGCAAGGTCCTGATTGGTGGCAGCCACGATGCGGACATCCACGTGACGAGTGTAGGTACTGCCCAGGCGCTCGAACTCCTGCTCTTGCAACACGCGAAGCAGCTTCGCCTGCAGCTCAAGTGGCATGTCCCCGATTTCATCCAGGAACAATGTTCCGCCGTTCGCCGCCTCGAATCGGCCTAACCTCTGCGCTACAGCCCCGGTGAACGCGCCCTTCTCGTGACCGAACAGTTCACTCTCCAGTAGCTCTCGTGGGATCGCCGCACAGTTCAGCTTCACGAAAGGGTGCTCGCTGCGTTGGCTCTGCACGTGGATGGCGTGCGCGATGAGTTCCTTGCCGGTGCCGGTTTCCCCTTCGATGAGAACCGTGGACCCGGTAGGGGCCACAGTTCGAACTTGATCCAATACCTCACGGACAACCGGGCTTGACCCTACGATGCCTTCAAATTCCTTCCGGCCTTCTCCACTGCGCTGCGACGCCTCAAGTTGTTCATCGAGGTAAATGCACTTGTCGCGCTCGGACCCCGGCTCGATTCTAGACATACGAGCGCACGTTGCTGCCGAACCGCCCATGACCGGCAGTTCCCAGTTCGGCGTGACACAATCCAGATCCGGATTAGAGATGTTCGCTATCATAAAGCTCTCCTGTTTTCTGGGCGAATCTGCCCCCCCTCGCTTCGGTGGTGCCTCAACGAAAGGGCCTGGACATTGCGGAAGGTCATTACAGCCCTAGCGCGGCTAAGGATCTTTCGCGTTCCACGACAGGCGCCAAGCGTCTCGCCAAGTTCAGCATCCTCGTAGTCGGATCCCAGCGGCCATCGCACGTTGACCACTGTTGAACTCGCCATGTTGATAGGTTCGCCGAAGATTCGAATGCCCGGAATGTTCGGAACAGTATTCGCGGGCGGTCTAGCTGAGTTTGTGCAAACTCAAACTACGTTTGGGGGCACGTTTGTTCCGGTGTCCTGCCGATAAGGTCTTCGGGCACGGCAATTTACAACAAAGATCTGTCGACCCGTTTGCAGCCTGTTATGAGCCGCGTTATTATAAGGCGACACTCACAACTTCGAACTAGGGTGAGCTTGCCGTGGCGGCAGGGAATCCATCAGCGGCTCCGAACGAGGGCGTTAGCCCTGAGCGCACCAGTTTGGTTCGGCGTCACCTCGAAAGAGTGCTCGCCAGTAAGGCTTTTGCCGGAAGCAAGCGGTCCCAAGACTTTCTCCGTCTGATTATCGAGCACGCCTTGGCTGGGCGTCCCGACAACCTAAGAGAGCGCATGATCGGCGCCGAGATGTTCGGCCGCCCCATCGATTACGACACTGCGAACGATGCCGTGGTTCGGGTTAAAGCGAACGAAGTGCGCCGCCGGCTGGCCCAGTACTATGCCGAAGAGGGGACCGAGCAAGATGCGGTGCGGATCGATTTGCCAACCGGCACTTATGTTCCGGAGTTTCATTGGGAACCAGTCCAGCTGCCAGCCGCACCGGGGTCTTTAACCGATGCCCGCGGTCTCCCGGCGCCAACGTCAAACCGGCGTTGGATTTGGATGTCGCTTGTCGCGGTGGCGCTAGTAGCGACGGCTGCGGTGTATTCGCTAACAATTGCGACCGGCCCGGCTCCCCCGCTAAACGGTGCCTTAAGCCGCCTGACATTCGATTCCGGCTACACTACCAACGGCGAAATTTCGGCTGACGGGCGGCTGATCGCCTACGCCAGTGATCGCAATGGTGGCGAGAACCTGGACATCTACGTTCAGGAGGTTAAGAGCGGCGGTATCGCCCGTTTTACGGAAGATCCTGCCGATGACTACGATCCGGCATTCTCTCCAGACGGCGCGCAGATCGCATTTCGATCGGAACGCAACGGCGGTGGAATCTACACGGTCTCGTCCCTGCGCGGCCAGGCGCGCCTCGTTATCCCGGGGGGCCGGCGCCCCCGTTTTTCGCCCGACGGTCGTTATCTCCTCTACTGGCAGGCGGCAGGAGGATTTTATTCAAAATGGGGCGGCTTGAGCGCAAGCTTATTTACGGTGGAAGTAGCGGGAGGATCGCCCGTTCAAATTTCACGCAATTGCAGTTTTGTGAACACCGGAGCCGTCTGGTCGCCCGATAGTAAGCGGGTTCTCTTTGCAGGTATTTGCCAAGGCCGGTCTGGCATCTGGCGCGCTTCGCCTGACGGCCAAATCCTGGAAGCTAGTTCACTCTACAGCCTTTGGAAAGAGCAAAAACTCCGTTCATTGGACTGGAGCACTGCTGCTGTTTTTGACCAGTGGTTAGACAGCCCTGCTCGCCTGTTGGTGCCTTTGACCGCGGGCGATGATGTCTCATACGAAGCAAGCCTGCCGGTTGCACCGGACGGCAGCCGTCCAACCGGACCTATGCGGCCAGTCGTGTTTGGTCCTTCGAGAATAACTCATGCCTCCGCATCCCGAGACGGACGAATCATCCTATCCGCCGAAGAGCAAAGCTCGAATGTCTGGATGCTCAAGGTGGACTCGTCTGGCCACGCAGCAGGCAACCCGATTCCACTGAAAACGGGATCCCTTGTCAATCAAGAACCGGCACTTTCAAAGGACGGGAGGAATGTGGTCTTTGTGGCGCGCGAGTCGGGCGCATGGGAACTTCAGCTTATCAACCTCACGAACGGCGCCTTGACTCACCTCTCGGTGAGGCTTCCGTATCTTCGGGAGCCAGTTTTCAACGCTAAAGGCGACAAAGTCTATTATTCAGGCCAATTGCCGGGGACAGGTGCGATAACGGATTACGAACTGCCACTCGAAAGTGCCGTTCCGCAAACAATCCTAGATAAATCACTAGGAGGCATGTGGGATGCATCTCCCGATGACCATTGGCTAATCACACATAGCCGAACGCAAGTTTCCACTCCACTAGGAGTAAGTTACGACGAAAATCTTCCCATACGGGATACCATAGCCGTGGTAGATCGCAATACCCGTCAGATCACGCCGTTCCTGTCCGATCCGAATGGCAACCTCTATCAAGGGCACTTTTCCCACGATGCCACCTGGGTAACATTTCTCTGCGTTCGAAATCAGCATTCAAAAATTTATGTGGCCCCATTCAGCGCGCACGAGATCCCAATCGACCGTTGGCTTCCGATCACCGATGGGGCTACCTGGGACGACAAACCGAATTTCTCTTTGGACGACAAGTTGATGTTTTTTACATCCGATAGAGATGGATTTCGATGCATCTGGGCCCAGCGCCTCACCAACGACATGCATCCCTCGGGTAGTCCGTTCGCGGTGTACCATTTCCATTCGCAAAGACGCTCGCTCGCGAACCTTCCCATCGGACGGATGAGCTTGGCCGTCGGTTCAGGTACCCTGGTTTTCAATCAAGGAGAGAACACCGGGAATGTCTGGCTATACGATCCCAAGTAGCGCTTTTCGGGCGCAGAAAGGTTAGAAGTAGAACTTCGCCGCAATCTGGAGAATCCTCTGGCTATTCGGTCGCACGGTGTTCAACGCCCCGAAACCGAATCGCCCGCCAGTGCCTCCTAAAGCGGAAGGTAGGTTGACGATTTGTCCGGCGGTATTGAAGGTAGCGTTCAGGTTAACCGTTGCCCACTCCGTGTGATTGGGGGCGTTGAACGCCTCAAGGCGAAGTTGGAGATAACGCGATTCCTCCTTGCCCACCTGAAATTTCTTGAACAACGATATATCCCAATTGTTGTAGCCGGGGCCTCGCAAAGCGTCCCATCCGGAATCCATGCCCACGCTGCCCTTAGGCGCGGGCGCGAAGCAGGCCGCATTAAAGAAGGCCTGCGAACTTCCGCCGCCTGAATAGG
>Ga0335071_10000268_pt1 | contig 59759 bp, 66 predicted proteins | sample Lox_Sample_15_FD_206724 | JGI IMG/M metagenome (GOLD analysis project Ga0335071, IMG submission 206724) | Soil microbial communities from Loxahatchee National Wildlife Refuge, Florida, United States - Lox_Sample_1.5 | ecosystem: Environmental > Terrestrial > Soil > Wetlands | place: USA... | reverse complement strand
TTTGCCTTGGGGGGGGGGGGGGCCCCACGGGGAGCTTGGCGCCCCCGAAATCATTTTTGGAGACTCTCGTTTCGCTCGCTTCCTCGGACCTCATGTTTTCCCCGCCTTTCATGTTTCTATTCTGGGAGCACGAGGGAGCTTGGATCCCCGGGATTATTCCAATCTTATCGGGTTTTCAAACGTAGCACGATATTTATTCTCATCTCTTATCTTGCTGATTCGCAATAGAGTATCAGGGTTGAATTTTGCGGATTCACTCGTGAAACTAGTCGGAGGAAAATCTGTCAATTGTTCGTCACTCGTTGACCATTCAATTTTGTTAATAATTCCATGGTTTTTTAGCTCCGTCGTTATCAGCTGCCGAACCTCGTCCCGCCCCGAAACAGTGTCTACATCTTCGCGAATAAAATAGATTGTCTGATCGCCTATAGAAAGACGCAACAAGCCATCTATCGGAAATTGATCAAAAACTTTGTGTTTTCCAGTTCCGAATAAAATAAGCTTTTTATTTATTATATCCCAGTATCCATCAACAATTTTAGAGGCCAATTCTGCATAATTTTCATCTTTTTTCTCTTCTTTTTCCTCTTCTTTTTCCTCTGTTTCCGGTTCAATGGATATTCTCTCAGCAGCTGGCAGAGTAATTTTATCATAATTCCAGGGTATAAGTCTTCCACATTCTGTTCCCAAAACCACAGGAAATCCATTCCATGTAGGAATAATGTATCCGCATTTTTCGACGTTGTAATTAGCTCGGAAAAGTGTAGACCAATCTTCAAGTTTCGGACCAAACATGCACATACACGCGGAGGGTGTTGGTGGTAATGATTTTCCGTGAATAATTAGAGCTTTGAAATCCTCATAATGCAACGGTTTTGCCACATATATATCGTGTGTTTGCTTCCAGATTCCGGAAACCGTATGTTGTTTTGCGCTTATCAAATGAGTTCTAAAAAATTCTAATTGATATGCCCTGAACATGCGAAGATATGGAGTATACCCAAGAATCCATATTCCGGAGGAAGGCAACCTGTGAACTGGCATGGTCGTTTCTGCACGGTCACGAGTCGAATTGTACAAATAAATTTCGTCCAATTGACTTTTTGGCCTTAAAAGCATTCGTAAATCCGCTTCAGTTATACATTCGGATTTTCCTCCCTTCGGAAGAAGGAAACTCGTAACTTCGTTCAAATCTCTCGGCATTGGTCCTCCAGACAAATCATTCTGAGTAGATCCCGAACAAATATTTCGAGCGTCCCAACTGGGAATTTTTTCTTCTTTTTCCTTTTCTTCCTCGTCCTCCCCTTTCAACATTTCGGTTGCTAAATATTTGATCGATTTGGGAAATTCCAATTTGATCCATTTTTCAATAATAGCCCTGTTGATATCAGTCAAAAAACCTCGAAAACGCAACTCCCTTATCGCAGACGATAACGCGGAAGCGTCCGGTTTTTTCCCAGCAGCTCGAACCATACTCATAATGTCCGTTTCTGATACGTCGCTCATCCTATTGATCATGTCCAATAGAATAACAACTACTCATTCACGAATATATTTATTAGCTTTAATTCGATGGAGAGGAGTATTAAAAGGCCTGCGCGCTCGGAAAGTTCTGGATCTGATTTATGCGAGAAAAAAATGTCATTGTTTCTTGATTTGGATTGCACGCTTGTAAATTCTCTTGATCTCCAAGAATTACGGAAAGCACCTCGAGAGTTTCAAAGAAAGTTCAGATATATTGATATGAAGGGCTATTATAGAATATTTCAAAGACCTCATTTGCAAGTCTTCCTAGACTACGCATTTGCCAATTTCAATGTCTCCATATTTACCGCAGCAGACAAGGACTACGCATTATTTATCGCGGAAAAACTCATCCTCACGAAACCAAACCGAAAATTGCAACATTTCTTCTATGGCTACACTTCCGGTCTCAGCGAAGCATATTTCGATAGTCCCAAGGATTTGCGTCTTCTTTGGGACGTGCTGAAAGTTGAAGGTTTGACCCCATGTTCCACTATTCTTCTTGACGATTTATCTGATGTATTTGAGGCAAATCCCCGAAACGTAATTCGAGCTAAAAAATTCGAATTGTTGAAAAATCACAAGCCAGATAGAACACAAGCTCAAGACAATTTTTTACTGGAAGTCATACCAAAGCTCGAAGCCAGAAAGAGAAAATTTGCAGCATGCTGTTGCAAATGTTTAGCCGGAAGTAATGCCTGCGATTGCTAAATTGTGATTTATAAGTCTCGCTTCGTCACGAATTTTAGACGAAGATCTAAACGAAGATAATAATTGACGCTACGTTAATGGATCCGATATCTCCAGAAAAGACTGGAAGATAGAATTTCCCACGTAGCAAGGAAAAGAGTAGGGGTTTTAAAAGCGGAGTTGCCGGATAAATATATTTCTTGGAGCATTGTGATCTCTTCCGCAGCGGAAGTTGCAATTTTCATCCCTGCACCAGAAGGTTTCCGAACCCCCAATGTTTGGGTTCTCATCAAAACATTTTCCGCATGCTTTCGTAGTCGCTCTTTCATTTGGAGGGATGAGGACGTCTGTTCCAGTTAACTGCGCTTTGGATATCAGGCGAGTTTGGAATAGACTGTGAGAAAGGGCAATAAAGGCAATTTTCACTCTATTGGATATTTTCCAGTTTTCTATCATTGACTGCACATTTGGTCTGGGAGAAATGATCGTCAAATGTTCAATACATGTTACTCTTGCAAATAATATGTTATTTGCAATCAAATGGAGGTAAATCACATAGAACAAATGTTCGAATCTTTATCAGATGCCATTCTCATTGATGAAAAGAAAAAAATTTCCGATGCGTCGATCAGCAATTACAGTTTATCTTCCCAGTTCGAATCGGAGAAATATTGCGGAATAGAAGCCGTTTGGGAAGCATTTGAACACGTTGATGATACTCCATACGGTGAGCTATAAACCATCCTAACGGGATGTCGAGCTCTCCGACCCCAAATAGTCCAGGGAACCGGGCAAAAAAGTTCTCGAGACCGTGAAGGGGGTCCGTGGGGATGAACGAAGCGGCCCCCGAGCGAGGGTCCCCGAATTATAATTTGACGATCGAGTCCTGAAGATTTACACATTGTTTGGGATTTTTAGTGGACACATGGAATAATGGGGTTGAAAATATTGATCTCAAATTTTCGGCATGTTTCTCCCCACACAGAACGATTACGCTTCCGTGTTCAGCCTGTTTGAAGATTTCGTATACAATTGCAAAATCGGAAACTTTCGCCCAGAGGTATTGAATAGCTAGAATAATAGATTTCTTATTCTTTGGATCATTTCTCCAACTCTTATCTATTGTTTCCGCAACTGAATGTGCATGACGATTTAGATCATCCAAAAATGAATGCAAATATTTTGCTTGTCCTTCACTTCCAATCTTTTTGATATCCTCCTCAAGTTTCGGGATAATTGCTACAGGAATTGCCCAGACGAAAACTCCGGTTATTGTCTTTTCATCCAAATCTTCCAGGAGCTTTGATTGGTGATATAACACTTCTTGATCCTTTGGTCTCAAAAAGAGGGATCGTAAATCGAAACCAATTATTCTATTTTTCAGACCATTTTCGGACAAGATTTTGTATATATCTGCCATATTTTTGGAACCGAGAAGAGGACTCCATTCTTTCAGTTCGGGAAGATATTCCAGCAAAACTTTTGTATCCGGAAATTTGGAAACCTGATTGAAAATATAATTGGCTACCGTGAAACTCGGAGCGGAAGAACATTCTTGATATCCTAGCAGATGGGTCTCACCTATCACGGTTACCAGATGTTTATCAACTTCCGTTTGATAGAAACTAACTGTCCCGGAAAGAAATAAGTCATTTGTTAGTTTGATAGATAACCCCTTACTCATTTACTTTAGTTCATATAATATAGACCAAATTTACGAACAATCTAAATTGAGTTTAGTCGAAGTAATTATGAAGTGGGACAATGGCAAGTTCTGAACAGAAGGTTACACAATCTCATTCATTGTCCGAAAACTCGTGTTCAAGTTATACATTTGTCAAGCGGATTGATGACCTAACAATGCGTACAGACGATAATGGAACGGATCATGCCGATATGAGAGTACTTTTCAATTTTAGCAGATCGGTTGTAGCAAAATTTCCTCTTAGCAACCAACATCATGTTTCCGGTCTAATTATTAGTGCGGCTTTTCAGGAAGCAGTTATGGCGGCAATTTCTCTTATGAAACCGAATATTCATCCCTCCTTTCTCATCAAGAAGTTTACTCTTCATTTTGATCGAATGATCTATCCGGATCATAAATGTTGGGCATCTCTAAAAATATCTAAACAGGGATCAGCAAAGACGGAAAATGAGACTGATTATTATATGGGAAACGTGCAATTTTATGCGGATGCTGAAGACCGACCTGATATGCGTGGCCCACTGCAGACAGCACACGGTACCGTCAATTTCATCACATTGCAGAAAAGCACATTAAAGCGGTTGAAATCGAAATTATAGTTCGGAAATATTTTCGGGGACCCTCGCTTCGCTTGCTTCCCCGGACACCTCACATGTTTCCCCTGAACCCTCCATGCTTCTATTCTGGGGGGGGGGGGGGGGCACGGGGGACGTGGGCCCCCCCGAAATTATTATCAACAAAGTATGAAGAGAATATCGATAATTTAGAAAGTTCCGGGAATGAATCGGTCAAGTTGCTTTTGATAAATTAAATCCCACATATATTTCCGGAAATTCACTTTGGCCTTTTTCGCCTGGTTCATCAGTACTTTCCGGTTCTCCAATCGATCATGCATCCAGTTGAGGATATGATTCAGCATTCCATATTCATGCTCGCTTAGAGCCTTGATAGCTTTTTCATTCACTTGTTTCAAATTGAGATCGGGATGGGCGAATTTGTTATCAAGAATCCAAAGATTGATTATGATACATAATCCTGTAGCTAGATCCTCCGTATTAAATCCTTTATGTTTCTGTGTGAAAATCAATCTGGCGAAATTAAGATTCGGACAATATGATGGTGCGTCGATAAATGAGATCTTGGGATTGATTTCCTTCTTAAACAGACCAGTTAAATAACCGAATAGTTTCCATGTGTTACATTCATGATACAGACCCTTTCGAAGACCCTCATAATGCCAAACTTCATTTTTCTTCTTATCATATAACAGAATATTGGAATGTTTTCCAAGGTGATCATCATTACTCTCCGTTAACCTGACAAGTGCAACAAAAAAGCGCTTTTTGCACCCTTTCATTTCCCGAATTAAATATGGATTTATGTCCACTTCTTCAGTATCACAATTATAGCTAACCGCGTTGTAGGACTTTCCGGGATCTATGAAAAAACACATATCCGAATATCTGAGTAATAAATCGTAGATAAATGGTAAAGTGTATGTCGGCTTTCCCTTATATTCTAGAATGGGATATATGTTAATGGATGTTTGGGGTAAATTGAATGTTGCATCTTTGGTTCTATTTTTGTAGCTCCAGTCTGCGACAAGGGTGCATAAATCCTGTCTGGACATTTGTTGAGCGTCGGATGATTTCAGGATATGATGGGTTTTAGCATATGATACAAGCTGGTCTTTTGTCCAGACTTTCGGATTGCTCGGTTCCGGATCTGGACCGCATATTCTTCCGTCTACAACGCGATTGAATTTTATCGATTCCTTGCTAGCCAATCCCAAAAAACTACATAATTGAGGGGTAGATAGTTTGGGAATTTGACTCGGATTGAATTCGTCTAGAACTATATCATCGTTCAGAGCTCTGAGCACCAAATCGGATCGGGAATAAACATTGGGATAATGGCACGATTTCTTTGTCGGACCGCAAACTTTCTTTTTTGTCACGGTCTTGCAGCGATCAATTGTAGATTTTCGCGAACGTTCCGCAACCAGTTTAGTTGAAGATCTGCCATGCTTTATTCGTTTAGTCATGGTACGAGAAGTTTTTCGCCTCGACTCCTTCTCTCTGGATCTATTCATTATCTACCGCCAACATCTAATTATTATACAAATAGTCATAATTTGCAATCATGACTATTTAATCGCCTCAATCGCTTCAATCACGAGATCCATGAAGCCATAAATTCCAACCTCTGGCGTATCGGATAACATCAAGTGGGAAAATTTGCAACTTCTTATCCTTGATCAATTTGATCTTGTCAATTATTTTATCGGCAGCAGTTCGCTGACTTGGATTTAACGTCTTTCCCAGATACGGAAGGAAAAGATAACCGAGAAGACATCCTGCTGGGCTCTTATACTGAATATCGGGAATTTTGGGAATCAGCTCAATAACTGCCTTTACTGTTCCGGAATCTACTTGCGCGTTTTCTGCATTTGCCGCTCTCTCGAGATTATCGCGAAATCTTTCTTCCGGAGTTCTGGTGGTTCTTGTTAAACGTCCTTGTTTCTTCCCCAAGATGCCTTCTGCAGTGGTGCTTTTTATTCCTCCGGCAGCGTCTGGGTTCCAGGTTCGAAGTTGTTCTTTTCCCGCATAAATCGTGGGAGCGACAAATTCTTGCTCTTCCACTACTTCCCGCTCCTCCTCGCTGAAATCATATTCTTCTTGTTCGATATCGTCCTCGTCCTCTAAGACTTCCGGTTCATCCGCTTCAAATTCGTCATCATAAGAGTACGACATTCACGATTATTGTAAGGAAAAGAAATGAGATATCGTACTCATTTTATTGTAGTTCGAATAAGAATGAGTTGCAAATTAGAATGTTCGCAACATGCGGGAAACTTCAAATGTTCTCCAGTTCGAAACAGTTGCAGTAAACAGAGTACGGAAAGTATGGAAGGATACGAATACTACGATGATAGTAATCGAAAATATTTGATTTGGATACCAGTTGTATTAGTTGCATCTTTTGTGCTTTTCATCATCTATCGGAAAATGAGGAAAACATCGTAACAGTTGAGATTGTCCATTTCGGGGACCCTCGCTCGGGGCATTCGTTTCGCTCATTCCCCCGGACCCCCTTCACTTTTTCATTCGCTTCCCCAGACCCCTCACACGTTTCCGGACATCCACTTTGCTTATTCCGAACTCTCTCATGCTTCTATTCTGGGGGGCACGGGGGAGCTTGGCGCCCCCGAAAAATCATCTCCATTAGAATGGAATAGATTCCAAGGGGAACGCGAGAAAATTCCCGATTTTCCCGATCTCGCTCCCGGAGCCGATTCCATTCGTCTCTTTGAAGCGCTTAATGGTGGAGTTTCCTTCTCGAACATTGCGGGAGATAGTAATGGAGTATCAGATCTTTCAGATCTCGGTCGTGGGGTTTCTATTTCTTCTTCCTCATCCTCTTCATTTCCGTCCGCATTTTTCTTCTCCTCTTCGGGAGGTGGATTAAGTACAAAAGACTCGTCAATATGAATGTTCTCAAAGATTGTAATTTTTCGGGAATAGTGTCTCCACATATTGTATATCTTCTCCAACATAAATTGGTAAGAAGGGAACTCGCTAAAATTCTCATCGCTCAATATCTCTTCAGAGGGAAAACACTGGCCACGTTCTATCATGTTAAATACCATGATTGATTGAGTATCTCTTCCTTCTTCTATCAAAATGCTTCTAACAATCTGCTGTTGCAGGGGAGTTTTCATAGCTCCAACGGCATAGCAAAGAATCTTCACAAAATCTTTCGGTTCTATTACCGTATTGCAATTACCGGAATTTGCGCACAACACAGAATCCAGAATGGGATTTGGACCTAAACTTTCTGCATATGAACGATCAAAATCAAAGAGTCTAACCAAGTGATCCATTTCCGGAAAAATATAGGTTTTCGATCCGACGGTATAGCTGACATTTGTCTTTACTCCTGGACGATGTGTTATCCAGATATTATTCGAATGCAAATCGTTATGGCATGCGCGTTCCAGATAGAGCGCATAGCATGCCTGACATATTTGAAACAAAACTGCAAATAGATTCGGCAGAAATTCGTGCTTATCTCTATTATGATGCATCCATTGATGAAAAGTTTTACTCTGGTTGTCTATCTGCTGATTTAATAAAAATGAGAAACGAAAATTATTCCAGTCCGGCCATTCGGGAATGGTTGGCGTCGATATGGAAGGTCTAGTGGGGTGCACCTGTATCGAATAATACATGTTACGGGATAGAGAAGCTGCCGGATAAGAAATTCCTCCTTTTTCCAATGTTTCTTGCAGATCCTGAAATTTGCACGATTTTCCGGTCGAGAATGTTCTTACAAAATGTGGGCTCTTCTTTGCATCAATGATTTCTCGTTGTACGAATTCGGAGAAATGTAGCTCATATTCCAGTCCCTGCAATGTTAGATACCTGCCTTTCCATGAGTTGGCAAGTTCCATTGAGACGTTCGCTCTTTCCAGCCACTTTTCAAGGCTGGAAGGTTCGATGAAAACTTTACAGAACGCGTTGGGAATGTCTACAAATTTTCCATCGGAATTTTCATATTTTGTTCCGGATTTGAAATCTAGCAACCACGTATCACTAGGAGAAGAGGAATTTGAATGCATCCCCTGTACTCCTCTAATACATTTCCCCAGTTTGCATATTTCCGCATCATTGAGCACACATTCTGTTGCCATTCAAACAATTAACATACGCACAGATAATGGAAATTTTTATGCTTCAGTATTCAGAAGCGGAAATTAAAAACAATCATTGTTGGATTTTTTTCTAGCTGCAGATCAAATCTACTAATCATGTCGAACGGTTACGTAAGTCTTTCCAAGAGTTTGCGAACCAACAAGGTGATGAGCGACCCCGGAGCAGTAGCCTATGGTTTCCGCTTCTTTGTGGATAACCCCACCTGTCAAATTCCCGATTATCGTCTAGACGAATATAACAGACCAGCCAGCATTTATGGAGGTTTCGCCATTGAAGGAAATCCCGATTCCAACTCGGGAAACTGGCCTAATGCGGGATGTTTGAGTCCGCTTTATCGTATCGAGGTAGAGAACCTGCAAAGACCACAGTACAATGAATACCTCAACGTGCCTCAAGGTCTGATGATGACTCAAAACGAATTTCCCAATCAGCCTCATACTGATATGATGGGAATGAACCGAGACCGCGCCTTTGGTGTTGACGGTGTATATCGCCGCATGCCATTCCCAGGAGGCAATCCTCAAGGAGACAATCCTAGCAGCGACAAGGCCTGGTTGAATCGCCAAGAATGGTATGCAAATCAGCTGATGACTCAGTTCGACAATCGTCTGTGGCTCAACTCAGCCGAGACCCAGTCAGGATTTTAAGAACTTTTTGGCTCGCTTCCCTTGACCCTCACATGTTTCCAGATAAATTTTCACAATTCCTTTCCGCTTAAAAAGGAATTTTCACTATTGAACCCATAATTGGCATGATTTTTTGTCTAACCATTTGCAAAACCCATTCTGGCAAGAATCACACTCTTTTAGGTGCTGAATTTGATTGATGATATCTGGAGCTTCAAATGCTCCTAGAAATCTCATTTCTTCCATCACCAGACTCATATTGCCATGAACTTCCATCATCGAAGGTTGGTTAAGAAGGAAGACAAGATCGCATAAATCGTCAATCAATAATTGACGTAACATATTAATTACTGGCCAGTATGTTGTCATGTATGTCTGAATGTTTAGTTTGTTTTAGATAATCTATTCGTAATCTTTCCGGTATGTGAAGTAGAAAACAAGATTGATAACCGTAGCCAAGACCAGAAATGCTAAACTGAACTGATAATGAAATGCAAGTAATATAAGAAAAACAAGAAGAGTAACTCTCATCAATGAATTCAACTTTCCGTCTAACGACATGCCTTCATTCGGAAAGAAGTTCAGATGGGAGAATAATTCAAACGGGTTAGTTGCCCAGTACTTTTCACTAGATCTAATGCAGTTTTTTGGACTATCACTCATGATTAGATGAGGTAAATACTATGTAAAATTTTGCATATCCACAATGCAAAATGAATGATGATTTATACCACGTTCCGCATTCCTGCGTTTTCTTTACACATCACGGAAATATATGCAGCAATATGAAGTCGATAACATATCAGACCCAACGTATAGGCAATAATGTCAAATACGGCTATCAACAGTGCAGTTTCTTGATTGTTCTGAACTGCCAAAATAGCAATGACCGTGCTTAACACGATTGCCACGACAAAACATAGACCTGCAAAACTCATCTCGATTGCTCCCGTAAACATCGGAATGGATCGTAACATATTCAAAGTCGGATGTAAGAGTAGGAATTTGCAGATCACAATTCTTACAACCGTGATAACCAGAGCGAGACCAATAATAAATAAGATCTGTCCGGTAAAGATAGATTGCCGCTGAGAATCGACATTGTCATTATTTATAGACAAAAGTTGATACAACAATACGAGCAGATCTGCAATAAGAATCACAATAATTGGATACAAAATGAGCCGATCCCATCGATTGAATCTTGCGCAATATTTCTTGACCACCATCATCTTTTCCGGGGGCAGAGATCCTTCGCCTTCGATAAAATCAAATGAGAGATGAGAAAATGATGCACAACAACTCATGGTTGATTTATTCGGAAATATAAGCCTAAAAAATCATTTCATGTAATTTGTTCAAAATAAGAAAAATTGAGTTTTATCGCTCGAGATTATCGTTCATTTATTCATGTCTCGATTTATTGAAGGTCGAGAGAATTTTCTATGGACACTAGGATCCTCTCCTGAAAAAGACGATCTCATCGCTATTTATATTCCCGGTTCGCAACAGTCCATGCTCGGAATAACATGTTCTCATCTGGCGTGCGATGCTGTAATTCTTCCGCGAGCCGATTGGAAGATATTCAAGAAGTACGCATCGGATGATTTCCCCCGTCTCGGAAAATCAAAACCTCAGATCAAGGAGATTTCGGTGTCAGAAATAAAACCTTCCCTTTTGAAACATTTTACAGAACTCGATAGTCGGAACACATATTCGTATTTTGCATCAATGGCTGGTAATCTGTTACGGAAATTTACTCGTAATCATAACCCAATTCTTCAGACCACTTTCAGAGGACGACCAATTCCGGAAGAAGATCGGAAACTTTTGCGGAAACATTTGAATCCTCAAAAAGATCAGATAAAACACTGCATATCTTACATAAAAATATGGGAGCGCGTGAAGAGAGACATTGCTATTCGGGAAAAATATGAGGGTAATATCGAATTATATGATCCGAGTATAAATAATCTTCCGACCGAGATCATTGATCATGTCAAATCGTTTTTATAACACTTTTCACAATTCAAGCAATTATTCGATCAAAATGATCAAATAATTGATCGGAAAAATCCACTCCCCATGTTTGACTTTTCTACCATTTGAACAATGAATGTTCGAACATTCAACATTCAATAAATTGGATTGGCATATAACTAATAACTATAAATCTATATGATATGCTATGAATATTTGAATGTTGAACATTCAAATGTTAATTGCTAGAATTGTAGAAACGTGAACCATGGGGAGTTGTGGAAAATGTACATTGATTCGGCTATTTTCTAATGTTTTGATTATTTCTGACATAGGTCTCGGTAAAATGTTTGAATGAGCGGAGAATTCCAAGACCAAGATAATGTCGTTTTTGCGATATTTCCGTCCGCATCGGTTTCAATTGAGCATACCGGTTCATAATGTTGAATATTTTGTAGCAGAACGACTACAAGGCTCGGAAGTTTCGGATCGTAAAGATCACATGCGGCAAACAAAACCGGAAGTCTGGTCTCATCATCAATGATGAAGATGTTACGCTTGATAATTCGCATGACAAATTCTATACTGTCGTGATCCGCATAGGAACTACAAGTCTTGAGTTTTTTCCTATAATCTTTCCAGAACAGCAATCTTCCATGTTGAATAATTTCAGTCGAAGATTCATGATCATACCCATATTCTGACAGTCCCTTTGTTAAATCTTCTATTTGTTTCTCAATCGATGCGGAAATGGATGCTCGATTGATTAACGTGTCAAGTTGTTTTTCCGTAATTCCCGGTTCTTCCTTTGCTTTTCGCACATTTGTAATTAACGCCTCCTTCAATGCGTCATGAACATAACTAGTGTAACCAATAACTTCCACGCTTCCGCCAGCAAGTTGAGAAAGAATTTCCGGAGATAGAACATCAGAGAGGGCGTTTCGAAACTTCTTGGCCAACGATTTTCTTTCCCGAATTCCCATCTCTATATACTTTTCATTAGCCATCAGGAATAACAGGCTGTGAAAGAAACATGAACCCTCTCCTATTACACCCACTCGATTTAGTGGTTCGGAATAATTCGCAATCTCGAAAGGATCTGATTCGTCTGTTGAAAGCATTCGCAAGACATTTTGTTTCTTCTCCAGCGTCAATTCCTTGGCAATTTCTACAACTTGTTCTTCGACGATTATCTCCTTGCGGAAAACGAAATATCTGTAGAATCCATTGAGTCGTCTTTCTCCCTTGTTCAATTGTTCGTATAATTCTTCAGTTTCCGGAAATTTGGCATCGGGACGTTTAAATTTGCGAATAGCGCTAATGTTATCCAAGAAGAAGCTTTCGACTAATTCTATATGATAGATTTTGAGAGCATTCTTCAGTTTCTCGAATGGACTAAGCCATTCTAATTGCTCATCCAGCACTGTTGCGGTATCCAAACGAATTCCTACTTGCAATCCTAATTCCAAGGGCATATTTGGATCATATCTCCGAGTGATGTGATAGCATGGATCATTCACATTTTCCGATTTCAGAGCATCATGTAGACGTTCACCATCAATCATTATACCGATAAATGCACCCTCACTTTCCAGACGTTCGGCAACGGTTCTTGCCAATGCGTCAAGTTTGTCTTGAGATTGAAATAAAAACGAAAGACTAAAGAAGGCCGTGACTACTTCAGCTAAATCATTCGGGAGAGATTTCTTCTTCTGAGAAGTCATCATGAATTCGGTAATTTGTTTTGTTTCTTCTACTCCCGCATTAATGGACTCGACATTTTTGGACCAGTCCTTTCCAGCCTGCTGAGCGGCTACTTTTCGTAATCGCTCCTTAAATCCCTCGGGTCCCTCGATGAATTTCCGATTCGGTTCTACTGCCCACAGATAGCTTGTTTTGGCGTGATAAAATTTCCACAAATCTCCACCTAATCCGGATCCAATATCAAGCACTCTTTTTCCGGGACAGTAAGTTTGAATTAATCCCGTTTTCACTCGATTATGATAAGTTCGATAACTTTCGAGACAGGGAGTCGGTTCTTTAGGGATCGACTGCTGAATCGGAATCGGAGGATGGGTAATTTGCGGCTGAGGAACGGGAATACCGGTCACCATCTTTCCCTTGCCTTTGCTTTCCATGGCCTGGCGTAAAAGTAAACTGAGACGATCAAGACTGAATTCTATAAACATGTCAACAAATGTTGCCTGCCCGGTATTCAACTGATTTGGATCAGTCTTATCATCTCGGATACCGAACAGGATGAAGCTATTTGTTGTGCGATCAAATCCCAGTTCGGCAATGACACCATTGTAAAGCGTGTTCAGACGTTCATCATTATCTGGAAACATGATCACGGACGGAGGATTGAAGAATTTTCCACCTCGATTAAAGGGTTGAAAGAGAGTCAATCGATTCTTATCCAGCAAGAACAGCTGAAATACTCGATATGATATCCCTCCTCGAACAAATCCGGGAATTTCTTCCAGCCGAAAGTCAATCGTCACGGTATGAGGCCATTTCCATTTGTAAATCGGAGAAGAGCGATCATAATATCCCTTTTTTGTCGGTTGCATAATTATTCCGTCATTATCCTTCTCCGTATTCGGTCCATATCGGGCATACATAAAACGAACAGAATCCGGCAAATCTTCCAACGGATTGGGAGAATCAAAGAAGCGTTTCACTTCAAACGAATATCCCAGGGAATATAAGAATTGTGATAACAATTTCCCGATTCCCCCTTCCGTTTCTGTTTTCCATACACCGACTCGTTCAACATGCGGAGATAGCGTTTTATTGCGTCCGCTAAAGACCGGGGAATCTTTTACGTGAAGTTCTTGTCTGGAAACTAATTCCGATTTTCCTTCAAATTCTACTTCTCCGATAAACTCTCCGACAGTCGGAACAAACAGCTCAACATCTATTAGTGAACCGTGTTCCCTCTTATCATTTGCGAGATCTGCCGAGAATCCCAACAATTGCGATAACTCAGTCGGAAGTATGCCGACAAATCGTAAATCTGTATCATGCAATAACCAGGCTGCAACATGCCAAGTAGTTGAATATTTGAAACGATCAATCAACAGCCAATAACCAACACCATTTAATTTATTAGTGAAAGAATAACCAGAAACGACATTTGCGACTTCATTTTCCGCAATGTTTTGCGGTCGAAGAGCTGACAATGATGCTCCGTTCATGCTGATGTTTATCAGATTGAAATAGCTTTCAGTGACCCCGTTAATTCCCGCAAGTACATTCAAATCTGGCCAGATTGCTCGGGAAATATATTTTAACGGGAGAAGCAAATGTCGACTGAACAGCTCCTTTCGATCTTGAATATTTTTCCAACTCACAAGTTCGGAATGGCTAAACTCAAACTCTATACTGTATTCTTTATCGTCTACAATTGTTAATTCTATCTTTCCGAATTTGTCAAACTGATAAGACCATCTTTCCCGACGTCTCGTATTGATCGGACCTGGTAGTTTCTCAAATTGCATTTTTAGCGTGTTCGATTTTTCGTCTCCTAATTCTTCTTCGGTTGAAAGAGCAAACCGAAGCATATGAGTTGAACTTTCTAAACCGGCATGAACCGCTCGCAACGCATCCTGATCGGAAATTGGAACCGACAGAAATAACTGATCTGCATGGGTAAGATTGGCTTTTCTCTGATAGATTATAGAAGATTTAGTCGAGGATGGAGAAATAGATTCAATTTTCCGCAACTTGAAATTTCCTTCCGATGATTTACTGCTAACAACGGAAATTGAGTGTTGAACCGAAGATCCGAAAGGACTTTTATCAAGATTCCCTTTTAGCCGATCAAACAGGGCTCGAGAAATTGAGGAGTCGAGCATCCATTCATGAGTTCGACGATTCAGGGAACTTATTCTTCCCAACCTAAACTCAAGTTCCACCTGTTGTCCAGCAATCCTCTTGGATGAAAGATCTACAGCTCGATATGCCATATCGGACAATTTCTGAGCAAATGTAGTATCCAACACGACCATCGGCCCCTCATTGGAGATCTTTTCCGAAAGAGTGGCCATCCTCGACATGAACTACCAACAATTAGAACAAGACACGAAAAAGTCGCTTTTTACGAAAAGAGACTTTGAAACATGATTCATGAAAGTTTCGTATTTTCGGGGACCCTCGCTTCGCTCGCTTCCCCGGACCCCTCACATGTTTTCGAGGACATTCGCTCCGCTCACCCTCATGCTTCTATTCTGGGGGGCCCGGGGAGCTTGGCGCCCCCGTTTATTGTTCAAAATTGTTTTTTCCCGGAAAGATAGACTCCAAAAATTCGATCATTTGTTTCTTAGTATTTTCACTCAGTTTTGGATCGGAATCATTAATGGCAAAACTCATCCATGATCTTCCTCGAATATCAGCTAAAACTTTCTCATCCTTGTCTTTCTCTCCTTTCAATTCTCCCGAATACGATCCTCCCGGCTGAGGTTTTACATAATACCCCAATCCCTCATACCAAGAGGCGTATTGATGAAGCGCGCATGTCAGGCCAAAATCCTTATTGTCCCGAAATCGATGCCGCGAAGTCTCATCTAATTCATTACCGAGCTTACTCCACAGATGATTTATGAAATTTCGACTCAGCACAGCCGGAGCATGCAGCATGACAGATCGTTCCTCTACTCGATAGTTTCGGTCCAACCACTTGTTTACATTCTTCCACATTGCCTGATGAGCGGAATCTTGCGAGTTGGGAATTCCTTTCGGGGAGGCATATTTGCCTTTTCCTCCATCCGGAAAGAATTTCAGCTTGCCCTTGTCGGTAATAAAATCGGAAGGTTGAGTCATTCGTCCCAGGAAAACATCATCATTGAAATAAAGAAAGATATCGCTCAGTCCGGATATCCGATGTAAATGAGCTTCGATTACATGACTGTTAAATGTAGGTAAGTAGTTCATAGGAATAAAATCATGATGTGAAACTACTTGCAATTTGGGATTGTTTTGGTTGAGCCAAGGAGGCAACTGAGTCGGGCCAGATACCACAAGATAGACATTTCTAATCCATGGCGCAAAGCGGTCTATAGAACGGAGACAATATTTTAGCTCGTTGCATGAGCGAAATCTATTTCCAACTGCTGCATCTTTCGGATTGGATTTCTCGTTGAGATCCGTCTGTCGAAAATGACGATAACTTTCCGACCAAATCGGGTCTGAACCGTCCACATAACTAATTACTGCATCTATCGGCTGAGTATAACTTTCTTTGTCTTGTTTTGTTTTCCGGTCGCGAAAAATGATAAATACGGAAAGAATAATCAGCACCAATATCACTAATAAAATAATACGATGATGCATCTATAACTGCAAAAGTTAAAATGGCTTTTGTAATTAGTGTGGTGTGAAATAATTTAGTAATTATTGATAAGATTAGAATGAGCAAGAGAACATATCCATATTCTTTCCTTGCGTACGATACTCTCACTTTACCATCTTCCCCGATTCCTTACTGTTTTCCTCCGAATTGTCCCCATACCACATTTCCTCTAACGAGCCAAATGGATCCGGGATATAATGCCAGTTTTACCGCAAAACAGCAATCACAATATGAGTTGGGTTTGGACCGCTATCTAAATTCCCGACAAGTTCAACGCGATTACAATCCGTATATTGCCAGTCCGGTATTCAACTCGAATCAATCCCCGTTGAGCAGCAATTACATGAGTTATGATTTACCGCTGGATATTCATCAACAATCATAAAATTAAATTGGAGACCATGAAGTCTTCAATTTTACTTGTTCTTTGTTACTTGGCGAACCTAGCGTTCAACTTGATGTTGCCATTTGCGGCCCATTCGCGAACTTCCTGAAGCGTAAACGCTAATGTGCGCTTGCATGTGGGAAGTTTTTCACAGGATGTCGGTTCCCCATACTTACATCTGTAACATACTGGAGGGTCTACATCCTTGCTCTTCGAACTCGCATTACCGAGTTCGATAACAATTTCATGCTTACAGGTTGGAAGATTCTCGCAAAACGTCGGTTCACCATACTTGCACTTGTAACAGACAAAAGAAGCCGTAACTGTTACCGATTGGTTGTGATCATATTTGTGCTCGGAATTCATCGTGAAAGTGGAGGAATAAACAATCACTGGCCGAATTCGGAAAAATCATTTTATGATAGTTAAGATCGGACATGATCAGGCAAAACATGCTCAATATATTTCCGGATTTTGAACAGGAAGTTTTCAAGTTTGCGGGTATTTATCCGTTGAAATCAAACGATTGTTACTGGATAAATGAGCTGTGCATAACAATCGGATGGTATCAGCACATCAATTTAGACCACTGGTCTCGGTCCGCATTTTCAGAATTCATAAACGATTTGAAACAAGGAAGAAATGCAACATTCAACTATGTGCTGGAGAAAGATTACAAAACATCATGGAAATTCGAGGACGGAAAATTATCTTTGGATATCTGGGACGATCCGGGATATCTATATGCCCGCAGAACGATAGATGTAAACGATGATATAATCCAGAGACTAGAATTCATACATCAAAAAGTGACGGAATTTGACAAGGAAGGATCGACTATTATTCCGTGAGTCTAAGGCTCTCCATATTCGACTTCCGGATTGTCGATGCTGTCCCATACGGATTCTATTCCGCAAAAATATTTATCCGATTTTTGATAGAATGCGGCTAATGACGGGGATGAAAACTGTGTTGGTAGAGTCGGAAATGATTGTTCGGAAATCTGGCAGAATGCAGACGAATCATCTCGCATTTCGATACTTAATCTATTTTCTGATGTAGATGACGCGTCCATTAGAAATAGCTATTTAAAGAGCTTTAAGTAAAGAAAAATGTCATTTGGAGCATCTCAATTTAGTTCAGTTTTGTCTTCGATTGAAAAGATGATCTCCGGACCGGAAATCCAGAACATGGTTTCCGAAAGTTTAGCACAAATTAGGCCTTTCTTTACCAGTCTGAATTCTCGCATAAATGCTATAAATGTATACGAAACATCTGAAAATATCGTGGTGGAGATACAAGTTCCGGGAATTGATAAAAATCAGCTGAAATTGTGGATTGAAGGGCAGAATCTGATGATTTCCTATGAGCAGACTTCCGGAAATAGAACGGATCAAACTCATTACCACAGAATGGAGTTTGAGAATGAAAATTACACCAAGATGATTTTTCTTCCCGTAAATACTGATACCGGCAATGCCCGAGCAAGTATTTCTCAAGGCATTCTTACGGTCAAGTTTGAGAAATTGTCAAATCTCGACAAGATCGAAATAGTTATTGAATAAAAATTAGAGATCGTGATTCCATCTCTAATTGTAATTTCTCCTAGATATTGAAAACTGTTCGAATATCAGACATTGTTACTCCCCGTATACTTGATACCGGAACAACCTTAACACCAAGACGCGCTACTCCGTTGAGATTTTCTATCAGATCATCGAAAAACACGGTCTGTTTTGGCCCAATGGAGAGTTCTTTCATAATATTCTTCAGATGGGATTGTTTGTCTGTGTAATCGTGATAGGCTTGCACGGAATCAAAATAATGGCGAATGTCGGAATTTTGCAAGATAATTTCCGATTTGTGATTGTGGCTTGCCAGCGCTATTTTTACACCCATATCACGCAACATTGTCAGAATTCCGAGAGTATCGTCACATAATATCGGATGTTCGTCCGCGAAGCCTTCATGAACTAGAGTATCATCTAAATCGAATACTGCCAATTTCGGAAATGACTTTGGATTAGACATTGTTTATCTCGGAAACTTGTGTAATATATGTCAATTTATTCATCATTGAATAAATGATGAATTTAGTTCATTTAGAAATAGAAGGTTGCCCCGCCGGTATAGCTAATTCCCTTGGACAAATGATAAATAGGCATTGCCGTACCAAGCAAGAAGATTATACCAATCACGAGAACGCCAAGACCGCTTCTTTTCACGTTTTGCTTAGATGTTTCATCTCCCTTATCGGCTGAACCGGAAATAATTGCTCCTAGAATAATCAACACAATAGCTAGAAGGAATAATACTACTGAGATAATGGTTTTGAATTCCATTTGTTTGAATATTAGAAAATGTTTATTTCCACTTGTAAAGTATTAGAAACGTCTAAATGGAAATCATGGATCATTTCCGTCTTTTACGACTAGATTCCTTTGCATGAGATCTTTTCCGACTCGCCTTGTCCTTTTTACGGGGAGATGATTTCGGGGGTCGAAACAGAATTACATCTCCCGACTCGGGATCGGTATGTCGGAAAATCAGATTTATAAGCTCTTCCTTTCGAAGATGTGAAAAACTATGAAATCCTTTCAATGATAGATACGCTTTGATATCTTCGACTGTAGCCGCCTTTACTAAAGATTTGGCTTCAGCCAGTCTAGCTCTTGACAGATGTTTCTGCTTTCTTCAGTGAATTTTTCCTTCCTCATTTCGAAATACCATTTTTCCCTGTGAAATGCAGCGTCGCTGAGCGGCATTTATTTTCCGAAAGCGGAGATGTGCGGACATGATGAAAGATTGTTTAGTAATGTTCATGAATTTGTTAGTGGTTGAAAACTGATAGCTTGGCTATCAGTTTGATCTTTATGTTTTGAACTAGTTATTCTTTGTTTGATCTGCGGGGCTGATTAGTATTTCAAGAGTTTGCCCAGCATTTTGGCATCTATCTGTCCGTTCTTTCCTTTGCACTTTTCACCCTTCATAAATGCGTCCGACTGCCGTTGTTTGTTTGCCATGATCTCCATCATCATGGCCCGTTCGATTGTTTTTTCCGCGATGAGCTGCCAGACTTTCACCTTCTTCTCTTGTCCGACTCGATGTGCTCGCCCAGCGGCTTGTTTGAGAATGCTAGGAGTCCACACCGTTTCCATCATAATAACATTGTTAGCTACAGTCAAATTCAGACCCACGGAACCGGACTTGTATGTCATCATGAGAATGCGACTATCGCTCCTCTTGAACTCCTCGATAGCTCTATCTCTGTCCACTCCCGTAACATCTCCATCAATCATCTGATATTTCTCATTCGGAAGGAATGTTTGGAATGCCGTTTCAATCACATCAGTTACTCGCTTGAAGTTACTGAAGATTATGATCTTCTCATTCTTGGGAACTTCATTCTGAATAATGTGAATAACCTTCTTCACCTTTGCAGACTGAATTCCTGCAGTTCCTTTCACATCCCGAATCCATTGGGAGAGACCGGCGGTCATAGAGTTGAGGCGATCCTGAGCTTCGCTATAACCTTCCTCGTCCGCTCTAAATCCCCTCTGCGATTCAGGAGTCACAGTAAACGGGGATACACAGCACTGCCGCTGCCTCAGAAAAAGAGTCAGCACATTAGCAAAGTTCAGACAGCCCAAAGCCCAACGCTGATAGGCTTCTCGTGTTGCTCGTGCCCAATAATTGTAACATTCAAGTTCTCGTTCTTCCAACTGAATAGAGACCTCATTGATTTCCAGATCGGGAAGTTTGATTCCCGCATCCTCTATGCTCATCACCAACACGCATCTATTCAGCTGATAATTCTGGTATGATGTGACGGTGAATTGCTTGGCGGAAATCTTGCGGAATCCGAGAAACCAGAATTGCGACCACAAGTCTTTCGGCTTGTTGCGAATAGGCGTGCCGGTTAGAATCCACTTGCGGGGAGAATACAAACACATCATGGAATAGAAGGCGATAGTTTTGGGATTGGCAATCACCTCGGCAGACTCATCAAGCGCGATTCTATGCCAAGGAGTGTTGAACAACATGACATCTCCGCTTTGCCCCATCATTTCGGTAGATGGATGTCTGCAAGCGTTGATGCATGTTCTACGATTCTGATTGTCCCGTTCAAACAGCGGCTCGTATAGTCTGTGTTTTTTCGCAACAGATTTGAGCGTATCATAGTTGGTAACCACCACCTTGTATTTACGAATTTCATCAAGAGTGATAGTATCGAATGACTTGCCCATATACTCCTTGCGGAATACCAGCACTGGACATGAAGAGCCAAAGAAATTCGCAATCTGATCCATCCAAGGATCCTCGATATTTCCCAATGGACAAACAACCAAACTGGGAAACGCAGGATAATCGGGATGATCAGTAGGGCGACTATAATCCCGCATAATCAGGCTGAGAAGCATTAGGGTTTTTCCCAAACCCATTGAAACACAGTTCGCTCCTCCTCTAATTCCGGCGATTGGAAATGCCTCTCTTTCAATCATCCATTTCAGAGCATTGATCTGATGAGGACGAAGAGAGACCGAAGTTCCAAGATATTCAGTCATTATTTTGACAACATCTCCGCACAGGTGTGATACGGATGAGATAGTCTCTTCATAAATCTGCCGAGGATCCGGACATGCGCACGTTCCATTCTCGCATTTTCCGCTACACCCATTTCCGAACTGAAGGCGAAAACTCACTCCAAACTCATTTGGAGAGCTGAATACATCTTTCGGTTTCACGATTTCCAGTTCATCTTTCGAGTCGGAATTTTCCGATTCGGGATGAGATGTTTCATCCTCATTTTCTTCCTTTTCATCACATTCAGAATCGGAATCGCGTTCAGAATCCGAATCACTCTTGGGGCCAAACTTTTTAATCCAACGGCGGCGTGCTTTATCCACATACTCATCAATCTTGGATTGCTCCCATCCTCTGGAGTGTAATTTGTCGTCTAGGTTATTCAGTTTATTCCAACGGCGACGCGCCTTATTCACTCGCTCATCAATCTCATCAGTCCTCAGTCCCTCAGAATATAACCTATCCCACAGCTGTTCGAGTTTCTCCTCAATGTCATCCTCTTTTCTGGCAGATTTCTTGGGAGCAGGAATTTTCCTGATTTTTTTGATCTTATCCGATACTTCTGGTTTCAGAGACAGAGATTCGGAAGAACTTGACATTGTGAGGGGAGTACTAAAGTCGCTACAAAATGCGCAAGATAAAAGTCAATTAATACGCAACTGTAAATTGGTGATAGTAATATATCATCAATTTGAACAATCTTTATGCAATATATGAGGGAATATAATCTATCCAGAATTCCTCGTCTGAGACGATGGATAGTTCGGGATAATCGTCATCAGACTCTTCGGTCTGAGTTCCCACATCTTTAACCTCGACAATATCCTCATCATCGGGAGCAATAATCGGATTGGAAAATCGAACACGTTTGGAGTTGTATCTTTCATGAACTTCACAGTAATCCTTTTCGGATGAAATTCTCCGTTTGCATCTGAGATTCTTTCGTTCTCCAGAAACACATTTTGCCATGCATCGTTTTTTGCTTGATTTGGTGTTCTTTTCCGTCCTACTTTCTTCTTGACAGATAGCGCACACGAGTTCCAATACTTGATCCAGAACTGGTGCAGTCGAACCGATTGAGTGTTGCGTAGTTGCCATTATGAAGAGAATGGTCGAGTTAACAGTAATGAATGAAGAAATCAATTTCTTCAGTTTTGATCGAGTATTGAAAAAATTTATCAAAAAATAGCTGACGAAAGACATCAAATATTGGTAGATTTCGTTCTAGATTTCGGAAGAACTGGACAAATTGATTGGAAGAAATATGGAATAGATCATTTAGAATGTAAAAGTCATTCGGACTAAATACATTATAATTTGAAGACCAATGACGTCTTCAAATTTATGATTATCTGTATCAGAATGGAGTTAAAAGAAGATTGTCGCAAAAGCAATGAGTCATTCGATAAAGATCAACGGCGTTAATTTTCCGCCCGGGTGTCCTCGTGATTTTGCCGATCAAATTCGCATGATGGTTAGACGACATAATCAGACTGTTGACGATTTACTAACATATGAGCAGACCATTCGGGAGGTGGAAAGTGTAAATGCCGATCTTCGTCGAGCTCTCAGTAAGAATAAAGTCGCCTACACGGAATTGCAGAACAAGTATAACGTTCTGGAAGATATCAGTGAAAAGTTAGCTATGAAATATGAAAAATTGCTATCTTCCCGAAATGGTGCACTCCAAAAATCTTCCAGTTCCGAACCCGAGACCAAGCATCAGAAAAGTAAAGGAAACGCCTTATCCGATAAAGTGGTCCAGACAGAAAAAACTGAAGAACCCATGAAAGCGGAACAAGTAGCAGATGAAAAATCATCTCCCGAACCAGAACAATCTTCCGAACCCCAAGAGGAAGATGACGAGGAATCATTGGTAGAAATCGAGTCGGAAACCTCCTAAAGTTTAGCAACAAGGAACTCGACGACGCGAAGACCTGGCTCCTTTTTTCCGTTTACTAGATGAAGAATTGGTCTTTTTTGTAGCACGAGCTATCTTTCTATTTCCCGAACTGGAAGATGACGACTCATCATCACTAGAATCCATTCTAAATAAACGAGACGATCTTGCGCTTCTCTTACGCCTATTTCCAGAATCGGCGTTACTATTTCTCGGAGCTCTACCATTTCGTCTTTCACGATCGCGAACATTATTTCCGACTAAATGAGGACACTGTAAAGGATAGGATGGATCCACTGGTTGACCGGTATATTCTTGCCATTTTCGTTTTTCACTGTATTTCCCGGCTCCAAATCCTTTTTGAAGACAACGATATCTCGTTTCGAAATAATCATATCCGCGCGGAAGAACATTATTTGGCCCACAATACCCGCAAAGCATAGCTTGCCTCCTGGGTGGTCGATTTCTGGGCGACCTTCCAGATTCTATTGCTTCCCGCGCTGACGCAAACTCTCTGGGACGTCTAGGCATTGTTGTTTCAGGCCGATATTTGTCTCCGAATGCAAATTTAGTTTTTACAACTGTTTGATTTGGAATTAAACGGTGATTATCGGATTGAATATCGGGACTAAACTCCCGTCCCCCAGAATAGAACCATGAGGGGTTCCAAGGAGACACGTGAGGGGTCCGGGGAAGCGAGCGCAGCGAGAGTCCCCGAAAATTTTCAATGAATGAATTTAAAGATGTTGGTTAAGCATTAATTTCCAGAATGCAGTCTATTATCAATCTCCGGGAAGATGATTTCGGTCTGGATAATGGTTCAAAGGGAAAGATCATGGTTACGGGAATAAAAGGAGTATCTCTTGTCATGTTCTATAGTTTGGCGTGTCCCATCTCTTCTCAATTGCTTCCAGAATTCAAGAGATTGCCGCAGATTGTCAATGGTTGCAAATTTTGCATTCTGAATATCAATCAGAATCAGGGCATTGTGAAACTGTCACAGGCAACTATTGCTCCGATTGAGGTTGTCCCGTATCTTGTTCTGTATGTAAATGGCAGACCGTTCTTACAATATGATGATGAACCCACCCTCTTCAAAATTGTTTCCTTTCTTCAATACAGTCTCAAACTGATTGACAGCAAGAAAAGTTTCGTCGACAAGGGGGCTAAAGTGGAATCGGACATTCCGAAATATTCAATTGCTGCTCCATACCTCGATTTCAAGTGTAATGCTGACGGTTTTTGCTATCTGTCTCAAAAACAGGCTTACGGGAAACATTTGGAACTCGGTCAGGGTCTTGGAAACGGGAATAATGGCCCAGGCAGTGGAGCCGGAACTATGGAGGAGACCGTTAATCCCCAATATTTCGAACGAAATTAATTTTGGAAGCGCCAAGCTCCCCCGTGCTCCCAGAATAGAAAAACGAGGGACTCGGGGGAAACATGTGAGGGGTCCGGGGAAGCGAGCGAAGGTCCCCGAAATTAACGTTTTGATAAACATTCCGAGAAGAATGTTTATTTGCTGTTAGATCATCTTTGATAGATCTGAAATCGTGAAGGGGTCGATTTTTGAGACAAGTAATCGACGTAAATATAGTCTTTTTATTCGAAGAATAGAATGTTTCTTTTTCAGAGTAAACTTGGTATCGATAATCTTTCCATTTATGCGGAAGAGATGGAAGCGCACATTCCCGTTTTTATCCCAGATTTTATGCTCACCTTCTCGTATTCCGTTTCTATACAATTTCCGAATATGGGGATTCCCATTTTCATACCAGCGTTTATACTTTCCTTCTTGAACTCCATTTCGATATGAACTTACCGTTTCGATTCTTCCATTTTTATGCCACTTCTTTTGCTCTCCGTTCAACTGCCCATTCCGATAAAATTGTAGTTCCTCGAGTTGCCCATATTCATTCCATTTTTTCCGCTCACCTTCTCGTTTTCCGTTTCGGCAAAAATGTTGCGAACAGAGTTGGCCATTCCAGTACCAAAATTTATATTCTCCTTCGCATTTTCCATCCCGATAAAAATCGTGTCTCATAATCTGTCCGTTTTCATACCATTCTTTTTGTTCTCCCTCAGGTTTTCCATTTTGCCAGAATCCGTGCATTCCCAGCTGTCCATTGTTCTCCCACTCCTTGACTTCTCCGTCTAATTTCCCGTTTCGATAAAATGACTGCCTACGAATCTGCCCATCATAATGATAAGACGTGCGTGGTCCTTCATCTACTGTTCCTCGACGAAATCCTACAATCCATAATTTGCCATTTCCATGGAGCATTTTAAATTCTTCCAGATTCTCCATTCAATAATTCCGATATGAAAATTATTCTTCAAAAAATTCAATTCCTACTTAAAGAAATTCGAATTTATAGAAATTCGAGATGTCTGTCCAGCTCGGAACGTTCTTTCCACTGTATGATATGCTTTATCAAAAGGTCAAGGAAAATACCAATGTTCAGCTTACGGATGAGGAAATCGGGAAGTTGAATCAGAAAATTAAGTCGCTGGATAAATATGGTCGGGATATGATCTTTGTTTGGATAAGGGTTCACAGCATGAAGACCACCGATTCCCGGTTGATGGATATTCCTTTTGGAGGACAAAAATTCGATTCGAAACAGCAAGATGGAAGTGAAGTACTGCACACGGTGAAGTTCGACTTGCGAGAATTTCCTCCGCAACTGAACAGAATGCTTGATAAGTTTTGTGATTTGCATCTATCCCGAATGGTTGAGGATAGCGAAAGAGTTAAAATCGACCAAAGTGGCGGTTCCGCCATCAAGCCTATTGTCAGTAAATCTCAATCCTCCTCGACTGATCCGGAAAGTAAGTAATTCGGGGGCGCCAAGCTCCCCCGTGCCCCCCAGAATAGAAGCATGAGGGGAATTCAGGGGAAACATGTGAGGGGTCCGGGGGAATGAGCGAAGCGAGTGCCCCGAGCGAGGGTCCCCGAATATTATCTATTCGTCTTTTATAATTGAATGAATCTTCCAACTCTTCTGATTACTTCTCCTCATGCAAAATGTGATTTGTTACATCCTAAACGAACTTGTGATTTGGCCGCGTCATTAGCGGGACAGACAATGTCCGAGGAAGCGGAAAAATGTGGTCTAGAGTATTTCTATTTTCCTGCAGATGTTTATCGTTCCCAGCATGATCTGAATAGAAAACCATCTCGAACCACAAATTATCGACAAAAAGTATTGAAACAGATTAAAAAACTATCCAATCAGAATTCCTTGTTGTTGGACATTCATTCTTTTCCGAATTATTACATGGATGAAGCGGGGGATATAAATTTCTTCCGAAAAGGAGAAACTCCTCCGGAAATTGTCTTGATTCAAGGACCACTAAATATTTATCGGAATAGGAAACTGACAAACCTCCTATACTCAATACTTTCCAAACGGGGAATTAGAGTGAAAATTTTGGGGGGAATTAGTGTGAACGATATTTTAAATCAGTCAGCCGAACATAACATTCCCGGCATTCTTATCGAATACAACGAATCTTTCAATAATCATCCAAAACTTTTAGCAAATATCTGCAAAACTATTCTTGATTGTATTATCCACATCTCATCTAACTGATTGTCCAATTTAGAATGTAAGTATTTTCACTCCGAAACTGGAGTGAAAATTTCTGATTGGGATGAAGGATTTTCATGTTAATCTTTTTCGGTCTTGTCCGATTGCTTTGATTCCGGAATAATCTCCACTGCAGGTCTTGCAGAATGATTTGGCTCGGACATTTGAGGCAGAAGTGAGATGATGGAAATTGGCTGCCAGCCAAAGTTGATTGGTTCCCTCCTGATGTTATCAAAGGCGTTTATGGGAGGTCTTGATGGAAATGTATTGTTCCGGTTGTGGGGAAGGGTATATGGAAGATGTCTCGGTTCTGCTTTGAGAGTTCCGTCTAAATCATAGGAAAATCCAGCAGGTGGTTGCGGATAAAGATGGGGATCGTCTTGAGGATTGGTGAAGCTGAACTCTCTACCAGTTGTACGATTCATGGTTAAGATAGAATATTAACCAATCTCATGTATGTATGAGAAAAAATCATTTTATAATGTATTAGGAAAATTTCGGATAAATAATCCGAAATTATCTAAAGTGAGTTTTACACGATTGCTGTATGGCACTTTACTCTTTTATGTCTGACATAGATTCGCAATTTTTGACCGCATGCAAAGAAGGAGATATGGACATGGTAAAATCTCTCGTTAATCAGGGAGCAAATATTCATTCCGAACTTTACAAACACGGACCCATCGAAACTGCTGTTCGATCTGATAGATTGGAAATATTGAAGTTTCTCTTCGATAGTGGAGCTAAATCTCCTAACCTCGGAGCCGCAATGTCATGGGCTGCGAGTAGTGGTAATTTACCAATTGTGAAATATTTAGTTGATCAGAAGGCTCCGGGAAAGGATAGAGCGTTAGTAAACGCCTGTAGTTCCGGAAAGTACTATGTTGTAAAATTTTTGCTCAAAATTGGAGCGGCGATGCAAAGATTCAATAATGCAGCTATGAATATGGCTGTCAAGGGAAATTATTGGGACGTTATTCAGCTGCTGAAACGGGAGAAGAAACGGAGAGTAGAGTTATGCGTGGAAAACAGATTCGCGTATTTCTTTTTCACATATAGAGAAGGATTTCTCACTTGGCGAATTGATAGATGGTGGTAAGTCGATGAAATGCTAATTGTAAAATGTTTACTTTACAATTATTGATCAACTCTTTTTACTCGTCCGCCTCATCATCTTCCTCCTCGGCCTCTTCTCCCTCACCTTCGCTCTCCTCTAATTCCTCATCATCGTTTTCCGCTTGCTTATCATCTTTTGAAGTCAGATTTGGGGGAAGGTCAAACTCAAATCCCATAGAGCGACAGGCCTCTACATCCTCTGCAGTCAACGGAGCTACCGTTCCATCATTCTTTTGCTTCCCGTAAACCTTCTGAGTTTCTCTGTTGAAAAGAAATCCAGTTCCTTCATGCTCATAGTTATTAAACTTGTTCTTTTTCACGGTGCATACCGGAGCGGAATCCTTGAGTGTTTGCACTGATGACGCCTCGGCGTTCTTCGACTTACCCTTTGGTTTCGTTGGCTTCTTAGTCTCCTTCTCGTCTCCGTCCTTCTCCTTCTTTTCAGCCTTTGACGCCTTCTTCTCCTTTACCGGTTTCTCCTGCTCCTGTTTCACGTGCTTCTTGCAATAAAGTCCAGAGGTGCTTTCCTCGCACACTTTTCCGCCACATTTCTGTCCAGGAGTTTTGCTACGCTTGCCCAATTCATATTGACAATGCTTGGCATCGGCATCATCCTTCTTAGACTTGCGAGTAGAAGTTTTCTTCTCGGTTTTTACGGGAGACGAAGTTTTGAAGAACTCTCCCACGCGAGAACGCAATGCGGAAGCCTTATCATTGTTTACTTTCAATTCCGAAACCAGAAAATCGATAAGTTCGTTGATGGCGTTGGATGATGGATTATCGCTTTGAACATTTTCAGATGCAGTTGAGCTCATGTTTTGAGTTGTAAGAAAGATGATTATCGGGAAGAGTTTTCCTCTTAACTCGGAATGACATTCAAAAGTCAATTATCAGTGGAAATTATTAATTGACCATTTAAAGGAAGTGTAAAATGATCTCGGTTTTTGGAGGGTAAGATAACAATGAAAACCCCGCACATTTTAGCGAATAAAATATTTACTTTTTATCATAATGACAACAATCAAAGAGAATTCATTCTTTAGAACAATAGAAAGCCTAAATTATCATGGTTGCTGGACTTATGGAAAGAACTTTAGAGATTGTGATTTTATGTTTTCCAGAAACTTGTCATTATGGGCTGGAGCGAAAATGCGAATATACAACTCTGGAGAAGGCAGATATTACTACAGAAACGACCCTGCAACAGATCAGGGAATCCAAAGAATAAAGAGATCGGCATATAGTGGATTTTGTAAACTGGCAATTATTACAAAGGGATATATGAGAAGGAAAAGGAACGTCTCTATTGACAGAGTTTTAGTTCGAGATTTGGAGGAAATTATCAAGTAAAGTTATCATTTATGAGATTCCACTTGACATCTGTCTTTTGAAAGATTCATAAGATGGAGATCTTGAGTGAGTGTTGAACAGATCGTAAATATTACATCTGAAGCGATAGTAGCGGTCTCTATTCCGAAATATTTTTTAGTATACGACTTTACATCTTCCGCTTCCGTGATAAGAATCATGTGAGAATTTGTTCTGATTACTTCGGGTAATTCGGAAAGTTTCGATGCAATCCAGATAGTATAGGAGTAAGATTTATCCGTTGATTCTGGCTGTTCCTTTCCAAATGGTAAATTCGGAAGAAGAATTCTCAGTATCTGATGGGTAAATAGGCCTGTAAACGGTGAATCATCTGTCGCCGGTACAATATCCGGAATTATATTCCTGAATTGTCGATCCGGAGACAAGTCGAAAATAGCCAATTGCTTGGAAAGAATTTCAGCTGATTTCTCCGGATTAGAAATTTGCGATAAAGCATCCCCGAGATTCTTACAGTTTTTGATAATTTCAAATTTCGGAAATGCATTGCAGATAAATTGTAATAGGTTGGAATTCTGAAGATACTGCGCAGAGGAAATAATTGTTATGCAAAAACGCTTTCTCGATGTTGGATATGTCGGAAATGCAAACGGAAATATTGAATAATTTTTCTGATATGTCACAGATCCCTTTTCTTGGTTTAGTTGAATATTGAAAATTGACGACATTGTAATGCCCAGAACAATGTTTAAACCAAATGTGGTCGTAATATTCTGATTTACATAATTTCGGTTTGGTCAAACTGAAATTATAAACTACATGTGCGAATTTAGCCGAAGACTAATTTCCTCTTTCGACATTTTATAATACCATGCAGGAATACCAAACGAAAGATTGAATGATAAATTTGCTGCCCGTCCTACCGCTACCATTTTCTTTTGGCCATTCTGGGACTGAATTGACGTGCTATATCCATTTATTCGTGCCCATTTCAGGAAGTCTTCTGTAATTTTACAGTTAGAAATTTCATATATGCCCAACCACAATGGCGGCATAAAATATTCTTTAACATCAAATCCATTTTCCGAGTGAACGAGTTCTGGCTCGATGCCTTTTTCTTTCAATCTTGAAGCGAATATTTTAGCTTCATTTTCGGCGCTGAAATGTGTAATTTTTGGAGGTAACTGAGAGATTCGTTTTGCGTTCTCAAAATCGATTGAAAGTTGTCGACTTGATGAATAGTTTATTAGTCGCATGAGAACGAGATGAAATGCTCCCAAAACTACTGTGAGCTCTATGAACATTTTTATCAGTGTCTATTTCTTTAAGCGATTGTATGATTTTAAACCGTTATAAATCAGTTATGAATACTATATTGCAAATATACAAACAGAACTGCTAAACCAATCAATGTTAGTAATTTTCCATAATTGCAGTATAGAAATGTGAATATTTCCGTATCCGTGCTACACCAGCTACTTCCGGGAAGAATTGTAATATAACTTCCGGTTGTGGTACAGGGCTTGGGAGTACAAACATTACATGCTTCCGGAAATATGTAGGATTGTGGCAATAGATGAATTGATCTCGAATTTGCGTTTCCCATTTTCATGTAACTTTCATATGCTTCTTGCAACATTGATGGACCGGTTGTATGCATGACAAGTACATGTTTGGTAACCCAGAGGGGATTTGGATCAATTGCGATTTTCCTCATAGTTTCGATTACATGCTTCCAGAATTTGGAACCGCGCTTGGATGCCATAAAACAATTTGTTACAATTCCGGTATTCGGTGTGGTTAACAAATACACATCTGCATCATGATAGAATAGATCATCCACCGGTTTCTTAGCCATCATATCCAGATCGGCGTATAATCCCCCATACATGTACAGCATCATGTATCGAACCGCATCTGCGCGCTGAATCGGATAAGGATATGCATCAAAAATCTTTAAGAATTTGGGGAAATATTTAGCCACGAGTGCTCGACATTTCTTATCATCCCAAAACACATATTTCCAATCTGGATGGTGCTCTTTCCATGAATCGGGAGTTTTCTTCCAAGGATTCGGAAGATCTCGTGTTTTGTAGGTTTGATGAATGATTCGGGGAATATGAGGCTCGAACTGAATTTTTTCCGCTAATGCACTTTTCGCCATTCAATTACTAACTATTCTGTTAGTAATTGTTGTCTGTATTTTAAGCATTCTAGAATCTTGCAGAAGATATATTGTAAAATCTATCGAGTCAAATATAATAGTATATGGCTGTGAGTTTATCTTTCCGATTAATCATTATTCTATGTGTTTGTTTGTTACTATTTGCTGGATTTTGGTTATACGTTAAGAAGAATCAATCCTCATCAGGTCCAGCTCCAATCACCCCGAAAAGTTTGGAATCGAAAATTCAAAAAGGCGGAATATTTATGATCGGACCATCAACAGTTTCCGGACAAGCACTGGTTTATCGAGATTTGAACAATGTTTACTGGAATGCGGGAACTTGTACTGATTGTCCGAATGCTTGCGCTTCCGGCGTTGAGGTACAGGATATCGTCAAATCAGATTGCTCGAGCGGAACATGTAAACCAGTGCTGATACAGTCGGCTAGTGATGTGATGGCCGGATATTTACTTCAAGCGGGAAAGAACGTCATGACTCAGGTGGATTGCGCGGTTGTGATGGATACTAGTGGAGATGCAACCAGCACTTATATTAACAACCAAATTGTTAGCATGTTTGCGCAGGATAGCGCGAGTGCTTTCATTTCCGTTTGGGATTTCATGCAGGCGCACAGTGATCAACTTGTTCAGTTGGTTACACAGTTTGGAGAGCAGGTGGTCCTTTCAAAATTTATTGGAGAGTGGTCAATGGTTGTCATGCTTTTACCGGGATTGATAGGAACCAATGCTCAAACACAATTCATTACCGGGATCAATCTAGCCCTTTGGGGAGGTAAAGCAGCTCTCGACTTTCTAACCCGAGCAGTGAGGTATGTCAATAGTCCGGCTGTTCAGGCGGCAATAGAAGACGGAACGTTAGAATGGAGTTCTCTAAGCCGAGCCAGCGCAGTTGCTAGTATAGCTGGAGATCGAGCAGTGGAAGAAGGAATTGCGGCGACCGTGTCAAATGTCCTCGAGACAGTCGGAGCAGTATTGGGTCCAGTTTTTGACATTGTGATGATAATCCAGATGGTGGGAATGTTCTTGGATATCTGGGATCCTTGCGGTCTGCAGAATACTCTTACCTCTGATGATTTAAAATTGATTGGACAGGGTTTCGATCAAGCGTTATGGTCAACAATGCTTCAGGCAACCGGAAAAGTGCCTGTTGAATGGTATGCAGAATACGTCGGAGATTATCAGCTTCTGTGTCCGCCATCTGGAGATTCCCAAACTAGCAGCAAACTCAGAATAAAATATGATCAGTTCCAAAATCTAACAAGAAATGCGAATGATCTTTCCGGATCGGATTGTGAAAATGACTGGTTGACTAAGAGCATGGCTTATCAGAAATTGTATCAGGATTCTTTGACGACAAATGCCCTGGGACAATGTTTGCGTCCGCTTACACAGGATGAGATAAATCAGCGATGTTCGAGCATTCTGGGAATTCCGATTAACCTTACTTCAGACGGAATGGTGCAGGTGAGTAGTAACAAATTGCAAAAAGCTCTAAACTATGCCAGTTTACAAGTAGCAAATGGAAATCAAGTTGTGGCAAATTGGATTAGCACATGGTGGTGGATTCTAGCCATTTTATTGATAGTATTATTTATGATCGTATTTATTCTGTAAACTTGAAAAGATTGGTATTCAATCTTTTCGTCAGACATTCAGACAACATTGGTCGATTCTTCGGAGTTTTGAGGTTTTATGAAACAGGTTCCGATACAGATTGCTATGACCAGCAAAATAATAATCCCTTCAATTACTGCAGCGATACACGCTATGATAAATCCGAACAAGGCGATTGAAATATCTTCCAACATGCAGCACTGTGTAGGGTAATATTGATTAAACCAGATGGCATTGCTTCCTCCAACAGTATCTCCGGGTTGATAACGATAGTGCGCCTGATCAGGAGCATCAAATGTACAGTTATAATTCCCGGAAGGCAATGAATGAGAAACTGTAAAACGATACGTCGGAAGATTTTTCGCATTGGATATCGTCCAAGATTCAAGTAAGATTCCTGATGTTGGTTTCCATGGCTGAAGCATACCTCCAGTTCCGATAAGAAAAACAAGAATGATGGCGAGGTAAAATCCCGACATTAGAAACGCATATTATGCCAGATAGTTTGGATACCAAAAAATCAATTTATTTCGGGGGAGCCAAGCTCACCAGAATAGATAAGGAACATGATGAGGAAACACGTGAGGGTCCCCGTAAAGTGATTTTTCTATTTGACAAAATTGTGACGATAAATCACATGTACATTTCGGTGCATTCGGGCTTTTTCCATCCTGCAACAATATCAATCCGAGTGTTTTAGGAGTTCACGAAACGTTCGCGGAAGCAAAGGCCAAGATTGTTCATTCAGTTCTACAATCGCTTGACCGATGGAAAGAACCTTCCCATTGGCGTGAGCAGTGGCATGAACAAAATCCAAACTGGAAAAAAGAAATTAATGAAGTAGCCGAAAAACTCAGAATGGAAAAGAAAGTAAATGACGAACACGATTGCGCGATCGAGATTAAAGCCAAATTTGATGGATTGAAATATGAGTTATCATGTGAAGAACTTGATGATGGTTTTAGTATTATTTATTTCGGAAACGATGAACCAAGTCGGGAAGTATGGAGAGTATGTAAGTTATAAATATGCTCTGCTATAATTTTATCATTTCATCATGATAAAATTGCACAAATTACACATTGTCCGGAGCATTTGTAGCCCAGTTAAAAATGGTGTCTCGTCGTTCTTTTGATAATGCACGTCTCGGTTTGAAGTTGCTGTTCAACCAACCGCATCGAATACCACTTCCATGCTCCATTATATTGGACCATTCCAGAAAAGATAATAACCAGTAGTCATATCCCGAATCTTTGGGAATTTTGAGAAAGTCATAAACAAAGCTCCAAATGGTGATGTATTTGCTTCTATGAGGCCCACTCTGATCGGTCTTGAGAAAGTCGAAATTACGTCCAAGATCTCCGAATAAAAGAAAATCTATACACCAATTGACAAGTTCCAATCCTTTCGGACCGAGATTGGCCATATTATCGGCTACTAATACCTCTTTCATTCCCTCATTATCGGTGCCTTGGAGTCGCTGTTCCAATGTTAATTTTGCAAGTTCCTTCACTGAATCGTCACAACATCCGCAGAACTTGGAATCATCAGTAGAAACATCTGAAAAATCCATCAAAAACATTGGTCCACTAGATATCCGGATAAAGTTCTGATTTACCGCTACTATGGTTGTGGAGCTCGTTTCTGCTATTATGTTAAGCGGATAGTCTTTAGATGTGATTTACGTGCGGTCTAAAATGAGTTGTAATGACTGAACTTGCAACAATTTATCACAAGTTGTTAGAAAATTTAGAAAACGTACTATTAATTCGGTAAATATTCTGATTATTTCCGATTTGGCAAAGATTGTTTGTCAGTTCCAATAAAATACTCGTTTCTATAAACGAGTATTTGCGACGAATTTTACAATGCCCATTTGAATCCTTCCTTTTTAGCTATATGATACGCCTTTTTAGCCACTTTAGGATAACCATATTGTTGTGCCCGTCTATAAGCTGCGAGAACTCCTTTTGAGCTAATTGCACATGAACTTGGGCTTCGTCCACGGGAAGCCTTCACAATAGGAAATTTCAAAGACTTTGGCATCAAAAATGCCTTTGTTCCGCATTGTTGCATTAAAAGTTCTCTTTCCGCTCCTCGACGAGGCATCTGTTTCCTCCAACCCTTGCTCGGTTTAATAGGATGAGATGTGCGGCAATATGTGAATTTCTTTCCTGAAACTGCATTGCGTGATCTAACCGGAATAGTTCCACGGCGACAGGATGTTTTAGATCTGGAAGGCATTTGATTTATATAATGAGGATAAAAAGTAATAAAATATTTGTATAGGATAAAATCTCATGCCTCACCGCAAATTTAGCAGACCGACTCGTGCAAACTCGAAACATATTCGATTTTCTGCTGCCCTGTTAGGCCTGCCCGTCCGGTATGAGCAGATATAAAATGAGGAAATCGCGTAGTCATTGTTGTCGTGCTCATTGGCGTCACAGGATTGGACCACAAAACATCTGGCCTCAGTTTCGCCATAAAGAGTCATTGAAAACGGGGAAACATCTTTCCCAAGCAAAAATGTCGTCTTTATATCGCAAACTAAAAACCAAGCATCAATTGAAACGTTTCATCGGAACTCTAAAATCTACTAAATCAAGAAGTCGTTGAGTTGAGCTGCAATTCAAAGATTGTTTATCATTTTCAGATCTGAAAATGATTTTTCGGGGGTGCCAAGCTCTCCCGTACCCCCAGAATAGAAGCATAAGAGAATGCATGAGGCGAATGTTCTCAGAAACATATAAGGGGTCCGGGAAGCAATAAAAAATTCTCGAAAACATGAAGGGGGCCCGGGGGAATGAGCGAAGCGAATGCTCCCGAGTTACGGAGAAATGGTGACGAATTGCCATTGGGTTAGGACACTTCGAGTACACGAATTTCCGGGAGAAGTGGGCACATCGTTCACGATTGTTACGCACGCGAGGGAATTCGAATTGGGCACAATATAATAAGTATCAGCTGCCGATGTATCTACAACAAAAACAAAATTGGTAAACAAGGACGTGGCCGGGCTGCATAGAGTCGTTACCGGAGCTTTCTTGTTCGCGTCCCATTCTGCAGTTGTTCCCGCGGCACATCCGGCCGATGTGGCCGATAAGGCGGAAATGGTATAATAATTCTCGGCCTCAACTTCTGTAATAACCCACTGCATAGTATTGTTATCATAGTATTGCCAGGGAACCATAGTTAATCCGTTGCCAGACGCTGCCGGACTAACAATTGCTGCCGATTCAGAATTGTAAATATAAAGAGGCACGTTCAAGTTGTCAGTTGGAACTAATGGTGCAGACAAAGTCTGAGCTTGTACGGGAGTCAAAGAAGTTGTTTCGAGCAAACCAGTTGATCCGAGAAAGAGTAAGGCGGTGGTAGCGAGGAAGGAAAGTAAGCCCATTGTTGGATTTAGTAAACCATTTACTTTTATCCTTTAAATATCAATTAACTGATAAAAATTTCGACAATTTGATAGATTCGCATCGAAAAGTTCAGGATGGCAATTCCAAAGAAAATCATCCATATTTTCGGAACTACATTTTGGAAAACAACCATCAATTTACGCTTACAGTATCTAGGTAACTTAATTTTTATTTATACTGAGCGCGACGTCCACTCGATCGTATGATCCGGCGGCACCACTAATATACCAATCGAGATCTATTCCTGCCAATCTTATTGGTTTTCTCAACGCTGCTCGATAACTAGACTCATTTTTAAATTTGGCATCAAACCATAATTCGACCGCGTGCAATCCATATTTATCAATTCTTTTGATGCTTCTATTTGGATTACTGAACTTGTTGGCACTTGTAAATGAAAATTTTACGATTCCAGATGGGCTCGTGACTTTTACGTTATGGCCCTTTCTCCAGGACATTATTTTGGCGATTATCTCAGTCTTAGTTTGTTTGTGTTTTGACGATCTCGATTTGTGGGATAGACCACTTTTATCTGATTTGCGTGACAAGCGTGAACCGCTCTTATCCGACGTGCGCCTTCTGCTTGATTTATCATGTGATTTGACTCGCCTACTACTGGGCATTAATTATTACAAAACAGACAGATTTTTAACAAATGTTATTTTTCCGTGATAGTCGTTTGTTTGTGTTCTGTGATTCCAGAAATAAATTTCCATCCGAAATAGAGAAGTAAGATTGCTCCAACCACCACGAGTGCGATTCCTCCCCATTTGAGTAGAGTTTCCAAAAATGCACTTGCTCCTCCAATCAATCCGGAAATGATGTCGTCAACATTTGTCGCAATATCTCCCACGGTATCGGCTAACGATGGCTCTTCGCAACTGTAGGACAAAGTCATCGTGCTAGTTTTCAGAACTCTCACAGCATTGGAACACCATCTCGAACAATTGGATGTTTCGTCTGGATCGCACGTATTCCCGCATGAACAACAAGAACCGGAACATGGAGCAGATTGACATGAGCAAGGCGAACTTCCACCAGAAGCACATTTTGATCCGGTGGGAGCAGGCTGTTTCGGATCGCAAGTTCCGTCGGCCGTTGGTTGCGTATTTCCGGAAGTCGAGCAACAGCTGTTGCATGTCAAGCTGGAAATTTTGATCTTGCTGACGCTCTTTCCATTCGAGCTTGCTTGCCAACAACCAGTCAATTCGTTTTGATAGGCCTTTACTAATTCATATGTAATAACACCTCCTACTAGCAGGGCAAAAGCTTTTACACTCCAAGCTCCAGCTTTTTCTAGATAACTTGTCCAATCTTTATTTCCGAGTTTCTTATTCATTTCGTCCAGCTTATCATTCAGGTCTTTAACACTTTTGCTACTTTCTAGGTCAATCTTTGCTGTGGCTTTATCTCCAATGGCTTCGGCCTTTTCGGCAGACTGAATTCCCGGATCGGCAGCTGCTGCTGTTCTAGCGGGAGCGGTTCGAGCATTGGCTCGATTGATAGATTTTGTCGGGTTATTTTCAGCATGATTTGCCATATCGGCTTCCACACTTGGTTCAATGTAGACGCCTTTACTTTCTAGCGCGGAGACGAGCGATTTAGCCGATTCCGCACCTGTAACATCTGGATCGGTTAGCGATTCGGAGAAATCAACTACTGATCCGTCTGGACGAGAAACCTTCACTTCTTCTGTATTTCCCGTCACACCGGCTTCTGTTATTACTCCTCCGGTAGATATACCGTTAATGTTAATTTCCACGTTTGGCACACCGGAAGCGGCAGCAATCGCCTCACTTGTACGGTTTCCCAGATCGGTAAGTTCGATGGCAGTTTCGGAACCAGGAGGAACGATTCTTCCCGGTAATTCATCCACACGCGAAACTTCTTCTCCGAAATCATCAATAAGATCTCCTATTTCTGGCATGCGTATTTCTATTATGAAAAGATCAGATTATCGGAATGATTGAAAATCATTGTTCATATTTCAATGATTTTCATTTTTTCACTTAAAAGATGAGAACGTAAGCGAAACATGTTATCGAGTTTAAGCAAGCCGGGTATCATGTATTGGTATAGGGATGGTCATCAACTGTATCGGACCGCAACATCAGGAGAAATCAAATATTGGTACACAGACGGGAAATTGGCTATACAGGAACTTTATAAAAGTAAAAAATTGGAGAAGTGCACAAAATGGTATCCAAATGGACAAATCCGAGAAAGAAGTTTCTATCGGAATAGAGAACTGGAGGGTGAACATAAAGAATGGAATGAAAATGGCCATCCCTGTGTGCAAGAATTTTATCGGAATGGAAAACTCGACGGAAAAAGCAGAGCATGGAACCACGAAACTGGTCAACTTATAAAGTTGGAATCTTATCGAAACGGAAAGCGTGAAGGAGAATGTAAATATTTTTACAAGGGGACTTTTGAAATAGGCGCATTCTACCGAAATAATGAATTTGTGCATACTCTTCGTCCCTCTACAAAGCTTGCATTTCTTCAAGTCGATAGACGCCGCCGAAACCGTATCGTAATTAGATCGACAAACCGCTCACTTATTTCCGATTTGGCAAAAATTGTTTCCCGCTTTGTATGAAACATATAAATTGAGTTAACGGAAATGCTATATTGTCAACCGTATTGAAATGGATAAAAGGTTGGAAGAAAGAACATATTTATATCCGAGTGGACAGCTCAAAAAATTAGAATTTTATCTGGATGGAGAACGCGAAGGAAAGTGCAAAGAATGGTTTGAAAATGGCCGATTCTGCAGCCATGAATTTTACCGAGCCGGAAAATTTGAGGGAGAACGCAAAGAATGGTATGAAAATGGCCAGCCCCGCGTGCAGGAATTTTATCGAAATGGAAAACATGAAGGAGAACGCAGAATGTGGAATCGAGAAACTGGTCAACTTATAAATTTGGAATTTTATCGAAACGGAAAGCTGGAAGGGGAACGAAAAACATGGTATGAAAATGGGGCAGCGCGTTCGTATGAGTTCTATCGAGACGGAAACAAGGAAGGAGAGCAAAAATTTTGGTATACAAATGGACAAATTCATGGCAGGATATTTTATCGGAAAGAGAAATGTGAGGGCAGGCTCTGGCACAGTAACGGATTGCTCTCCTTGCAGTCGGGCAATTGGAATTTAGCGTTAGATGGAGAATACAGACAGCTTGACGAATATGGACGTCTCCAGCACTGGGAATTCTGGAAAAAAGGAGACATTGTTGATCGGAATTTTAATTCCTCTAAAAAGAACGTATTTATTCGGAGTGTTAGATGTTCTCAGAAACGCGCCATTCGTCCGATAAACGGGATGATTATTTCCGATTTGGAAAAGATTATTGCGCGTCTGATATAGTTCCGAGAACTTCATTGTCAAAATGCGAATAAATATATGCACCAAGTAGGACATATTTCAACATATCTGATTCCAAATTCTCGAGCTTCAATTTACGTTCGACAAATAAATTCTTGATAGACAGTTCCGATATCAGTAGTTTCTGTTTACTGGAAAGTTTTCCGTTCGCCAAATCGTCTCTTAATCTATCAAGTGTTTTCAACAGACCGCAATCTGTAAAATCCAGTTCGGAATTTTGCGAATTAGAAGATTCCATCTTTCTAATTACATTTGTTAAGCCTTAACTATTTAGAAGTGGGTCAATCCTTTCATCATTTCCGTTTCCACATATAAAACGGAAATAATTCGGGGGCGTCAAGCTCCCCGTGCCCCCCAGAATAGAAGCATGAGGGGTTCGGGGGAAACGTGTGAGGGGTCCGGGGAAGCGAGCGCAGCGAGGGTCCCCGCAAATAGATTTGTGCGAAAACTGAGTTTTTCCTGATAAAGTATGGGGATAATAAGCAATATCATGTCAGTTCTTTACGGTCAGGAATATTGTCAAGCAATTGTGAAAAAGAACAAATCGCGATGCATCAATGGAGGATACTATCAGCAGGACGATCGAATTCTTTGTGGAGTTCATCTCAACAAGGGAAGAGCATTTGTGGAACTTCCCAAGGCAACGGCGAAGGAAAAGAGAGAATTGAATCGGGTTCGCCAAGAGCAGATGGATAGAAAGATTGAAGTGGCCCGACTGATAAACTTCAATGAAAATAAACAGGGACATGTGAGATTGAGAAGAATTATTCCTCGGAAAAAACCCATCATTTCTGACGGATGGCAAACTATCTTTCCGAACTTCTATTCCAGCATGTATGCGAATTATGGCATTCCTCTTCCGACACTGTCTCCAATGTTTGGTCGCGGAAAGATAAATCACGGGCAGCCTGGATTGCCCTACGCCGAAAACATTGAAAATCTGTGGCAATCTGCGAGAGTCTTTACATGCGAACTTGATGAGAAGGGAAATCCTGGACGTTTATTCTATGAAAATAGATTGAAATTCTTACGGGATAGAACTCCTCATCGTCGCAAATATAGGCAAACTCCCAGAAATCGGATTGAATACCTTGTATGGACAAAATCTGACGGAAGTGAGATGAGAATATCATATGTCGAATCAAGGTTCTTATACTGCTACTTTTTATCGAAAGCGATTATACAATTTCCCGATGAGATCTATTTCCTGTTTCATTTGCGGTATGAAGGAGTCAATATCGAGATTCAGGGTCCGGACGCTCTTCCGTTGATTGATGAGGAAAAACAAGATTTTAAGGAAAGTCTATCTCTGGAATATCGCGCACCTCGCAGATTTCTTCAAGACGGTATAAACAGCAATAAAGTAATTTTAGATTTGAATGGAGCGGAAAACGAAAACAATGCCATAACTAATCAGTTTGGACATGAGAAAGTTGTTGCCGCGATGCTGACGATGGAAGAGAAAGATTGGCCGTGGAAGAATGTTCAGCTGGTAGAATTGCCCAATGAAGTCATCGCGGATTAATAGCTGCAAACTTGGAGACAATCTCGGTTTTTACAACTGTAAAACTTTCTAGAATCCAAAAACTGATCATTTTATAGCTATAAAATGATTGAATAATTAGAGACGCCATGAAATTTGGATTAGTGAAAATTCTCACGTTTCCGACAACATCTAATCAGACCTTAACTGCATGCGAATTAGGGAAAATTTTCTGATTTTCTTTCTCTACCGCTTGTAAACACCCTATGTCAGCTCAATCTATCTCATTCGGTCTTCCGGATCCCTTTGCCAAATTTCCTAGTCGAGTGCAGGCTCCTTTGACGGGTGTGGTTCACGTTTCCGCAACCCAGCAGCTCAACAGTGGGTCAACCGGAACTCTCTATGCGTCGGAATGTTTGAGCCCATTTATCATCAACTACGCAGCAACTGCAACTGGTGCCTTCACTCTTCCTGATGCATTCTCTCTTTCCCAGGCTTATGGTAACAGTTTGATTACAACTGCTGTTTCAAATCTGATTCCCTTCTACAGCCAGCTGCCTTCTTCTCAGGTTCAGGTAGGAGACGTTTTCCAGATTGGTCTCGATATTTTGAGCACTTCCAGTCAGGGTCTCGTATGGAGTGCCGGAACTGGAGGTTCGGGAACCCACAGCACTCCTGCATACGCTGCAGGCGGCCGCGGAAATGCCGATGCTCTCGTTGTTCAATTCACTGCTGTCGGTCCAACTCTGGCTACTTGCTCTTACACTCTTCAATAAACGGTCTGACATTTGTTCTGATTTTCCGATTCTAATAAATCGGAAATAATTCGGGGGCGCCAAGCTCCCCCGTGCCCCCCAGAATAGAAGCATGAGGGATTCGAAGGAAACACGCGAGGGGTTCGGGGAAGCGAGCGAAGGTCCCCGAAAATAATTGCCTACAAAACATGGTGATCAATCGGAAAATCCATATCCCATGATATTCTAAAACCGGAAACTATTATCCATATAACGATGACGATAACTGGTACAATTAAACAAAGTAAATTACTGATGAATGGATTTCCGGGAAAGAAATAGACATCAAACAGCCACCAAAGTCCTCTCCAAAATGCGACTGCTAATATAGAAAGAATGATGAGTTTCGGCAATACGACTGTTTTATCTTTATCATTTGTCGAGGTTTTAACAATATGCATTTATTATTGTAGTATGAAATTAGTTGTTTTTACGTTGACGAGTTTGGGACAGATTCATCAGCCGAATCAAGAACAATTACGTGATGTTCCTGATTAGAGATGATCGGAAACCATGAATATTTGGTATGGAACGGAATAATTGGAGCGGTCAAACTGGCGATATATTCGCTGTTTATCATTCCGAGAATTCTGCCAGGTCCAACCAACTCAGCGTAAACGCCTCCTTCCCTGTATCTAGCTTTGGACTGCCCACAATGGCATGAGATCCACTGCTTATGAAAGCTGACAATTGAGTGGCATTTGAGGCAATTCAAAAGTTTCATGTATGGTTTGATATTATCGTCATATTTGAGATGAAAAATCATTTTCGGGGGCGCCAAGCTCCCCCGGGACCCCCCAGAATAGAAGACATTCTTTTCCGTTTGGAGAAGAATAGTGTGTAATTTCTAAAGATAAATTAAACACCTTTTCGAATTCTAAATAACAATGGGTCAAAACGTCTCTTCTTATCCGAGGTTTCGTTTTGTGATTATTCCACAGCTTCCGGCTATGGTGTATTTTGAAGTAACTGCAAGCGGATTGATATCTCAGACCATGAATGAGACTGTAGCCAAGGTTTTAGGTTCAGTTCCGGGAATGCTCCAAAAAGAATGTTTTCCCGACACGGTTTTTAGTCCATTTGATGCGTTCAAAAACGCGTCTTTTGTCATTCTCGATGAAAACTATTCATTGGCAGCATTTACTACGTACACTCAAGAAACCATCAATAATCAGCTTCATTATGTGGCATGGAATGTATGTACTGCTCAAAGATATAGAGGAAAGGGAATTATACCCAAACTTTTGCTCTTCTCTATAGAATATTTGAAAAGTCTAAATGTTCCGGATATTCAGTATGTTAGTCTCTACGTGCTAAAAGATAACGTGACTGCTCAAAAAGTTTACGCCAAGATTGGCTTTCAGTATGACGCATCTTATTCGGATTCTGCAATGTATCGGGCTACGCGACCTCTTGAATATATCTCTCCGCAATTATCTCCGGAAGCGCAAATTCCTCTTCCGGCTGAACAAAAAGAAGCACTTCGCGTTCAGATTCTCACTCCGGAACAAGAAGCCGAACAGAGTGAAAACTTTCGCGTCGAATACGCAAATGCTCTCAGAAAATTTTCATCTGTTCAATCTGCAAACGATCTCGCTAAGAGAGACCAAGAACTTGCCAGCATACGGGAAAAATATCGAAATCTGTCATCATCTGTCATGGATTCCATTATTTCCGGAATTATGCTGGCCGAATCAACTTTTCAACTAGAATCCGAAAGAATTATACTTTCCGATAACAACCTCGAAGAATGGGGATCGGGAGATGCTGCAGAAGAGCGAAAACGTGCCGAACTCGAAATGCAATTAGAAACCGAGCAAAAACAGGCTCAGTTAAATCGTTCCCCACGAGAACGGCTACAAGATCGATTTGAATCCGAATATTATAATTCTGCGAAGAATCTTTACGATGCTCTAACGAATCCGAGAATAACAATAGATGAGTATGCTGATCTCAAAGAATCCCTCAATAAAGTAGAAGAAAAGTATGTTAGACAGATAACCCCTGAAGAGATGAAGAAGAGTATTAATAATGTTCAGATTAAAATTGAGGATAATCCCCGATATTCGGAAGATTGGGAACAAATAAATCGAACACGTACATCATTCGAAAATGAATTCATGCAAACGGAGCGGGATCCTCAAGCTGGATTAAATATTAGTTTGGCATCAACGAGAAGGGAACCGGTCAGGTTCACGACATTTATTGGCGGTCTGGAACAGCAATTAGTCGGTTTTGCATATCTTGCTGGAAAACACAAGGATACTTGTTGCGTCTATCAAGTAAAAGAACAGCTCCGCGTATTCGAGGATTATGCCAAATTTATGATTCTTGTCCAATGTGACGGACGTGGAAACTGGACAATTAATGGACCAACGGATCTTGGAGCCCAGATGAGTTCGTGTAAAAACCCATTCTTTCTTATTCCGCTGGAAATAATAAACCCAACCAGAACGGAAGGACATCAGAATTTACTCATTTGTGATATCCAGGCGCAAACAATTGAAAGATTTGAACCGCATGGAATCGCCTCATATGGAATTTCCCAAAGCTTGTGTTACAATACGGAAAAAGTCGATGAGGTTGTTAAAAAATGGATAGATGAATCTGCAGGGGGAAATGTGATATATGTTCCGCCAATTGATTACTGCCCGAACTATCAAACAGAGGAAGAAAAAGAACCAGGTCGTCTGGCAACCGATCCTGGTGGTTTTTGCGTAGCATGGAGTTTATGGTATGCGGATGTTCGACTTGGAAGTCCCAATAATTCCCGAAAGGAGGTAATTGATAAGACGCTACAGTATTTGGCTAATCTGGGCTCCCTGAAATCATTTATCCGAAACTATGCTGATTATGTGGAAAAGATACTCACAACAATTCGCGCAATCGTCAATCAAAGTTCAGCTCCTATAACGGTACAGGAATGGATCATTGGACATTGGCATGACATCTATCGGCAACTAAACTTGAAGTAAATCTCGGGGGCGCTAAGCTCCCCCGGGCCCCCCAGAATAGAAGCATGAGGGGATCGGAGGAATGAATCGACTTTCCCCGGAAACATGCAAGGGATTTCCAAAAGTCACCTTTTGGAAATCCTGCTCTTAAGATTGAAAACTGGTCTGATAGTTTTTCCGTTAAACGATTTTTGAGACGGAAGTATGCTGATAAATAAAGTACTACAAAATGTCCAAAACTTTAATGAATCCTTTCTCGCATTCGGAAAGAAAAACTGATCAGTCCCATCAAGAAAATTGGGGAAATGTTTCGTTTGGGAGTGGCGGAGGGCAATTTTGGCCTTTTCCCGGATCATCTGCCAATCCTGCAAATACTTCCGGACCCACGAATCCTTCTGCGTCCGCCCCTTCTGCTGGACATTTTGGACAAGCAACGATGAATATTCCACATTCAACATCGGCTACAGCGGCTATTTCGCAAATGCCCGCTTCCATGTATCCGCAACCGGTTATTTTAGTATCTCCAACATGGCATGCTCCTGCTCAACCGGCAAATACTAACTCTCATCTCTCATTTGTCAATGAGACGGAAAATCTTCACATTACCATAAACAATCATTCGCGAGGATCAGTCACTACACATCTTGTCGGAAAAGGAACAAAGTTTTCATTCATTGCCCCCGATAGTCAAGAGCTGTCTATTACCGTTGTGGCAAAAGACACGTCCGGAATTGTTGCCCAGGTTGATGGAGATCCATTCATGTTGCATACCAGAAAATAACTTCGGGGGCGCCAAGCTCCCCCGGGCCCCCAGAATAGACACATGAGGGGATTCGGGAGAATGAGAGAAACGAATGCTCCCGAAAATGATTACGCAAACAATAAAGGTCGTAGCCATTTTATCATGAATAGTATTATTCGTGATATTTGCATCTTAAATGATTTCCATCATTCCGCAGAATTGAAGATCAAAACGATGAGTTCGTCGTCAGAATCTTCTTCCTCATCGTCTTCATCATCTTCTCCCTCTTCCGAAATTTGGCCTTCTGGATATCAGGAAAGCGCATTGTGGAAGCAATATCCTGAACTTTACAAGGCAATATTTGTGGATTCAAATAACGTTTTCGTATCCGGACCTGGAGGATGCGGAAAATCGTTTGCGGTAGGGATGATTAAACATGAGGCAAATCGTCTAGGATTGAATTGTTCGTTGACGGCTACTTCCGGAACTGCCGCCCACAGTTTGGGACCGGGTGCCTCGACCATTCATCGATGGAGCGGAATTAGACTCGGTGATAAGCCGCTGGAAACGATATTGGGATGGATTGAGAAACGTCCAGATGCAAAGAAGCGATGGAGAGAGGCGAATCTTCTCGTTATCGACGAGATAAGTATGCTCGATGATCACACTTTTGAGTTGTTGTCAAATGTTGGTAAGCGTATCAGATGTCCCAAACGTTCTGAGAAATCGTTATTAAAAGCTGGAAAAACTGTCGAGGCATTCGGGGGTTTGAAAGTGATAGTTACCGGAGATTTCTGTTTCGCTCCAAATACTCCGATTTTGACATATCAATGCGGAATCAAAAAAGCAGTAGATGTTCAGATTGGAGATGTGTTAATGGGTGATGATAGTTTGCCTAAAACAGTTGTCAAGCTCTATGGCGGATGCGCCCCAATGTATCGAGTCAGTACGATTGGTTCCGGAAAGTCGTTCATTGTCACGGGAAATCATACTCTTTGTTTACGTGTAGCCGGACAAGGATTGGCAAGATGGAAAGGAACCGATCAGACATGGATTGTTCAGTGGTGGAATGAGTCCCAGAGAAATGTAAGTCGGAAGGAATTTTCTATCTCCAAGCATGGTAATGAGTCTAAAACTTTGGCAGAAGCCTTTGCTTCAAAGATTCCGCAAGATTATGTCTTGGAAATTACCGTGAACGAATATCTCTCATTATCTACCTTTTCGCAGCAAGAATTGTGCTGCTATAAAAGTGCAGTGGAGTGGCCAGAGGAAGAGAAGAAGGTTCCTATTGATCCATGGTCATTGGGATTTTGTCTAACGGGCAAGAGAAATGAGTTGACGGAAAGTGATGAGAAATTGAAAGAGTTAGACGATAGACTTCGACTTTATCATATTCTAGAAAGAGAGTGTCTTCCCGAATGTTATCTGTTTACATCAAGACATAATAGATTACAAGTTCTAGCCGGACTGATTGATGGAGCGGGAGTTTTTCAGAATAATCGTTTCCGTTTATCATTGGGAAATAAGTTTCTGGCAAATCAAGCACATTTTATAGCCGAATCATTAGGATTCAATTGCTCCGCTTTATTCGAAACTACCGAATCGGAAAGGACAATTTGGAACTTCTTCTACGGATTTGAAGGACTCGGAGAAGATGTCGATCAGATTCCTTGTAGACTCAATTGTTTGAACAAGGGGAGATGGACTCAACTATCTAGATACTCTGTTGCCAAATTCCGAGTCGATCCAGTTGGTGATGGAGAATTTTACGGATTCGAGACGGATGGAAATCATCGATTCCTTTTGGGGGACTTTACAGTAACTCACAATTGTCAGCTTCCGCCAGTTCGGGGAGATTTCGCCTTTGAAGCTAAACTGTGGGAAGAGATGAAATTTTTCAACTTCCGCATGACATATCCATACCGCTTTCCCGATCCGGAACATTTCGCCATGCTTGGAAGAATTAGAGTAGGTGCGATGACCGCCGCAGATATTGCCAAACTTCGTTCGCGAGTTGTAGCCCATGAGACATATCGGAAGAAGATTCTGAATGGAGAGTTATTTGAAACGATCAAACCGACTCGTGTATTCAGTCTCAAACAGGATGTGGAAGGCATAAATCAGCAGGAATTGCAGTCATTGGAAGGGGAGGCTTTCATATTCGAGGCAACCGATACAGTCATCCCGAAACCTGATTCAAAAGGAAGGATTCAGTATCGAGTGGAAGATATTCGGCAAGACTATATTGATTTTATGGACACGATTGCACCCGTCGAATGTCTTTTCAAAGTCGGAGCGCAAGTTATGCTCACCAAGAATCTGAGCGTAGAAACGGGATTGGTAAACGGCAGTCGTGGAGTAATCGAGGAACTTCATGAAGAAAGAATAGTTGTGTTGTTCAAATCAGGTCTTCATGTAGATATTGTTCCGTACAGGTATGAATATGAGGATGAAAAGGCTGTTTGTATTAGAGAACAATTTCCGCTAGTTTTGGCTTACGCAATGACGGTTCATAAATCAATGGGGGCAACTCTGGACTATGTGGTTGCCGATTGCGGAACATCAGTTTTCGCTCCCGGTCAGGGATATGTTTTGCTTTCCAGAGTTCGAACTTTGGAAGGCCTCCTACTGACCAATGTTATGCCGGAATTAATCAAACCCCATCCGAAAGCTCTAAAATTCGAAAATGATTTAATCAAACGTTCCGTTCTGGCAAAACCAATCGAATTGAAAGAGGAAAAAGAGGAAAAGAAGGATGAAAACGAGGAGAAAGAAGGAGAGCCCTCAAGCTAAACCCTCACATGTTTCCCGACTCCTCGTCTATTCTGGAAAGCACGGGGAGCTTGGCGCCCCCGCTTAAATAGCGGTTCGAGAAAGCATAAAGTGATTTTTATTTTTCAAATCGCAGTCATATTCAAATGTCTCAGACCAAGTGTCAGGGGGTGACAAAATCGGGGCAAAAATGCAAACGAACGGCTGGAGAGAATGAGAATTTCTGCTGGCAGCATCGGCGCGTAGAGAAAGAGAGAAAAAAAGATAAAGACGCCAAACGTCGCAAGATTCCGAAACCGAAGAAGTCTAAAGAAGCTAAAGTGACGGAAAAACCGGAAGAGAAAAAGAAAGTTGTAAGAGCAAGGGAGACCTGTTGTATAGAAGGATGTAAGCAGATCGCGTTTAAAGGTGGCGCGTGTACGACTCATTCTTGTCATCAGGTGAACTGCAATGAACACGTCGTATTTGGCACCCTTTGGTGTCCTTCACATAAATGTCAATATCCGAACTGCGTATATCAGAAACTTGCTGAACGTTCGTCGTGTACGACACATAAATGCTGGGAGAGCAACTGTAATAAAATGAAATTAGCAGAAAGGCATTATTGCCAACAACACACCTGTTCCGTCAAAACATGCAAAATATCGTGCGGAAAAGGCGATTTGAAGAAGAGGCTCTGTCATCTTCATCAAAAACAGTACGCTCTGGATAAACCTGATGAATGTGCGGTTTGTCTGGAGGAACTGAAAAGCGACGAAGAACCTTGGCCATGCGGACATTATATTCATAGATCATGCATTACGCAAAGTCTCAAGGCAGAATGTCCGTTATGCAGAACCAAACTGAAACTCAGTCCGGAAGAAGAAAGAGTAATCAGTAACCGCTCACGGCAGGCTCAGGTGGAAAGGAACGAACAGCTGATTGCCGGACTAAATAATCAAGTTATTGCCAATGAATTGAGATTGAGATTTGGACCGGCTTATGAACAAATACTCATGATTATGGCCGGTCTTCCTCCGCAATTTATCGGAGCTGTGTTCGAGTAAATTGTATTAGTAAGATGTATTGTGAAAGATTATCGATGATTCGTTGGAATAATCAAACGAATCAAAAATGTACATTCCAAATGCAGAATATATTGTTATATTCATATGTAAATATAATGAATCAGCTTATAATAGGTCTCATTGTACTAATTATAATTCTCCTATTCATTGTTTGTAGGAAGAAACAGAAAGAATCATTCGCGACGGTGGATTCGACCAAAATGAACAATTCCGCCAAGAGTTCGAAAAAGTGTAATATGTATTGCCAGGATGGATAGAGTTGGATTGGTGACGCGTTTGTCAACAATCAATAATCTTTAGCGATTCTAGATTTAGTTATCTTGCTGAGCTTCGATTGTATTTACGGTATTTTCCGCACACTCGTCAATCAGCCATCTCTCGTTAGGTTTACATTGAGTAATAAAAACGCGACGAACCTGATTATCTTCAGCGATAATAGAATCTGCAAGTTCGTGAGCACTTTCAAGACTCAACGAGACACCTTCAACCTGTGAATATTCCCGTTTCCGATTATCGAGATAAACACATGAAACGGCAAACACAAACTCGGAGGACGTGACAACGGACATTGGTGAGGAGAAGTGAAGATGTACGGTATCGAGAAAGAAAAAGTCGTTTTATTCAATAATTGATGACGCATTTGTCATCAATCAATAATCTTTAGCAATATCCGTTTACAGTGTCACGATTATTCTTTCGATTTTATTCATGGATGTATGTAGAAAGTTGCGCAGGTAGAACTCCCGCTCTAATAGGCTGATTGAAACAGGATCCAAATGTCAGACTGGAAAGTTGTGAAGGAAGAACTCCCGCTCCAATAGATTGATTGAAATAGTATCCAAATTTTAGAATGGAAAGTTGTGAAGGCAGAACTTCCGCTTCAATAGGTTGATTGAACCAGGTTCCAAATGTCAAATTGAAAAGTTGTGAAGGAAGAACTCCCGCTCCAATAGGTTGATTGAAAAAACGTCCAAATGTCAGATTGGAAAGTTGTACAGGTAGAACTCCCGCTCCAATAGGTTGATTGAAAAAGTATCCAAATGTCAAACTGGAAAGTTGTGCAGGTAGAACTCCAGCTCCAATAGGCCGATCGAAACAGACTCCAAACGTTAGACTAGAAAGTTGTGAAGATAGAACTCCCGCTCCAAGAGGCTGATTGAAACAGGATCCAAATGTCAGATTGGAAAGTTGTGCAGGTAGAACTCCCGCTCCAATAGGCTGATTGAAACAGCGTCCAAATTTTAGAATGGAAAGTTGTGAAGGAAGAACTCCCGCTCCAATAGGCTGATTGAAACATCCTCCAAATGTCAGACTGGAAAGTTGCGAAGGCAGAACTCCCGCTCCGATAGGCTGATTGAAATAGCGTCCAAATGTCAGACTTTTAAGTTGAGACGGAAATAACATGCTGTCAATAGATCGATTAAATCTACCAATGATGGAAATTCCAGTAATTGGCCAAATCATATTTTGAAGTCGGGAAACGTCCTCGATTTTGATGTTCCGACTTCTGAATGGAAGATTTGCGATATCGGGATCGACTGTGTTCCATTTCAATAAATAGTTTTGACAGCATTTACGAATCTCACAATTGAGATTATACACCGTGGCAATATCTTTCCCCTGAATGAAATCAAGCATGTGCCACAGCAGATCAGTTACGGTAAAGATGGTAGAAAAATTGATACACGAATCGGCAAATGTGGCGGACATGTTAGACTCTCCGCGCACCTCCTCTTCGGGATGGACAGAGGAAATCGTCGCCTTGTTAGAAACGGAAGACTGAAAAACAGAACTGATAGACATCGGGAAGGAAAGGATGTTAGCATTCATGTCGAAAGAGAAAAAAGTCGTTTTATTCAATGATTGGTGACGCTTTTGTCATCAATCAATAATCTTTGATATGTTCAGTCAAGTGATTCTTCTATCATGCTATTCATCGATCCATCTAGCGCTTCAACAATGTTCTCTTCAAGTTCGCCGACCACCCATTGTTTATCTGGGCTACACTTCGAAATAAGTATGCGAAGAATCCAATCCTTGGGTTTTCCGGTCAATATTAATGCCAATTCTCGAGCCTTTTCGACACTTGTACATATGCCTTCAATTTGTGAATATTCGCAATTTTGATCGTTTCGATTGTCTAGATACTTGCACGAGACAACGTACAGTTCTGAATATGTAACGGACATTATCGAGAGGAATAATGAAGCAGTGCAAATAAAAAAAGAAAATCGATTAATTCAATTCTTAGCTATCTGATTCGCTATCATTGCTCATTTCATCCTCATCTTCTAACTTTTCAATCATTTCGCCTTTCCAACCCGTAAAATTTTCCTGTTCTACGGCTTCAAGTAGATTCGTTGATGCGCCGTCGTGCTTAACAGCATCAATGATCAGTTGGCATACCTCTTTGCTATCGGATCGAATGAAGAGAGTATTTAAGTTGATAATACCACGAATGACGTTGTCACTAATCAGCTCTTTCAGAACTGATTCTTTATATTCACTAACGAGATCGGTAACATCATCTGTCATCTTCTCTAGAATACGATACTGATATGTCGGGTCAATACTGTTGATCATCGTTGCAATTATTTCTCCTTGAACATTTGCGGACATTTTAAACAATTGCAATACTTGAACATTGATTAGAAAAAAGTCATTTTTCCTAATTGAAATAACTCAATCATGAAGGAATTCCAACACATGTTCCGATCGCCTTGCTTAGTTGACTTTCCGCAATACGCAGACGAACAGGCGGTTCTGCCGCTTCTGCTCGAATGTCACGAAGACGTTTAACGAGACGAGATACTTCAGATGGTTGTTCTGTTATCGGGACTGGAATTTCTTGTATTGGAGCGGGCGGAACAACAGTTTCTTTCTTACTAGGTTTAGTGGGCTTGGCGGGCTTTGGTTTAGCAACTTCTTTTGGAACTTGTTCAGGGGCCTCTTTTGATTCTCCTATGAGTTGTGATAACCATGCCGATGATTCCGCTTGACGTTTCTTTTCCTCTTCTCCATAGACAACATGTCCGGGTCTGAACATCACTTTTGGTTTTTGTTTGAGAGATGGTTGAGCCGTTGGAGTGGATTGTTCTAGAGTTTTTTGCAATTCTGTAATTTTTTCCGCTGAACCCGTAACAGATTTTCCACCTACTGAGAGACGAATTTTCCCAGGCTTTTTACTACATTGTGAGGTATCCACATTGCATGATTGATTTGCGGGACATGAGAGATCTTCCAATATATCCTCTTCTGTTCCGCTTGACAAGGTCGCGCAAGATTGAGCAGCAGGTGACGGAGCTTCAGGTTTGCCTATAAATCTTTGCAGTGCTGGACGGAGCTTTTGCAATTTTTCTTTGGTCTTGGCATATATCGTCACAGTTTTTCCACTTTTGAGAGGTAATAACATAGATGGACGTTTCTCCTCGAAGAGTTCTCCTTCCGATGCACATTCCCGTGTCGAAATATTGCACGCTTCTCCTGACGGACATGTTAATTCGTTTTCCACATCATCTACCGTCTTCCAGTCAGTGTTTTGAAAGCAGGCAGTTGCCGCCTTTTTGGATTCGGAAACTAATTCTTTCGGGGGGAGAAGAGGATGTGCAGCGATTAATTCCGCTAGAAAAGTGCACCATGTTGCCTTGTCTTTCTTGTCTGGCGGAAATCCTGGAAAATCAGCTTCTAGATGCCATCCCTTTTCCATGATCCATTGGCGAATCTTTGGCTTGGTCAATGCTCCGCGAGGATTTGAACAATCGTCATATCCATCCGGAACCTCGGATGTAGCTCCTGGAACTTGAACCGATGGCCCGGCTAAAGCAATAGCTTGCGGGGGAGCGAGAGGAGGCCGAACTTTTGCTTCCATGGATTCAATGTATGCGCAAATCTTCGCCTTTGTTGCCTTTGAAGGAGGGGCATCCCATCCCTTGCTGATAATATACTCTTTCAATTGGGGAATTGTATATGCGCGCGTATCACATTTTTCCGCCTGAATTTCGGGACGTGAAGCCTGCGCGGCTGGAAGAACTTCTTTGCTTGGAGCCAGCGCCTCGATAGTTTCGCATAAATCAGCCTTTTTTATCTTGCTGACAGACTGTTCGTCAACCTTTGAAACTCCCAACTTGCTCAATTTCGTCTGAATTTCCGCTTTTGGTTCGTCCTTTTTACACATTTTGGCAAGAGATGTTAGCTGGGAATCTTTGAGAGACTCCAGGTCAATTTCTCGTGATTTCTTTGCAACTTTTTTACTCTCTTTTTCGCGAACAGCGGATCGACGCGGTGAAGGCGATCTTTTCGCTTCCTTCTCACGTTTCTTATATTTTGCCTTGAACTCAGTCCATTGAGAAGAATCAGGTCCATGACGGAAAAATACCACCATTGCCTTTTTCAAAGCCTCCTTGATTTTCTCATAAGATTTCGAGCCTTTACTTCCCGATTCGCACTTCAATTTTTCGGCCACATCAGAAACGGCCTGTTTCAGGGTTGGTTCGCTGTCGGTTAAATTCTGTAGATACGTGATACTTTTCCGGATAATCTCCTCCTCGGGAATATCGGAACATGAACGTGTAGCCGACATTATTGAGCTTGGTAAAGAGAATTTTAAACAGGATTATGCCTGAATTTTATATCGTAATGATAAAAATCGATTATTCCGTATTGAAAAATAAACATATCTAAAGCGAGTTTGTTTTCTCCGTTTATAAAATTCGCGATATGTTAAATTCTGTTAAGAAATTATCCTCCGTTAGTTTTGGGCAACTCGCACAATTTGTTATGAATGGGGTTACGAGCTGATAATCCGTCTCAAATAGTTTGAACTTTTCAGTTTCCTAATAATAAATTCTATGGGTTTTGAAATGATTGCTTAAGGAATTTCGTTTTTATTGTAAATGAGCAATTCTGCATCATCTTCCGAATCCAACAATTCCGACGAAAAACGCATCATTTCCGTTGATCATACCAAGACCGAGACTGCCAGAGTTAGGCAAACGGAAGATGGAGATGTTGTATTAGATTTTCCGGAAGATAAAATTGATAGATCATATCTTCCGCATGTGACAATTGTTACCGTTACTTGCAATCGGAAACGGTTTGCCGAACTAGCTATTAATAACTGGAAACGAATTTACTATCCCGATAACAAGCTCACTTGGCTGATCATCGATGATTCTGAAGATCCCAAGAAGGACGGATTTATCGAACCTCTCAAAAGTTTGAAAGATCCGAGAATCAAGTATTACTATCTGGCCCCGCAACGGAAAAATTCGGGGACCCCGGATCCCTCACGTGTTTCCGAAAATATTCCCAATCCTATTCTGGGGGGCACGGGGGAGCTTGGCGCCCCCGAAGTTGTCCATCATACTATCGGCTATAAGCGAAACTTTGCCATGAGTCTCGTCACAAGCGATATAGTCTGCTTTATGGATGATGATGATTTTCTGTTTGATGAAAGTATTCTGGCTCGAGTTTGCTGTCTCAAATTTTACGGCAAGCAATGCGTTTACTCGGCCGATTTAGGAGTTTATAATGTCGTTCATGAGAATTCGTATTTCCTGGAAGGTTTTGCTGATGTTCCGGAAGGATCACTCATGCTGACCAAAGAATTCTGGCAAAAACAGAAATTCGGAGAAGAGCCACAAGGTGAAGGACGTCAATTAGTTTCCGGACAAGAAGCAAACATGATCAAAATTCCCAGCCATTTCAGTTTAGTCGTTCTGCAGCACGGTAGCAACGTCACTGGAAGTGGAAGATCAATTCGCTTCAAAATGGACAGACAGATGACGGAAAAACGAAGGGCCGTTAGGCCAATCGATTTTTGGAAGGATAGTTTTCCCACAAGTTTCCGAGAAGCCGTGAATCATGCAAATCCGGAACATACCAGATCGATCCCGAGTAAGAAAGGCGAACGTAAATGAAGATTGAAGTTTTGGAATAATATGAATCGTATAAATTGAGAAGGCATTAGCATATTGATAAATATACTAATGAGTATCGAAGTAATTGAGGCTCGCGAATTTGTACAAGATTCAAAATGTGTTTGGGATGAAATTTTGATTTCCGATTTGTCGGGTATAATTATGAAATATTTGCTTCCGGAAGATGAAGACGAATACAAGATTATTCTATCCGGTCGTTATCGGTGCGCGTGTGGAAAAATTGCTATCTTCCAAAGGACAGATGACTTCAGCTATAGATGCCGTGATTGCGTCATGTTTTACCCGCGAAGTTATTTGTCGAACAGTATAAAAATTACAAACATATTTGGCGGCATTTTTAACAGATTAATAATTCTCTTTCAGACGATTTTGTTACCATCTCGATAAATTTCTGCTTTTCGAGCTGTCCATTTTCATGCCAAACTTTGAATTCTCCTTCAAGCTTTCCATTCCGATAAAATCCACATGTCCAGAGCTATGATTGATGTGATGATATTAGGGAAGCTATGGCTTCTCTAATGTTTGTAATTTGATTTATGATTTTGGCAGAACATATGCTCATGAACTAAAACTGAACTGAAAATGAGAGAACTGATGAAAAGATTAATGCGGACGCAAAACAGCACAGGAGAAAGCGAACACTTGAACCGCCTTTCTTTTCCGGTTCAGCAATGGTCTCACTAGCATCAACGATTAATGCATTGGCGGAGGTGGAGAAGGGAATGCCATGATTGACCTGTGCTGGATTTTCTGGTCTGATGCAAGTATCAATTGCCAGCACACTAGCAGAAGTGCAGAAAGGGGTTCCAAAGGATAGAGTGGAGATCGGGAATTGAGCGGACATTTTCGGATGATCGAGTGAAGATGTTTTGATCTTCTTATCATCTCGATAAAATGATTGTTCCTTAAGCTGTCCATTTTTCTTCCATTTTTTACATTCCCCTTCCAGTTTTCCATTCCGATAAAATGATTGTACTTTGAGCTGTCCATTTTCATACCAAGATTTGTATTCTCCTTCCTCTTTTCCATCTCGATAAAATTCTTGCTCCCAGAGCTGCCCATTTGCATACCAATAGTTGCGTTTTCCCTCCAGTTTTCCATCTCGATAAAATGATCGTTCCCAGAGCTGTCCATTTGCATACCATTCTTTGCGTTCTCCTTCCCGTTCTCCATCTTGATAAAATTCTTGTACTAAGGGCTGTCCATTTCTATGCCAAGTTTTGCGTTCATCTAGCTGATGCTCGGTTTTCGTATCAGAAACATTCGTTAAAACTGAAGTGGACATTACTGGAGAGAATGGGAGATGAAATAGAAATGATTTTCCGAACCATAGATCGGGAAAAAATCAATTAATTCGTAAAGCTAAATAGTCGAGCAGAATCTTCGCCCTCATTTTAAAGTTCTTGTTAAGATGAAAAATAGCACCATAAAAACTAAAATCAAAACTAGATGACCAGTAATCGGATTTTTACTTTCAAATATCAAGGAGTTTATATACCGATGAAACATGAGGGTTGTGAAAACCGCATAAAATATTTGGATTCGATGGAAGTCTTTATCACATGTTTCAGAAGCTTTCCATCATTCCCGATTCTGGTCTGGAAAAATTGAATCTTAATAAAAAACCTGTATTGAAGATGTTAAGTAATGCGAGTATTGAACCGACACATTTCGCGATAAAAGAGCCGACATATAAAATTTGGAAATTATGGAATGGAAAAAATTGGATAAATCATAACTTGTTTATGAATTTTTTCTAAGTCTGAGATAAACAATGCCATCCCGTAAGAAATCAAAGGAGTCTAGAGGCCGCAAGAAATCAAAGGATTCCAGAGGTCGTAAGAAATCGAAGGATTCCAGAAAAAGAAAAAGCCCTAAAAGAGCCAGGTCAAAAGTGAGAAAAAGTAGAAAGGCTTGATCATCCCGAACCGTGTAAAACTTATAACTATTTGTTGAATAATCAAGTGTCCTGCTTGATTATTCCGTAAAATTCGGATAGATCGAATTTCGTCCGCTTTAGCGGCTGCAACGACCGTTGACATGATGAGCCAGTGTGACGGTCTTATAAATAAGATCATAATCACGCTTATTGACGCCTATTTGGCATGTATCAGATAATCCTTTGGTTGCGATATGGACGCCTATTTTTGAGTTTGATAAAGAATGTTTGCTATATACGTCTACTAAGCGTACACCATCCCGCTTGATTTCTAAAAGATAGTTGCTACATACGGGAACAATTTCGAGAACCAAATTGCGATGAGTGATAAGGTCGGAAAGATCCTCATCGTAACCGAAGAAGAAACCCTTCCAGGTCTTTTCATGATCGATAATTTTTCCGGCCTCGACGAGCATATTCTGAAGACTAAGCGTCTTCATAGGATAATAAGTAAATTTACCTCCGCTACCGGTCTGAGTTTGTTCGGAAATATCGGCCCCGATTGACATGACTTATTGTATTTGCAATAATGTTTTAACCGTGTTTATCAAACAAACGCAGTTTCTAATTCTTTAACCATTGTATAAAAATTGAATAAATTTATAATGCACAACTGTATTGTAAATTTTTGAACAATCTTCTTTTTATATCTTAGATGGCCAGTCAGAATTCCAAACCGAAACAGGGTTCCGACCCGCCCATCGAAACAGTCACTCGCTGTCAGGGAACCACTAAGAGAGGTCAGCAATGCCGCTCTCGGGCACATGTGAATAATTACTGCGGTAGACATGTGCATCTTTTCAAATTTCCGAAACCAGACGAGTGTTTGGTGTGTTTAGAGTCGAGCGAAACAATGTATCAACCGCTTAGTTGCGGGCATTGGGTATGCCGAAATTGCATTACAAAATGGAAAGCGGAATGTCCAGTTTGTCGAGCACAGATTCAAGTTACAAAACGTGAAAGAAAACAGATTGAGAATTTACAGACCAATAACAATAATGAAACCGATAGTCTAACAATCCAGGCAATTGCATCTTTTCTACAAAATCCTCAAGAAGACGGAACAGATGAGCCTGGGGGATTCATGGATATCTATGTCGATGATAGCGAGGAATTTGATGCGTTTACCGCGATGATTCTGTCACACATGAATAACATGCAACATGTCCTAGGATTGCAGCCGTTATAGAAAACAAGCAACAATCCCTGATAGTCCATCTCGATAAAATTCTTGCACCCAGAGGCCGCCATTTCTACACCAATTTTTGCATTCTCCCTCCAGTTTTCCGTCTCGATAGAATTTATAGGATTGGAGCTGTCCGTTTTCATAGTAGGTTCTGTGTTCCCCGTTTTGCGGAACAGAAATCATCCTGAGAACTGTGTGTTGTTTATCTCCGTAAAATGATTCGTTATCAATAAATACTATTGATAATTAACAATTTGTATTATGGGAGTGTTAAGATTTTTTCGTCATATCGCTCTCAAGTTTCCGCAATGTTTAATCTCTCTAACCGGAACTTATTTGAAATGTGAAACGGCAGCATCTAAGGGAGTTGTCAGCGAATGGCTTGATCTCGACCTCAATAGCATTTTTCATCCAGCTGTTGCAGAATTGCATGCCCCGAAGAAATTTGTCAAATCGCTACTTCGTCCAAGGGCGCCGCCTCCACCCCCAACAGAGTTACCGGAAACTGTCATTTTTGCGGCTATTTGTAAAAGATTGGAACAAATTATAAACATCATCCAGCCGACCAAGGGAATTCATTTTGCCGTAGATGGAACTGCAGGATGCAGCAAAGTTGCTCAGCAGAGACGAAGACGATTCAAGACCGCGTCGGAACGTAAACAAACTCCCGGAACAGTAATGTGGGATTCTACCAAGATTAGTTGCGGAACCGAGTTTATGCAAGGGTTGAGTGAATATATCTCTCAATGGATTAAACACCACGTAAAATCGGAA